>Ga0209506_1000922_pt1 | contig 34343 bp, 34 predicted proteins | sample AD_JPNHG2_MetaG_FD_184409 | JGI IMG/M metagenome (GOLD analysis project Ga0209506, IMG submission 184409) | Active sludge microbial communities of municipal wastewater-treating anaerobic digesters from Japan - AD_JPNHG2_MetaG (SPAdes) (version 2) | ecosystem: Engineered > Bioreactor > Anaerobic...
TGTTGCAAACAACAAGAAAATTATGATCTACAATAGTAGAAATTTTATAATACCTTTAGACTATAATGAAAATGTCAAGCATTTAATATCTACAATAGTAGAAATTTTATAATACCTTTAGACCAAAAATCGAAAATCTGGAAATCGAAAATCTACAATAGTAGAAATTTTATAATACCTTTAGACCTGGAAATTATATGATGCTTATATTTCAATCTACAATAGTAGAAATTTTATAATACCTTTAGACTTGAAGAAGGATCTGCTACAGCAGGTATATCTACAATAGTAGAAATTTTATAATACCTTTAGACCGATATTGGAAAGTTCTGAAGATATCAATCTACAATAGTAGAAATTTTATAATACCTTTAGACATCCTTTCTTCAAGCTTAAGTTTTTCAATCTACAATAGTAGAAATTTTATAATACCTTTAGACCGATTAGGAAATGAAGAAGGAGTTATAGATCTACAATAGTAGAAATTTTATAATACCTTTAGACTTCCAAGAAAGGAAAGAGTTTACTATATCTACAATAGTAGAAATTTTATAATACCTTTAGACTTTACAAAAATAATATACTTCGTCAATATATCTACAATAGTAGAAATTTTATAATACCTTTAGACCTCTTTAGTTAACCACTTAATCACAAACATCTACAATAGTAGAAATTTTATAATACCTTTAGACAGGTAATTTGCTCTTTTGTCAACTATTTTATCATTACAAGCCTTTTTGGGGTAAAAATTGTGTACTTTGTGCACAAAATGAGCTGATTTTTACAACTTTTATATCAAAAATTATCGCTTCATGAGCAATTATTCCATTAAGACGGGGGTTTGCAATCATACAATGAGTATGTCGCTTTCCCTGTTTTTTGCATATCCATACCTGGTTATGGTACATTTTTCGCTGAGATGAAATATCAAAATACTATCGCTTTGCGTAAATTTTTTTTCAAAATACTGCTTAATCTCGGTTTCAATATTTTTTAGCACGCGTTCACTGTTTTTTATTTCAAAAACTGAGTACTGTATCCTTTCCCCATATTTTTCCAAAAACTTTGAAAATTTAGTTCGCAACTTTGTATTGCTTATGTCATACGAAACAAGTAGCATTGTTATTTTATTCCTTTATCAAAAATTCAGGATAATCCTTTATTGGCTTTTCTTTCATAAAAGCTCTATAGTATTTTTGAACATACACAAACATATCCTTTTTATACTTCATGATCTCCTGTAATAGCCAGCCGGTATATTCTTTGTTTTTATCATGGTTTAAAAAATATTGCCCCCTGCTTTCAGTAAAATCAGCAGCTTTGATTTGTCCCAGGTTATACGCATTTTTAATTTTTTTATCGATAATACATCTAAATGGCTCTACCATGTCACATACCAGTGATTTTCGTTGATAAAAATTTCTGTGATATACACCTCTATAAACATCAAAGCCATAGAGGTTGAGCATTGCATCCATGATATTAAACAAAAATGTGTAGCCAATATCTAACAGTGTATTTGTTGTATCAATTTTGGTACGCGGTTTTCTTCCATTCCATGCAATATTGGTAAACCACTCCTTAAAAAATAATTTAGTGGTAATGCCTTCAATCCCCAAAATCATTTTTAAATCTAATGGCTCTACTGTATGGTGTAAATACACATCTAAATTGGCAATGGAGCTTTTTTGTTCTTCTTCTTTATCGCGTATACTTTTTAATAATGCTATCTGGTTTTTTATTTTATTTGTTACTATGTGCCATGCAATATCCAGATTATTATAACTGTATTGTTTTTCGCGTAGTAAAAAATTACCTTCCGCACACGAATTCCACACACCGGTAATTTTAAAACTATATGAAAACAAATAGATTGAAAACCCAAATTTTTTACTGCGCTGAAGAATACCAGATGTAATAGTTGTATGCCCAACAATCCATAGCGAAAACAGTCTATAGCACGAGTGCTGCAAAATGGTTTTCCCTTTTTTATCCTTTATAACCACATTATCATTTTTAAATGAAACCGTTTGCCCTTCTGTTGTAAAGCATACAATAATACTTTTTTCTTCAAAATCTGGTAAACTTAACATAAGCAGTAATCACATAAATGAGAATATATACAGCGTTTACATTTTTCAATGTTTGCGTTAAATCCGGTATCATGTAAGTCAAAGGAATTTACATCATCTATAAGCTTTTCAAATTTGTTGAGCATTGCATCATCATCTTCGGGCAATGGTATGGGATAATTTTTATTGTGCGTTTTATCATGAATTACAATCTTTTTTACCTCATAGCCCATTTCGCGTAATGCAAATGTTTGTGCATATACCTGAAAAACATAACCATCATAAATTGTTACCACTTTATTTTTTCGTTCAACAAGTTTACAAGCTTTTACATCAAATATATCTATTTTGCCTGCTACATTATATTTTTCAGAATATACATCAATGCCAATGAGTACATCTTTTTGTGTAGAATAATATTTTTTTTCTATGGATTGGTGGGCTGCTTTCCCTTCAATTTGAACCTCAGTATGATACATATCCTGCTCCATGCCACCATGAACCTGATGAAAGTATATGGAGCGTGGGCAGAATATGAAATCATTCAGCATCGAAATGGGAATATATGGTTCCATATATTCATTTTCGATTAATTATTTTGATTTATTTAATGTGTTCTTTGCAATTAAATAGTTAAACCACTCATTATTTGAAATAAAATAATCTATCCTCCCTTTTATATCTTTATTGCTTTTCATCCTTTCAACAAGCATAAGCCCTTTCAATGCTATGGCATACGCACCATTGGCATCGGCGTCAACAGGTAATGATGCATCACCATCAAGCGTGCAGAAAAATTTTCCATAATTATTTTTTACTGGAGAAACAATATAATCTTTTTCTTCATTCCCATGTTTACCATTGTTATATCGCATGGCTAATAGTATGTTCAACTGCTCGCCCAGACCCTTTAATAGTTTAGTATTTTTACCGGTTACTATCGCTTCCTTTAAGTCAGCCCCTGCTTGATAATCAATACCAGCCTCGTCAAAAAGCTGCTTTAAGCTTTGGGTTACATTAACTGGTTTATACTCAAAATAACCGCTTTTATTTTTAAACTTTTTATAGCGCTCATGATGAGTAGAGCATAGTACCCATGTAGTATCTTTTAAATTGTTATACTCGTGCATTTTGCTGCTTTTTACATTTTTTTGCAATGACGGTTCAGAAACAAAATTTTTGTAGGTGCAATGAAATTCAAAATAATCCTGCTCATTATTATAAACAATTGCATTAAACCTGTTAAAAAAACTGTGCGCGCTGTTCAATGTTGAAACATCTACCCTTAAAAAGTTGTAAAAACCAGTTGTTGGATCAATCTTGCTTGTATACACTGCAGGAACATAAAAAATCATGCCACACTGTTTACCAAGTTTTTTAAACGATTCCAATGACGATGCAAGTTGATATGCTTTTAAGCTTCCACCTGGCTGTGTAGCCTGCCTGTCCTTCAACACAAGGTAATTTAATTTATCTATCATCATTTTTTCAAATTTTTGATATACCTGTTTTTCCACTTTAAACCTTCCACGCTTAAAACCGGTATTCAAATCCTCCATCACCAGGATTGCTTTATATTCAACCATAAGTTTTGCAATCTGATGAACAACCTGTGACAGGTATCCTTCTTTAAGCTCTTTAATATTTTCTATGACATCCCAATTTTTTCTTGCTTCTTCTCTTTTCTTTTCTTTTTCATCTAATTTTGCATGGTAATCTATTGTTGTGTTAAAATTTTCATTTTTAATGGTATTGAGCGATAGTTGTTTTATTATTTTGCCTGTTGCATCTATGAGCGACAGATACAGTAAATTTCTTTCACCCCGGTCAATACCAATAATATGATAATCTTCACTAGTAGATGCAATATATTGCTGAACCCTTTGATTTATATTAGGTTCCCCTTTTGATAAAAAGTTCATGGTAATGGGAACGTGGAAAAGAAATTTGTCTTCGGCATAGCGTTTATCTTTAATAATAGGGTACTTAAATTTATCCTTTAACTCATTGACATGATGACCTTTTTGTAGTATTTCTTCTGGATACTCTATGGATTTCTTCCGGTAAAAAACTTCGGCTTCACCATTAAGCTTATACACAACATTGTTTAAATTATCATGGGAAAAAATATTTTTCCAGTAAATGGTATGCAGGTTAGGCTTACCCTTGCTATAGGGTGAAAAGTCCTTATTGTAAATCTTGAAAAGAAATAATTTTCCTTCATCTACCAGCAATAGTATATATTCCCAATCAATCTTATCAAAACTAATTTTATAGCCCTGTCTTTCAACATCTTTATAAAACTGGCTTATATCGGCATAATCGTTTGTGTTTTTAAATTTAAACTGGAATACACTCCAATCTTCAGTTTTTGCAATGGATTCTTTATAAAAATTAATAAGTTTGTGCAAACTATTTTTATTAAAGGTATCTCCCTTTTTAAATTCCTTATTATTATACAAACGGATGATTTCCTGTGAAGGTTTGTAAAACTGTACACCTTTTTTTGAAAAAAATACTTTAGGCAACATTTTATTGGGGCCAGGCAGCAATTTATAGTTCATCTTTTCACAATAGTCAGTGGTAGTAAGTCCGGGGATACTATCAAATATATCATTGTATTTTTTGTTCATAATGCCAAGATAATAATTATTACCCTTCCTTAGTATAACACCAAGATTGGCTCGTTCCTTGTTTTTATCCCATCCATCAAGAAGAGTTGATTTTTCAAAGGTCAATTTAAACTTTTCAACGGAATATGGTTTGCGTGTCATATAGTTGCGTACTTTATTATACAGTGTAGTAAGTGGTAACAATGTGTCATGGTACATCTCAAGCTCATTGTAAAAATCATAATCTTTATCATCAACAGGGCTTGCTATATACATAAGGTTTAAAAACCATTGCAGGTATTTTACCGAATCAAGAAAGCCCTTTATTGTAGCTACCTTTTCCTTTTCCTGATGAAGATTGTTTTTGTTGTTGCGGTCTTCCTGCAATATGGTTTCAATACTTTTATACCGGGTTTGTATATTTTCAATTAAATCAATACTGGTTGTTTTACCATCAATTTCTTCTTTAAATTTCATGTCCTTGAAGTAAGCTATAAATCCATTTTCATCAATATCCTGTGCTTCCTCCACCAGTGATTTATATGTTGTTAATGCATCTTTTAATGCTTTCCACGAAAAGGTTTTGCTTTCCAGATAGTTATTATTATTGCCATTATCCTTTTGTTCATACGCTTCATAGTGTATCTGTAATGCATCCCGCAGTATATTCCATTCGCCATACACCTGATGTGAAAGGGTAGCAAGGTTTTTTCTTTCTATATGCAAACCATCAAGCCTGTTATCGTTATAGGTATCAATACTGTTACAAAATGCCTGTACCGTTTGCAAAAGGTTGTATGCCTTGCCATTGACATTATTTTTTGCATAAAAAATACAATCATTACAAAAAGAACCTATTGCCTGCAAAACATCATTATCTTTTTCAAAAGCAGAAATGGTAAATGATGTGGAATACTCTTCACTTAAAATTTGCTTATACAGTGGTTTTAATAATGGCAGCATAGTATCCTTATTTTTCTGATTAAAAAGATTTATAATTTCATTTAAGCCCTGAACCTTTTCGCCATTTTCTTTAGTTTTACCACCAAGGATGGTGTTATAATAGGTAATTCCAGCCTGCGATAGTGTATTTTGAAAATAGTTCAGCGTAAATATGGTTTCAAGCTTATTCTTTTCCAATACTGGTTTAAGTTCTGTTGCTATCTCGTTAAGCGTTTTACTATCAACTGTGTGTTGTATCTTTTCAAACCTTGCTTTATTTTCTAAAAAACGCGGAAGGTTTTCATTGATTACTCTATAGGCAATGGCAGTAGATTCTTCATCAGCGGAATACATGTTTTTACGATTTTCATGGAAACCTGTAAAATAGGTAGCAAATCGTTTAAAAGCTTCTATAGCATCTTTTTCAATATCATCACAGGCTGTTGATATAAATTCTTTGTCTTTAAATATTTTTGCATCAAATAGTATACCGTACCGTTGCTGTACCTTTGCAAACCTTGCATCACCTTCTACTTTACCTTCTAAAAAAGAAACAACCCTTTTGCGCAAATCAGATTGTATTTTTACAAATTCATTTTTTTCATTTTCATTTTTGTTCTTTTTCCAATATAATTCCTCAAATCGCTTTAACATAGCAGTATCCTTTGAAAAATCTGCTAAAGAAAGTGCTTCATCAATGTGTTTCCTGTGAAAACGATCAATAATCTTTTTAACAATCTGATACTTTTGCTCAAGCGCTTCATCATGCTCAATAATCCCGTTTTTTTGAATATGCTCCCGTGTTTTTCCTATTGGTTGCAGTTCAAACCGTAGTGTTTTCTGTATTGCATAATGATTGATAAAATTATCGTACTGTTGCATGTTACTCATTGTTATTCCTCCAAAAATAAAATGATGCACAATATCATTTCATCACCCCTGACCGGGTTTGAATAATAATCATTATCCGCTAATACCCCTTCTCCGGGGTTTTAGCATTCATTAGTTGTAGCACGCAGTGCTTGCATAAAGCAACTTATTTTAATAAAAAATCCATATTCATTGTTAATATACATAACTACTGTGACATATAATGTCCCTCCAGTAACTATTTTTATACTGCATTTATTAGCATTTATGTTGTAATACAAAGCAAAGCTTATCAATCCCTTAATTATCGTAAGCATTGTGTATTTTTCAATCGTTCCATGTATCATTAAAATCCGGCACATACCCTGGCGCTGGCTTTCCAAACAGCACCATGCATATACTGTCTATTAAGCGTATCTGATACTCAAGCTTTGCTGCGTCTATCATGGGAGGGTTATATCTCATGGACATGAGATATTCCATGCTGTATGATTTCATAAGTTCATGAAATTCATGCATAGCCAGTATCTGTTTTTGTACTGTGTACTTATACAGTGCCATACAATCAAAAATGTTACCGGCATTCCCGGCAACACTAATCAATACTTGAATACTATCAAATATATAATCTTCATTATAGTCGCTGGCTAACCCAACCGCAAGCCTGTGTAAAACATCAAGGTTGCTGTCAGTGTTATATAATCGTATGGCTACACGCGCAGCAATATACCTGTTATAATACATGGCAGGTATAGCATCCAGCGGGATATTGCTCTTCGTCAAAAAAAGTTTATGCACATACGAGCGCATGCACATTGCACTGTAACAATCAACCGTTGTGTTATGCACATTAATGGCAACGCATGGTATGGCGCTGGCCAGCCTTTCAATAAGCTGTTCCACCTGATGGCTGGTAAAACCATGCCGGGGTATGTAGCCCTCAATTTTTTTTCTAAGCGATAGTTCCGGATAAACAATCAAATCCATCATGCCATACTCATCATCATTGAGGTAATCCATGATTGCATGTTGGTCAACACCCAATGTTGATTCAGCATAATGGATGGTAGCATCGTCCACAACAAAAGGCTTTGCAAAACGCTCTGCAATGATAGCAAGTATCTCTTCAATACTGGATGCAGTCATGATAGCATAACCATAACAACAAATTTTAAATTCCATGCACATATGAAATAATTTTCAGCATATACTTAACCCCAGATTAGCCATAGTCAAGCTTTTCACTTTTTTTTATGCGTATTCCACACAACTATCAATAATACAGAATATACATTTTTTAAATAATCATCCGATAATGACCTGTTACCTATATTTACCGGCCTATGCAATTGTTCATGTTAGTCAGCGATTTTTACATACTTTTTGTGCTTGACAAATGAACGTTGTTCACAACAATAAACACTGTTTATTGTATTTACATACGGAGGGAATTTATGGCACTGAACAACACCTACAGCTTTGATGAATTTTTAAACTGGCGAAACAATGTTAACTTTTATGCCGACGACCCCTTTCTTCAAAAGGTAGCCATGCATTTTGCGGGAAATGATTTTCCACAGCTTGATGCAGAAGCTCGCAGGTTGTCAAAATTAGCATCGTTTAGCTGGCGTGATATATCTGATGACATAGCATGGCCACATAACAGAATATTTATGCAACACTATGATGGACACAACCACCGTATTGACAGGATAGTACGCCCTAAAGCTTTAGAAGAGATGGAAAAGCAGGTGTTTTCACAGGGTTTGTTTTCAAGCAAAACATCCCCATGGGAACGCTTAATAAAAATGATATTGATTTATGAAAATGGGGAGGCCGGTATTGCCTGCCCGCTTGTATGCACTGAAGGTCTGGTGGCTTTACTTGAAAGATACCATGATCATCCTGAACTGGAAAAAATTTTACAACACTGCAAAGAAGGCATGGATGGCAATTTTGCAATTGGCGCACAATACCTGTCCGAGATTCATGGGGGATCGGATGTTGCTGCAAATGATTTAGAGGCTGTTGAAGAAGGTGACCACTGGAGGCTTTATGGCAAAAAGTTTTTCTGTTCTGCAACGCATGCTGATTATGTTGTCATCACTGCACGCCCAAAGGGGTCAGAGCATGTTGGGTTGTTTGTTATGCCATCGTGGCTTGATAAACAAAACGAAAAGCGTAATAACTACACCATTGACAGGCTAAAATGGAAATTAGGGACTGCCGAGCTGCCTACTGCAGAGATTACCTTCAATGGAACTATCGCCTACAAAACCGGAGCTGTACAGCGTGGTGTTGCCAATGTTGTTGGTATTGTACTAACGCATTCACGGTTGACCGTGGGACTTTCTGCTGCTGCAGCTATGATACGCGCTGCCCGCGAAGCTACTGCGTATGCAAACTTTAGAACAGCATTTGGATTTCCCATAAACCAGTTTCCATTGCTTAAGCGACAGCTCAATGAAATTAACCTTTATGCGAAACGAACATTAGCAGGCGCTTTTAAGATTTATGAGATGTTCCAATCATTGCCGGGAGGGTTGAAAGGGGGGCTTACCACTGACGAAGACATCGCAACCCAGCAGAAACGGTTCAGGGTACGTATCCTTATAATGTTACAAAAGATTATTGCCTCATGGGATGCTACAGATGTATTGCGTAAAGCCATCTCGGTGTTTGGCGGTCATGGCGTTATGGAAGATTTTTCAAGTTTACCCCGTCTTTTCCGCGATATGATGATAAACGAACTATGGGAGGGACCGCGCAATGTACTGCTTACACAAATCTATCGTGATATGCAACGCGCTGCATCATGGTATCCGCTTAATCAGTTTATCAATGATTTGCTGTACAATGCAGATAGTTGTGTCATTGACGAGGTGACTGCAGCATTTGACAGATGTTTATCAAGTAATTTCATTTATCCTGGGCAGGACAATGCTGAACTATGTCTGCTGTGGGAAGAGGCAGCTCATAAGCTATTGCATGAATTTCAGAATTGTGCATTGCATGAGGTTGAAGCTGCAAGGGAAGATGCTGCGTTATCAGGAAAATAATTGGTATAATGTTTCGCCTAATCTATTCATGTGGTAGCGTACCTCTTTTTTACTTCGGCCGGGGTAATTATGAAATGTAATCATAACTCCATTTAATGATGCAAATAAGCTATGCGCTAATAGTCGTGCGTTAGTACGTGAAGCAAAAAGTTTTGTAAATTGATCCAGCACCCGGCGTTCGACTTCATTGAGCTTATTTATTAAATCGGGACTCAAGTTTGCATCCAGCATGAAGTGAGTCATCATGCGAAAATAAGGATCGTGCTTATTTAAATAACTTAAAAATGTATAGATGGTATCTTTAAGAGGATTTTTACTTGTTGCAATAATTATTTCCATTTCATTAATTATATCTTCTGCTCCCAGTAAAAAAGCTTCAACAAACAGCGCCTGTTGATCAGGGAAATAACGGTAGATAGCACCTGCCGAGATGCCTGCTTCTTTTGCAATATCACGCATTGTTACCTGATTAAAAGGTTTGGTGGCAAATACACGCTCGGCAGCGTCTATGATTATCTTTTTTTTGTTTTCTTTTTCAGTATATTTAATGTCCTGAAAGGATTTTGCATTTTTCATGCCAGAATTGTTACTTAGAAACTACAATTTGTCAAGATATAATTTGTTTATGTATTATTGTACCATATCCATAATTTTCAAAAAATATAAACACTGTGACAATGGTACAACGAAACATTTTTAAACGGATTGCAGATGAAATCTGCTGTTTTGGTGGTTAGCTTCAGTAAATAAATGTTACTATACTCCAATACCTCTATTGTATAATTTGTTTTCTCTTTTTCGTTGCTTTTCTACCTTATAAATACATCTCAGTACAAACTAATATACATTTTTCTTGTAAACGTTTAGTAGAAGTAGAGCCTTTATACAATACTTATTGCATTAAAAAATGTGTTAATCGAGATTATGAATGGGATTGATAAAAAAAAGTCATGCTCATTATGGTTTTATGTATGCTCCCCCGGCAGGACTCGAACCTGCGACCTGGTGGTTAACAGCCACTCGCTCTACCGACTGAGCTACAGGGGAATGGTATAACCTGCACCATGGTAATTAATCACAACAAAGCTGTGATTTTACCATTTAAACTACAGGATGATAGTAAAAATTAATGTACTAACTGAAACAATATTTTCAAAAAAAATTATGTAAAAACTTTCATTTTAAAGACGAGGCTATTAGATTTATACTATGTAACTTGTCAATAAAAATTTTGCCTTTTAATTTTGCTTTTAAAAATAAAATCTTTATCAAAAGCATACAGGTCGTCAAAAACTTATTCAGGATAATAAATGTATTGACATGGTAATATAATAGTAAATTCATATAAGACAGATATACTAATTACATCTGAAATAGCTATTGCAATCCTGCCCTGCATCATAGCTTGTACGATAGCATCGGCATGTACATGGATTGGAATAGAAATATCCCCACGGACAGCAGTATTCACCACAATTTCCATACGAACAGTACACCGCTCCTGGGCAGGGGCTATCATTCACAAAGTGTGGCTTAACTGCATCCCACCCGCAGTCAACAGGCGAAGCAGAATATGCAGGTTCTGTTTCAACCCTGTTGGTTGAATAAATTGCTGCCGCTATGAAGACAGCTATCAGGATGGTAAACAATATAACAAAGCGTTTCATAAGAGCCTCCCGCTAAAGTTATAATTTTCTACATACTAGTATGTATATTAATATTACTATGCGTATAGTATTTGTCAACCTATTTTTCCCCACTACCATTACCATTATTATACTGCTCTGCAATCAAAAAGTCAATATGTATTCATGGTGATTGAGCGTAGAATGTATTGACACAACAGGTAAACTTTTATACCATTATCATCATTACCGATAACTATCGGACAAAAAAAAGGAGGCAACCCATGAAATCAATGACCGAATACCTTACCTTCAATACCAGAACAAAACGTGATTACATAAACATCACCACCATGGTTGAGGATGTGGTTACAAGAAGCGGCATCAAAGAGGGGTTGTGCCTTGTCAATGCCATGCACATCACAGCCTCGGTACACATTAACGATGATGAAAAAGGGCTTATCCATGACATTGATGATTTTTTAGAAACACTGGCACCGCATGAACCAATCAGCAAATATCGCCACAACCGTACTGGCGAGGACAACGGCGATGCTCACATAAAACGAAGCATCATGGGAAGAGAGGTTGTTGTAGCAGTGACCAACGGCAAATTGGATTTTGGCCCATGGGAGCAGATTTTTTATGCTGAGTTTGACGGGCAGCGCCCCAAACGTGTGCTGATAAAAGTGATTGGCGAATGACATGCGACTTGTTGACGTACATTGTCATCTGGAAAGTCAGCATTTCAGCGGCCGGCTTGATGCAATCATTGATGCAGCCAGAAAGGTTGGTGTTATCGCTTTTATTACCTGTGCGATAGTTCCTGATGAGTGGGAGCTATCGCAAACAATTAGTCATAGCTTTCATGAGGTTTACTTTGCCGCTGGTGTACACCCGTGGTATATCAAAAACCAATACTTTGAAGAATTGCAAAAGCTGTATGCGATAACCGACAGCAAATACATTGCCATTGGCGAGATTGGGCTTGATGCAAAAACCGACATGGACCTTGCTGTGCAAAAAAAATTTTTTGAAGAACAGCTTGCTATTGCCAATGATTTAAACAAGCCCGTCATTGTTCATTGCAGAGGAGCTTTCAATGAGCTTATTGCTTCACTGAAGCGTATTGGGAAAATAAACGCAGGCGGCGTTATCCATTCATATTCGGGGAATGCTGATATAGCCCGGCAGCTTATCCGTTATGGTTTTTACTTTTCGTTTGGAGGAGCACTAACCTACCGCAACAGCAAAAAAAAATTGCAGGTTTTACACCATATATATCCTGACCATGTATTACTGGAAACCGACAGCCCTGATATACCCCCTGTGGAAAAAAGTGGACAGATAAACCTGCCGGAAAATATTATCTATGTGGTAAAAGCTATGAGTGAGCTTATTGGTAACAATGAAGAAGAGATAGCAGAAGCTACAACACAAAACGCAAAAAAATTGTTGAATTTGAACATATAATTTTTTTATCATACCAAATAATATTTAGCATCTAAAAAATATAAACTCTGGGAGGAAGCAATGGATTTTGAAACTACTACCTGTATATCGTGTAAACACTTAGAAATTCTAGATAGTTACTGTAAAAAGTTAGATGTGTCGCTGAGGACATGTATTGTATATATGATACTGTATGCTGCAAAAAAGGAAAAAAAGAAAGCTATTGCATTTAAAAGAATCTGCTATAGAAAACGGGATAAGGACAATCCATGGAAAAGAGTACATCTGGTGTTATATCAGTCGGAATATGAATTTTGCCTGGATGTGAAGAAGCTATGGAAGATGTCGCTTGCCAACATTATTGCGTTTTGCGTAGAAAATGTGCTGGTTGAATTTTTTGAATATTTCAGCAGGCGATTAAAAGAGATTAATTCCGATAACTATCCTTATAATCTAACCAGTTATTATGAAAACAGGTCGTATACATTTGATTTTCATAAAGAAAAAGGCATACATTGCCTGAAGTTCTACTGGGGACCACCACCAGAAGTTATAGAATTTAATAAAAAACAAAAAAAATTGCTTTAAAATAGCAATACAAACCGCTATAATTTTATTTTTATAAAAACACTAATGAATATATATCATCGCTGCAGAATACAGCGGGCAAGTACCTTGCTTTTATATAACATTATTTTTAAGGAATAAATACTGCACTAAAATTAAAAAAATTATATTACAATGCAGGTTTTTTAACTATGAATATTAATCAAAATTATTATGAGCGATTTAGCCGTACTTCACTTTTAATAGGCAAAGAAAACCTTGAAAAGCTATTCACAGCACGAGTTTTTATTGCCGGACTTGGTGGCGTTGGTTCATATGCCTTTGAAGCACTGGTTCGCGCTGGGGTGGGTACTGTTCATATTATTGATTTTGATACTGTAGAGATATCCAATTGCAACCGGCAGCTTTTAGCTTTAGGCAGTACAATAGGAATTCCAAAGGTTGACGTTGCCGAAAAAAGAGCAAAAGATATCAACCCTGATGGTATGATTAATAAAAATAAAATCCGTATAACACCTGATAATGTTCACGGATTAATCCCTCACGACATTGATTTTGCTGTTGATGCCATTGATGACGTTGATGCAAAAACATCACTTATTACAACATTGCTGGGGAGGCATATTCCTTTCATTTCATGTATGGGTGCGGCTAATGCATGTAATCCGGAAAGTTTACGAGTTAGCGACATTAGTAAAACACAGTACTGTCCGCTGGCACGCACCATGCGAAAGCGTCTCAAAAATATTGGGATTGCTGGAGGATTTATGTGCGTTTATTTCCACGAGGAACGTACAGGCAGTACAACCAATGTTAGCACAAACAATACAAGGGGAAGTTTATCGTATATGCCGGGTATAATGGGACTTGCCGCTGCTGGCTATGCAATTAATTTTTTAATAGGGAGATAGCTTCACCGGTAACTATCGCCAAACATTTTTTAATGATTTGCTGTTATACCCAGCGATGATAAAAGCACTACAACCTCGTAAGCTGATAAATCGGTATACATAACAGGAATGTCCTCCTCATCAGCACGTTTGACAAATTCATCACGGGGTTTTATTCCACCTGCCACTACAATAGCGCTAAAATCTTTTAATGATGCAACTGCCACAGCATTGGGATGCGTTAAAATGGTAATCCAGATATTTCCTTTTTTACCGTTAGCGTTAACATCCGAAAGCATATCGCCGACATAACCACCAGTAATGCCTTTTGTGCAATCAGCTTTTGTGGTTAACAGTTCAAAATTTGTTTTTTGCTGGATTTCGTTTACAGTGATGTCCATAATCAAATCTCCATAATGGTTGCTTGATGTTATATCTATGCATATCTTTGTACCTTCACCTGGTCTGGAGCAAATGCGCATAACATTAGCATTGCGTTTAATATTCGACAAACCCATACCTGCACCAAATCCAAGCCTGCGTATTTCATCGGTTGCTGTTGAAAAACCCTCCTGTACTGCCAGCCTGATATTTTCTATCCCTTTTCCTTTGTCCTTTACCACCAGATGTACTGAATTTGGTCTGCAATATGCAAAAAAATATCCAACGGTGGTATACGAAACAACATTTATCTCCGCTTCATATAATACTATTGCTACCCTTTGAATCATATGGGAAGGATATTCCCGCGTTCTCAACTCACGCTTGAGCGAAGTCGAAATCCTCCCGGCATTATCAAAATCACCACCTTTCAATGTATATGAAAATATATGATTTGCACACTGCATGCGCTAAACTTTTTAATCAACTTTTTCAATAGAAGCTTTCATACCTGCACCATAAAGTCTTCCGCAGGTTTCAAACATTATACATTTTGTTCTCAGCAATGGTATATTTTTACGTTTTGCCAGCTCTACCGTATCCATCTGTGGAACTTTACCCCGTACAAATACCACACCAATAAGATCAAGGACTTCCACCGTACGCACCACCTGCGGATTGGTAAGGCCGGTAATAAACAATGCACGCTCTTTTGCATATGCCAGCACATCACTTAACAAATCTGATGCAAAAGCTGTTTCTACATCTACAGTATTGAGCATTTCTTCTCCCACTATGACATCAGCATCAAGAATTTTTTTAATCTCGGACAATTTCATATTATTTCTACGTTTTCCTTATTCAGAAGTTATAGTACAATACACCCATTTTACATTTTTTCATACAATTATACATATCACTTTTTAGTCAAGTAATAAATATCATCCTTTGACCATCCCTCTAAAATAGATATCGGCGGCTGTCATAATAGCTTTTTCTAAATCTAATGATTCATCATTAACCGACCACTGAAAAACCAATTCTTTGATGGACCCTACAATACACATGGACGTGAAATAAGGATCAAGCATGGGAAACACCCTCCCCTTTCCCTGAGCCTTTGCAATATAATCTGCAGACATGGCAATAATTTTATTATAAAAATCATTAAGTTTTTGTAAAAGTGTTTTATCCAATCCCATTGCTTCTTTTAACATAATACGTGCAAACGTTTTAATTTTTGGATCGCGAATAAGGTATTGGGCGATAGTTCTATAGATATTAATTACTTCGGTTAATGGTTTATCCATTGAAATATCAAGTACACTTAAAATACGGTACATCTCTTCCAGTTGACTATCTACTATCATATGTAATAAGTCATCTTTACCATTGAAGTGAAGATAAAATGTCCCTTTAGCTATATCAGCTTTTTTCAGAATATCTTCCAATTTTGTATTGTGATACCCTTTTTTTGAAAATAGTTCAAGGGCAATCATCATTATTTCTGATTGTCGTTTTAATCCATCACTGCGTTTTTTTGTAATCTTCATCACTCCCTCAATAATACAAATTGAGATACATTGATATCAATACTAATAAATACAGGCTAAGAAATTTCAAATACATTTTTATTATAACATACCACATTTACTATATCAAGTATCTGAAATTGCAATCAAGAGGTCATCCTTAATCGTAATCCAGCATCTCAATTAAAGAATAGATTCTTCATTTGCAACCGCTCCCTCAGAATGACACAAAGTACTGCATCTCACAGAATGACAATGTGAACTGTGTCATTTTGAAACGTAGAAACTCATCCTGAACGCTGATTCAGAATCTAACGTTGAACATCTGGGTTCCGGGTCAAACCCGGAATGACAATTTTGCAGGTTCCCATAATAAAAAAGATTTGCAAATACACATATATCATGTACTCATTTACTGTATCATACTTTTTACCTTAAGGGATGTCATTATGAACCTGCTATCACTCTTTGCACCGCCACCGGCAAAACCACAACTGCCAGAAGAAAAAGTAAAAAAACTTTACCCACGCTTGCGATGGCACATCCTGCAAGCAACATTCATCGGGTATGCCACCTTCTATATAGTCAGAAATAATCTTTCCACTGTTGCCAGAGATATGCAAACAGCGTTTGGCTATGACCATTCACAGATTGGGAGCATACTGGCAATAAGTGCGTTACTGTATGGGATTGGCAAATTTTTGCTTGGCTCTGTCTCGGACCGCAGCAATGTTCGCGTATTCATGCCGGTTGGGCTTATACTAACCGCTTTATGTAATTTTGCATTTGGTGCAACGCAGAGTTATGCCATTCACTTCTGGCTATGGGCTTTGAATGGATTTATTCAGGGTGCAGGCTGGCCCCCGTGCGGCAGGTCCATTGGTCACTGGTTTAGCGTCAGTGAGCGCGGCACCATCTTCTCAGTATGGAATATTGCACATAATGTTGGCGGAGGGGTTGCCGGTATGCTTGCTGCCTATTGTGCAAAACACTTTGGTCTGCACAATGCTTTTTTTATCCCGGGTGCTATCGCCATACTGTGTGCCATATATCTTTTTTTCAGACTGCGCGATACACCGCAATCGGTTGGTCTGCCACCTGTTGAAGTATACAAAAACGATTACCCTTCTCAAACACATGAACACGTTGAAAAGGAACTATCGACAAAAACTCTTTTTGTAGATTATATACTCAAAAACAAACTGCTCTGGGTTGTTGCCATTGCAAACTTTTTTGTCTATATTGCCCGCTACAGCATGCTTGATTGGGGACCGACATTTTTACGCGAGATAAAGGGAGCAAACATCACACAGGGTGGATTCAGCATTATGGTGCTTGAGTTTGCAGGCATTCCATCAACAATTTTATTTGGCTGGATTTCGGACAAACTGCAGGGACGGCGCGGCATGGTAAGTATGCTATGTATGATACCGGTAGTGCTGGCATTTTTTGCAATAGTGGTATACCCGCAACCATCCCTGTGGTTTTACTACGCAATGCTTTCGGTCATTGGATTTTTTGTGTATCCGCCGGTTATGATGTTAGGTGTTATGGGGCTTGACCTGACCAACAAAAAAGCTGTAGGTACAGCAGCAGGTTTTATTGGCATGTTTGGATATCTTGGCAGGACAGTTCAGGCAAAAGGCTTTGGCTTTATTCTGGATTACTTTGCCACAACATACGATATTGTTACCCGATGGAACATTGTGCTCTACTCCATCGTTGCATGCACTGTTATCTCTATTGTGCTGTTAGCATTTACCTGGAAGGTTAAACCAAGGGGATAAGATTTTTTTATGCACAATATAATAACCGTTACACTGCGACTTCTAATTTTAGCAACACCACTATTGCTGAATGATTGCTACCTGCCTCTTATTCCGAAAGATGCAACAAAGCTTAATCTTATCCTTGACATCATCATCTACATTGGCTGGCAAACCTCGCTTTTATATGTTGCATATGATGCCGGGTGGTTTACATGGGAAAGATTGGGCATCAATGTGAAACAGCCCAAACAATGGCTATGGGGTGTAGTACTTTTTATTGCTATATTTGTAGCGTATGCCATACTAACTATCGCACTGGAATATTGTAAAAAACACTATGGATTTACCCTTGCATCGTTCTGGTATTTCCCATTGCCAGGGTGGAAACCTTTGTATGTTTTTTTGTATGCGCTGTACCTTTCAATCACCGCAGGCATCTATGAAGAGATAATCTACCGTGGCATTGCAATACATCAGCTTCGTCTTATAACATCAAATAAATGGATACTCATCATTGCATCAACGCTTCTTTTTGTAGCCATTCACTGGTCAATGGGTCCCGGCACATGGCTTGAAGCAGCATTGTGGGGAGCACTATGGGCATACCTGTATATACAAACAAACTCTTTGCTGCCAATAATGGTTGCTCATTTTCTTTATGACCTGACAACACTATACGGCTTACATCTGGCGATAGCTCACTGTATTGGTCTTTAGCTGCAAATCAAGCTTACTCAACACAGTAAATGCAATGTTTCAAGCAGCGCATAATTTGCATCGTATTGTTAAAGCTTGAACTTGCGCAGTACTAATAAATGTATAACAAAAATTTCTGATTAATATGGGTATGCCCCACTGTAGTATAATCACACAGTAGTAATCATATTGAGTACTACACTATCATAAATAGTATTATTACAGCAGTCAAAGCATCAAAAAATTTTATAATTCTAAGCGGAGTGCTATTATTATAGAAATATATAATCTTATGAAAAGTCCCTATTGGATCATTATGACTGTTAAAGAATTGATGGCAACAATATAGACATCAAAATGGGGTAAAAATATTTGGTGATAGTCATTCTGAATACTGATTCAGGATTTCTGATAATTGTTTAGATTACGAGTCAAGCCATAAATAACAGTGGCTCATAATTTTATTTTAGGAGATAAATATGAAAAAATCGTACAACATTGCTGTGATACCAGGTGATGGGACCGGGCCGGAGGTTGTTGCGGAAGGTGTCAAAGTATTAAAAGCTGTTGCTGGAGTTGAGAATATATCTCTCCATTTTACCAATTATGATTTTGGCGGCGAGCGTTATCTTAAAACAGGTGAGACGTTACCTGAAGGAGCTATCGACGAATTAAAAAAACATGATGCCATTTTTTTAGGAGCAATAGGTCATCCCGATGTAAAACCAGGTATATTAGAAAAGGGTATTTTACTGGCACTTCGTTTTGAATTAGACCAGTACATAAATCTACGTCCAATCAAGCTTTATCCAAATGTTGAAACACCATTGAAAGATAAAGGTCCTGAACATATTGACTATATTGTGGTACGCGAAAACTCAGGCGACGTGTATACTGGTATAGGCGGAGTTACCATGAAGGGAACGCCGCATGAAGAAGCAATGCAGATTATGATTTACAATCGCTTCCAGGTTGAACGATGTTTGCGGTATGCATTTGAATATGCCCGCAAACGTAATAAAAGAAAAACATTAGCACTTGTTGGCAAGACAAATGTATTAACCTATGTGTATGATCTGTGGGAAAGAGCATTTCATGAAATTGGACAGAAAGAATATCCAGATATTAAACGCGATTACTACCATGTTGATGCCACCTGCATGTGGATGGTGAAAAATCCTGAATGGTTTGATGTTCTTGTTACCGGGAATATGTTTGGCGATATTATAACCGATTTAGGCGCCATGACACAGGGAGGCATGGGGATTGCTGCGGGAGGTAATATCAATCCTGAAGGTGTTTCCATGTTTGAGCCAATTGGTGGATCTGCTCCAAAATATACTGGAAAAAATGTTATCAACCCTCTGGCAGCAATATGCGCCGCCCAGATGATGATGGAACATTTAGGCGAAGAAAAGACTGCTGCACGTATTGAAAAAGGTGTTATTGATGTATTGCAACGGGATATGAAGTCACTTGCTGCCGGCAAAATGGGCTTAACTACAACTCAGGTTGGTGACAAGGTTGCAGAATATGCCGTATCATAAAAAGTTAATTTATTAATACTTTACATAAATTTTAATTACACAGTCTTTTGAATTATATCAAGAGACTGTGTAGAAAATTTTACAATGCATTTGTAATAGCAAAATAGCAGTAAAAGTTTTTAATCATTAATCACATAAAAATAATCTTAAAAGTATCAGCAAATTTCTACATACAACTTTGGAGGGGTTTTATGAATTTTGAAACAACTACCTGCATATCAAGTAACCATATTATAGTACTCAAACATTATGCAAAAATATTAGATGTATCCGTCAGCAAACTTATTAGTTACCTCATTCAGTATGCTGCAAAAAAAGAAAAAAGGAAAACACAGGTATTTAAAAACATCTCCTATCGTGATAGAAATACAGATATCAAATGGATTCGTTTTCATCTATGTATCAGCTGGAGTGAATATGAATTTTTACTTGATATTAAAAAAATCTGGAAGGTTTCCATTGCCAAAGCTATTGAATTTTGTGTGGATACTGTGCTGGATGAATTTTTTAACTACGTAATTCATCGCAGAAAAGAATCATTAACCGATAACTATCTATCATATTACGAAAATCGTTCGTATACTTTTGATTTTTTTAAGGTTAAAGGTATACACTGCTGCCAATTTTATTGGGGGCCCCCACCTGAAATTTTAAAAATTAACTATGGTGACTTACATTGAGCGGGTTATTACAATTGACTGAAAAAGCAGTTGATACTGAAGATTTAACAACGTATATATTTGGCATAAAAATTAAGGTGTAATGAAACATCGCTTATGTGCGTCCAAGAGGATTTGAACCTCTGGCCTTCGGATTCGTAGTCCGACGCTCTATCCAACTGAGCTATGGACGCATGTATAAAAACAATACAATAATATTTATATATACTGCTCAATTTTTTCAAGATAAATTTCAAACTTTGGTATAGAAAAATCTTTCCCTTTCCAGATATTGAATATATGAATAATAACTATCGCATAGTAAATAAAATAATTGATATACAAAACAATGGTAACTATAAAACTGAGCAGGCGCCATGATCGTGGCAGTATAAATGACAACAAAAATAAAACCAGAGCAGCAAAAACAAATACACCTGCGTATAATAATCCGCGCTTTGCATGTTTCTGGATTACTCCATCTCCTTCACAGGCATATAAGGGATACAACCATCCGATATATGGTATATACGCAATAGATGCAATAATCTGCTGTTTGTGTTCAAAGCAAAATTGCTTAACCACAGCATAATAGTGCATAAATTGTGCGTAGAGTTTTTTACTGTACTTGGCTATCTGTAAGCTGTAATAGTGTAATTTCCCCATTCGGAGAGAGAGGGATTCGAACCCTCGGTACCGTTTCCAGTACAACGGTTTAGCAAACCGTCCCCTTCGGCCTCTCGGGCATCTCTCCGTTATTCGGAAGGTGAGGGATTCGAACCCCCGGGGCTTTCACCCAACGGTTTTCAAGACCGCCTCCATAGACCACTCGGACAACCTTCCGATAGCAACACTATTGGAAGGTGTATTGTTGTCAAATAAAAATTGAGCACGGTTTTTTTATTTTTCTATGATAAGGAACTCAACTCGTCTATTTTGTGACCTGCCAACCTCATTTTTATTGTCAGCTATTGGTTTTGATTCACCAAACCCCACTGTTTCAAAACGCTCAGGATCAAGCCCTTTCGTAACAAGATAATTTTTTATTGCCTCAGCTCTTTTTTCTGAAAGTTGCTGATTAAATGCTGCATCACCCTGGTCATCGGTATGTCCTTCAATCCTTACGCGAACCTTTTTCTGTTTTAAGATTTCCACTATTTTATCCAATTCAGGATACGATGAAGGCAGTATTTCTGCACTACCAAAATTAAATGTTATTTTATCAGTAATTAACAATACTTCATCAAAATGGATTGAGTTTAGTTTTTCCTGTAACGTTTTGATTTCATCCTCACTCAACTCTTCTGGATTTGTTGGTGTGCTCTCTTCACCTATGATGACTTTATTGCGATATGACAGCAAAACCTTCTGATCATCAAATATTGGATTGTATATCTCCGTAATCCCCGAAAGAGAATAAACCAGCGTTTGCAAGTCTGCTTCACCTGAATCAGGATTTTGAGTCGCACCTTTTGTTTTTAATGTTTGTCCTTTATTCTTGCCCTTGTTATATGCAGATTTTTTTTGTTGTCCCATAAGACTATCATTTCCATAAGATTCTGGAACAACCATAAAACCTAAATCAGTTCCCCGTATTGCAGCAAATGCCGTTGGAGTTTTTACATGGAGATCATGTTCTTTAAACAACTTATCAAACTTCCCATACATCGATCCTGTATGTATCTGTAATCCTAATTTTTTTACTGTTAATGAATCGATAGCCATCTCTGAACTTTCTGATAGCTGTATTGCGGTGTTATCATGGAAACGAATATCCATTCTTGAATCGGGGTCAGTCTTTACCCAGTAACCTTGATACAATGTTTGACCAACAACCGCTATCTTCCACTGCGCCTTTTCATCTTCACGAAAATATGAATCTCCTATTATAAATGTGATTTTAGGATTTGTTTGTACCAGCACAGGAAAACGAATTAATATATACTCTGTTATTATCAGATATGATATACTTACTGCAATCACAAGAATAATACCAGCAATACTGTACATGATAAACCGTTTCATGACAGCCTCCCTAAAATATGATTATCCCTTCAATGGCATTCCGGGCGTGAACCGGAATCCAGATGTGTAACGTTAGATCCTGAAGCCAGTTAAGGACATTGTTCAGGATGACGTTCTCGACATTGTCATTCTAAGGGACGCATTCCCGAAGAATCTATTCGTTCACAAATCAGCGAGATTCTTCACTTTGTTCAGGATGACTTTTTAAAAAAATTACATTGTGTTGCCTTCTGGATGCATTGCACCATGTCGTGCTGTCTGCCTCATTTTGAATATGTAATCGTATGCAACCAATCATGTCAAATCAAATATAAAAATTAATACTGTATTATAATAGATAGTAACTATCGTACATACAATTATTTCTTTTTAATATTTTAGATATATAGTTTATTATTATTTAATAATTTTATTGACATTTTAATAACTAAATATCTTATAATTCATACCAATACAATTTTTAATACGAGGTGATACCCATGAAAAAATTCATTTTCATTTTATCAGTTGTTACCCTTTTTACAATTGCTCTTTACTTCAATGTTTCATTGACCCATGCTCAGAGCAATTCTATTGTTTTTTTAAGTCCTGAATTTACAAAATTTGTCTGTGATGAATGGAACAGAAGTGAACTGACCCAAAAATTGGGCACAAAAGCAGTTGGTGGCAATGACTGGATTTTGACAAAAAATAAATACACCGGTCAGGTGAGGAACAAACAGGTTTTCGCCATGTCACGAAGAGATTGTGACTCAATGCCAAAAGTTCAACTTACCATTGAAAATAAGGATGGCAGGGCAATATGCACATACGGTGGTGCGTTAGTTGAAGAGTATAAAACTGTAGAGTGGGCTTTTGCACCAACCACTGTTCAATGGTATAAATTTGCTTCGGGGGTGTGGGGATATATGCAGATGCCGGGCATCATGAAAGGATTCAGAGGACCTATGTTTGTTGCCAGAGCAAATATTGATAATTTTGGAATATTCTGGAAGGTTGTTGGCAAAGCAGCAAAACAAATCAATGCAGATTACAAAGCACCGTGCGCTCTGTCACAAGATGACATTGATGCTATTGAAAAATATATCAAAAATACCCAATAGCACAATTACTACTATTGTTCTTGTGCAAATAACAGCGGGATAATAGTAATTAAAATGAGCACAGCAGATACAACAAATATCTCAGGTGTTGGAATAATACCTGGTTTGCCATCAATGGTTGCCCGTATACCCCATCTGTCAGCAACTATCGCCCCAATGAGCGGACCAGGTATCATTGTAAATGCAACATAGAACAATGTAAAATATCCTGCAAACTCACCTCGCCTCTCTTCAGGGAATAAATCTTTACTCCATGCTCCTGTAGCAACTGTCCATATTGTCTGAGCAATTATCCATAAGGTTGCTAATATGCCGATAGCTATCGGTAAACGAGCATACGAAAATGCAATAAGCGAAAATGAAATTAATATCACAGCAAAAATAGCAACAGGTTTACGCCCTATTTTATCAGCAATAATGCCGGCAGGGATGGAAGCTGCTATTCCGCCAATAAAGATAGATACTGCTATAATAACCGATGACGTAGCAATATCAATTTTCAAAAAATGTTTCAGGTAAATCAATAGGTATGGGAAAAAAACATTGAATGCCATCCCCCAGAATCCTATAGCAAGCAACACATACAAAAGATTTTTATTGTGCCGCAGTGCTTGCATATTTAAGCTTCCCCTTATTCTTTTTACGATAGACTTACTATCGGTAACTATCGCCCTTTGTGGCTCCACTGCTGCAATGCCGCCTATAACACCTGATAGTAATACCAGCGCACCGGCTGCACCAAAGAAGAAAAAGTATCCCATTGATTCTACAATTTGCCCTGATGCGCCATAAACAAGTAAAAGCGCAATCCATGTTGCAAGCGATAGTAACCCTTGAGCTTTCCCGCGGTTGGCATCGGTAGTTACATCGGTTAAATAGGCATTGTATACTGCATCATACGATGTTGAACCAAAAAATGTCATAACTGAATCAAGGATGATGACCATCCATGCAGCGACGATTACCGGCTTGATCCATTCCGCCATTGGTATTACCCATATAGAGACACTCCATGCTAAATATCCATACAGAAGAAATGGCTTGCGTTTGCCAATTGAATCAGAGAACGCCCCCATGATAATGGCAGTAACCGTTGCTGTGACTGCAGAAAGCGCCACCATGATGGAAACATACTGAGGGTCAGGGATTATTATGTCATATAAAAAGGTATTAAAAAATTGATTTTCAATAGCCCATGCTATCTGCCCGCCTAAACCAAGAAGAAAAAGGGAGATGCTTATTCGTGCTTTCATTGTGTATCCTCCAGCAATATGCCAATGATTGTAAGAGTACTGATAATTAATGTCAATAAAGATTATTACTTTGTAATAAAGAAGATATAGTTATTATAACTACCGTGGAAATTTTTGATGGTCCATCATCCCCCCCAATGGATGGGGAGATGACGACTGCTATTGAAAGCATTTACTTTTGTTATACCAGTATTTTTAGTATTAAGATATAATAGCAATTGACAGCTTATATAAAATAATACTATATTGCTTTTCATCAATACCTGTACTGCTGCATACCATGAAAATGAACGGCATTACCGCATCATTTAAAACACTGTATGTTATTTTAGTTATTGTAACTCTTACTGCCGGCAGCATTGCATTATCGGGTTGCGACAACTATGACATTGATGAAAGTGCAGTACAAAAAATAGATTGCCCGGATGAGTATAGTGTATTGCCATGGCAGTGGGATTTGAAAATCTAAAGACATTTAACAGAACATTTAAAAAATTTACACAATCAAAACCAAGCAACTATAGGAAATAATATACTTTAATGATTGGACAAATTTAGCAACCTCTACTTTTTACATGACAAGAGATTTCTTATCATGTATTATAATAGCAATTTTGTATTATGGGGGTTTGCAATGCATACATGCTTAAAATGGTATATACCACTTTTTGTAATAGTTGTATGTATTCCCGTCTATGATTCGGCTGTATCCAGCCAAAATCAAATAACCTGCCTACATGAGGATTGGACTGAATGTGCCAGTAATGATATAAAAAGCAAATGGATTGAATATGCCCCTGATTGGAAATTATTAAAAAAGAAAGATGATGTTTTATTGTACACAAGGAAGTTGCCATCTGGTATTGTGCAGGTAAAAGCAGAAAAAATCATGTATGTAAAGCCTGAGGTAGTTGAACAGCTTGTGCGTGATGTACCTGCCTATAAAGAATTTATGTATAAGTGCTTCATAGCAGAAACAATAAAAATATTCAATGATGAAGATATGATAATACACAACGCCACGGCCATGCCATGGCCTTTAAAGCCAAGGGATGGGGTGGTACGGACACAGGTTACAAAAGATTGGGACTATGGAAGATTTGAAGTATTATGCTATGGGTTACTTCCACCTGAAAGCGAACAATATGTCCCACAAGTTGAAGGTTTTGTCAGGATGTATGAAGTTTCAGCATATATGATAGCTCACATATTACAAAGGGAAAAGGTAAAATGCTTTTATATTATTCATGCAGATCCTACCGGCGTTCCACTTTTTGCCGTAAACCATTTAATCGACAGCTATCCATACTATACCATCATCAAATTTGAAGAAATGCTAAAAAAGCCTGAATATATAGATAGGGGTAAAAACTCAAAATATTTAGCTCAAATAGAAGCATTTTGTAAACAAAAACAAAGTGCTTTACCTAAAACAAATCAACATATTTTACCATAAGGAGGTTTTTACTATGGTACAGGTAGATATTGTATGGTCATACGCATTTGGTGCTTCATTTGCTGCAGTTGCTGCCCATCAACTTAAAATCGTTAAGCATTTTTATAAGCTATGGAATTGTATATTCACTTTTGCGATTTTTAAAAAAGTATTGCATATTTATCATGATTATTTCTTATAGTAAGTAGCTCTTTTAATCAAATGGAGGCTATCATGCAAAGTGTATCATTGGTAAAATATTCCAAAAGTACTGATTCTTTAAAGCAGGCTATAGAATTATGTGATGGTTTTAGCAAGTTAAAACCCGGTGATAAAGTGTTAATTAAACCCAACCTGGTGGCATGGGATGAATTATTCCCTCCTGCTCCGTATGGTGTATTTACTACAACAAGGATGGTTGAAGACCTTATAATAATCTTAAAAGAATATGGATGTAACGATATTACCATTGGCGAAGGTTCGGTTGAGGTTAAAAAAGGTGTTGGAACAATGGCAGCCTTTGCAGGATTGGGATATACTGATTTAGCATCACATTATGGAGTAAAGCTTGTTGATTTTAATGAATCAAAATCAGAAAAATGCTCCATCGATGCATCCACTCATCTAATGATAGCAAAAGAAGCATTGGAGTGTGATTTTTTTATCAACTTCCCTGTATTAAAAACTCATGGACAAACTAAAATTTCACTGGGGCTGAAAAATTTGAAAGGATGTCTTAAGGCATCATCAAAAAAACTTTGTCATCACCCACAGCTAAATTTAGAATACTGTTTCCCGTTTGTTGCTGACTATGTAAAACCTGAACTTACCATTATTGATGGAATATATGCACTGGAGAAAGGAGCCCTCCATTTTGGCAACGCATACAAAAAAGATATTATCATTGCTTCTACTGATATTTTAGCTGCCGATATTATTGGTGCAAAGGTCATGGGCTATGAACCATCTGATATAGCTCATTTTGTAACCTATGCGACACGACATAACAAATCGCTGGTACTGAGCGATTATGCAGTGAAAGGAGAAAAACTGGAAGATCACATCCAGCCATTAAAGTGGGATTGGTCATGGACAGCGGATAACACCGGCCCTGGCGCATTTGCTAAAATGGGTATTCAAGGGGTTGCGTTGCCAAAATACGATGACACGCTATGCTCGGGCTGCTCACCAATTGCCAATATGTGCAATATTCTGGTGATGTCTGCGTTTAAAGGGCAGCCTCTTCCAAAAGTAGAAATTTTAAATGGCAAAAAGATGCAGGCGCGTCCTGGTTATGATAAAACAGTGTTGTTGGGCAATTGCATCATAAAAGCCAACAAGAATAATCCCACCATCAAAGAATCGGTGGAAGTGAAAGGGTGTCCGCCCAACTTTGACGATGTCGTGAAAGCACTCAAAACCTGTGGATTAGAAGTTAACGAAATGGCATATTTAGGCTATATGAAGCAACAAAGTGAAAAATACAATGGCAAAGAAGGATATGACCCATTATACTATAGAGCTTCTTCTTGAGAAGGTTTCTGTCGTATAAAAGCTGCGATCATGTAAGGTAACACTACCGTTCCATCGCTGTGCAAATCATAAAGAGCAGTAAGTGTGTCTTTATGTTCTTCAATGAGCTTTTCTAATTCACTGCTTCTTGTTTGCAGGTAATCAGCAAGCAATAATATATTCATATTAATCTTCTGCGTGTTTAGCTTCACAATACCAAATTCATTGAGTGTCATAAATGTTTTTAAATCATCTTCAAGGTAATAATCCGTATGTAGCGGATTGATAACATGAGCTATCTCATCAAAGATTCCTTCAGCATCTTCATTAGGAAGTACAAACCCGGCATAAAAGAATACCCCTTCAAATTGAAGTGAACGTCTGAATTCATCAATTGCCCTGCCCGTATCAAGTAAATCCAGACAATCAATGCATATAATCATATCTGCTTTATAATAATCAACAGGGAACTGGCTGAAATTCCCCGCTATAGTATACAGGCGGTTCATCCACTGTTTATTCCCATATGCATTATAAAACGACTGTAGCACGGTTACAGAAGGTTCAACCACAACAACTAATGCCTTTGAATGCTCCATTATGCTTTCAATATATGCAGGGTTGCCCAGGCCAATCTTCACTATTACGCGTGGTTTATAAACCTCGATACAATCAACAAGCCGGCTATTGACAGGCTCAAAACGGCTGGCGGGTTCAATCACCATATGCAACAGAGCATCAAATTCAAAAAGCTTTTGTAATGAATCAAATGACATGGGGTCCTTCCCTTTATTTTTTGTGCGATAGTTACTGTATAACAAACTCTACTGTTGTGATTTAAAATGCAAGCATAAAAATGATATAGACGCTGTACAACCAACCGTAAAGCAATACAGCCCACGGTTTAACCCGTGGGCTGTATTGCATCAGTATGTTTTAAAAATGAACGTTAATGTTGTAAACAGATAATGATCCTTTTCAGTTAACTCATTTCCAGCATCAAAGTACTGTGTTTGATACATATACATAGGAGTAATAATAATGGTTGGTGTACATTTATAGCTGAATCCAATATACAATCTGTTTTGTGTAAAACCACCATATTCAAAACCAGGAGAAAGTGGCGAAGGTGTTATATCCTTGGTATCATCATCCTCAATAATCCCCTGGAAAATTTCATCGCCTATCATAACGGCAAACTGATCGGTAACATTGTATTCAACTCTGAAATATTCACGAATTAGTAGCGAATATCCTTTGTTCTTTGAACTTGAATCATATAATGACGAATAAACCTTATTATGAAAAATGACTCTGTTCCAAAATTTGAAATTCCCAATTTTATATTCCAATGTTGGCATAAATTCTATATTATGTGAATAGTAATATTTATCGTGGTCAGATGGATTAACTGCAGAACGTATAGGGAATCCTTGATAATAATACCATAATGGCAATTTAACCGTTAAATTACCAAACTTCATGGTATAGGTAGGACCGGTAAAAACTTCATAAAAAAAAGTCTTTTTTTCTACATTGCCCTTTGGATCATTATTGCGATCAAACTCATAGCTATGACTTGATAACAATGTCCATGACCATTCAGGCGAAAGTAATGCTGTTAAATCTAAATACGTCCACGAACGATAAGCTACCGGAACGGCAAAAACATTAACAGAAGTACAGATAATAAAAAAGAATAAAACAAAGAATATAGATCTTTTTAGCATGGGCAACCTCTCTTTATATAGTATGAAAGAATTAAAATAATCTAATTTTGTAGTTATTCAACATCTACGATGGCATGTCAATAATATTTGTTTACTATGAGCGAGAAATGGTATATATGTTGTTATCTTCACAAACTAACTTTTCCTTACATAAAGAATGCAACGCTTTTTCTATTTTATCGCGGTCACAATCTAAATACATAACAAGTTCTTCTTTACGCGCTTTTTTCTTATCAACAAGGTAGCGAATAATCTGGCCGCGAACCTTACGCAATGAACTATTGAAAGGTGATTGTATTGTATACTGTTCGCTATGGCGTGAGGCATTATAATGCTGCTTTATAAAAGTTCCACAATCCATCAATGCATTATAAAACTTACGCGGATTGAGCCTATCCATTGTTTGTTGTAGCAACAACGCAATTGCTGCATCACTGACCTTTGCTGTATCATATAAAAAAGAATATATATACACCGTCCGTACATTAGTTTCTATATATATCGCTGGTATGTTATACGCAAATATAGCAACTGAAGCCGCTGTTGCTTTCCCCAGACCAGGCAGTTTCTGCAATTCCATTATATCATGCGGTATTAATCCATTATACTGCAATATAATGGCTTTTGCGCACTCCCACAAATATTTTGCACGGCGGTTATAACCCAATCCCTGCCATGCTGAAAGCACATCATATAAGTCTGCATCTGCAAGCGCATGAATTGTTGGAAATATTTTGATAAACTCTTTATATTTATCTATGACACGGGAAACCTGAGTTTGCTGTAACATTATCTCTGATACCAATATATAATACGCATTGCTGGTATTGCGCCATGGAAGGTTTCGATAGTTACTATCAAAAAAATTATAAATGCATGTTACAAATTCATTAGTGATAATGGTATCCACCGCGCCTGTTTCACTATATAGTTCCCGTATATGAGTAAGCTCCTTCAATATATCATTCATGATTCAGGCGCCGCCTATACATTAAAGCGAAATGATACAATATCACCATCATTCATAATATAGTCTTTACCAGCTAAATGAAATTTCCCCTGTTTTTTTAATAACTCTTCAGAGCCTGCAACAATAAAATCATCATAGTGCATAAGCTCAGCCCGTATAAATCCCCGTTGTATATCGCTATGAATATATCCTGCAGCAACCGGTGCAGTTATCCCTTCAGGTATAAGCCACTGTTTTACCTCATCCTGCCCTACTGTAAAAAATGATTGTAAGCCTAAAGCATGTATCATTGCATTGCATAACAGGTTTATGGCAGGCGCATCTATGTTTAACGATGCATAAAATTCCATGCGTTCCTTTTCACTGGCTAATTCATTTATCTCATTTTCCAGCTTTACAGGTATGGCAATGGCATACACGGCATGTTCTGGAAACATTGCTTTGAATTTGTTTATTATACCTGAATCATTATCGTTAGTATTAAAAACTATAATTAATTGTTTTAAGGTAATGAAGGGATAGCTTTTTATAATAGCAATTTCATCATTTGATAATTGCAAGCCATTCAGTAGTGTACCACTTTCCAGATGCTGCAAAAATTTGTTAAGCAATGCTATTTCATGTTCTTTTTGCTGTGCTGTTTTCTTTTTATCCTGTTGCAACCGGTTTATGCGCATTTCAGCAAACATCATATCATGCAGCACAAACTCGCTGATAAGCTTATCATAGTCTCTGAATGGATCTACACTACCCTTGATGTGATATACACTATCACTGGTAAAAGCACGTATGACCACACACAATGCATCCATTGTTGCTATAGTATTGAATATACTCCCTTCTTTTATAATGTCATCGTCAATATCACCAATCAGAGAAATATTAATAGTTGCAGGAGCAACCTTACGGGGTTTATATATATCAACAAGTGTACGAAATCGCTGGTCATGAATGGTTGCAACGCCTAACCCCTTTTTCATGTCAAACGAATTACCTGTTAACAGTTGTAGTAATGTCTTTTTACCGCTTTGTTGATACCCTGCAATCCCTAATGATAAGCTCATTGTGTTTCACTCCATTGAAAATTGAATTACCCATAACCCCTCCCTTTCGCAAGACGAAGGGAACTTTTGCCCCATTGTCATTCTGAGGGAGCGGTAGCGACCGAAGAATCTATTCTTTCTCCAATCGACGAGATTCTTTGGCTTCGCCTCAGAATGACATGTTATCACCCTGTCATTCCGGACCTGATCCGGAATCTCAATCATTAACTTGATATCCTGAATCGGAGTTCGGCGAAAACTATCGCCAGATAGTTCCACCCCGTTGGATCAACATCAATGCGGCTAGTAGCAACTTTTGAGCAACCAATAAAATTACGAGATTTTAAAAAATGCCATTACTTCCTTTAATTGTACTGCCATGCTTTCAACATTGGTAGCATTTGCCGACATCTCTTCGGCAGCACCTGCATTGCTCTGCGATAGATCATTTATATTAGTAATAGAGCGGGAAATTTCAAGTATAGCAACACGTTGCTCTTCAGTTGCATTTTTTATCTCTTCAGAACCGGATTGGACATCGGCTATCATATTTTGTACATTGGTGTTGATAGCTAATTGCTCTTTCATTTCAGATGCAACATGTTCTATATGTGTTGATATATCCTTGACCCCATTGATGATGAATCCAATATTCTGAATAGCCTGTGTAATATTTTGCGTTCCTTTTGTCATTTCAGTGCTGTTTTGCTTAATTAAATTATCTATCTCCTTAATGCTCTGAGCTGTCTGCTCTGCTAACTTTGATATTTCATCCGCAACTACAGCAAAACCACGCCCAAAATCACCGGCTCGTGCCGCTTCAATAGCTGCATTTAACGATAGCAGGTTAATCTGTTCCGAAATATCATTGATAATCTTCACAATGTTTTTCATATCTGCAGAGCTTTTTGATAACACCTGCATCGTGCTGTTCATCTGATTTAACGATTGGCTCCCTTCGCGGGATCTATCGGCAATAAGCTCTACTTCTTTTACCGATGCATTCATAGTATCCGCTACTGTCTGTATCGTTGTTGACAGATTATTCAATAAATTTATGAGCAATGATAAACTCTGATTCTGTCCATCAGCTCTGCGGGCAACGTTTTCCATCCCCGCAGATATCTCTTCTACTGTAGCAGAAATCTCCTCTACCGTTGATGCTTCATTCTGAACATTATCGGCAAAGGATGTAATTGACTGTGACATCTGTGTTGATGATGAAGCCAATTCATCAGATATCCTGATAATATGAGCTATCGCCTCGCGCAATTCTTTAATCAATATATTTACAGCAGATGATAATATGCCAACCTCATCACCCTTTATAATATCCAGATTTTGTGTAAGATCACCCTGTGCAACCTTGCTAATGACCTCACGCGCATTCTTCAATGGCTCTAAATGGCCACGGTTAGTTCTGTATAATATAACTGTAGCAACAACACACCAGAATAAACCAACCCCTAATGATAGCAGTGCCAGCAACTTTGAATATTCATTGAGCTCAGATTTGGGGATATTTGCTATTAATAAAAAGCCCCTGCCACTTTTTGTGCAATATCCATAGTTGTCGTCATTATTAAATTTATATGCTATTAAAGTATTATGATTATTTATGAGTTTTTTACTCCATTCATAATGAGTTAACGCATCGCTGGTTATATCAATCTGTGGATGTACCAAACCACTCCCATCCTCATAGGTAACAAATATATAACCAGTTCTTCCAATGGTAACATCCTTAAAGATTTGCTCTTTAATAGCATCAACCGCAATCAAACCAGCATATATCCTTCCATTTATTGTGTCACCAATAACAACGTATGCCTTTTTATCCTTTTCATATACAATTGGCTTTGTAATAAATTCACCATCCTGACCCAATGATTTCCTTGATAGCATCCCCTTTTCAATAATTGCATCATATCGTCCCGTTCCGGATGTTGTAACATTACCATTTTCAATAATGGCATAATCAGCATAATATTTTTTCAAGGATACAATACGGTTTATCATGTTTCTATCGGGTAACAACGATACCAGTTTACAATCAATGATAACTCCATCAATCATATCATCCAGCTTATGCGCCGCTTGATTGGATATGCTATTGATATTTTGTGCGAACATGGTTTTCATGTAGCCATGCGATAGTACTATGCCAAATGTTACCAGCACGATAACCAGCAAAACATTGACCATACTTGTAGAACCTGTCAGTATAGGAATAAGTGAGCCAAATGTTGTTACAGGTTTTACACTGATCACATTCTTGACTTCATCAAACAATCCATCATCGGTTAATCGTTTTATTGTTTTTGAAATAAAATACGATCCAAAAGGAATGGAAATCCCAACCGATAGTATACCGCCAAACCACAGGTATAATAATTGATCAAAGGTAAGCCCATACAATAATGCGCTGGTAATACTAAATACAGCAAGCCCAATTGTCCATTGACCTATCAATCCCAGAGAAAACAGCACTGCTACACTGCTCATACGCTCCTTAAGCATAAGAGCATGCTTTTCTGAAAATTGAGTTCCTTTCGCCTTTGCAGTAAAAAACCATCTGAAAGGAGCAAACAAGCCT
>Ga0209506_1000928_pt1 | contig 34232 bp, 24 predicted proteins | sample AD_JPNHG2_MetaG_FD_184409 | JGI IMG/M metagenome (GOLD analysis project Ga0209506, IMG submission 184409) | Active sludge microbial communities of municipal wastewater-treating anaerobic digesters from Japan - AD_JPNHG2_MetaG (SPAdes) (version 2) | ecosystem: Engineered > Bioreactor > Anaerobic...
CATAAATTTTTTTCTTTGATTGAGTAAGTTCGGCAAGTTTATCAACTCGTTCATCTGGCACGGCAACAACGCCAATGTTGGGGTCAATGGTGCAAAAGGGATAATTAGCTTTATCTACTTGTTTTTTAGTTATTGTTTCAAATAGGGTTGACTTACCAACGTTTGGTAATCCAACAATTCCAATGGAAAGATTCATAATTTTGTTTTTTAAATATTTAATTAATTTTTGTTAATATTTTTACAATTGGCAATGTCTATTGAAAATAGTTTGAATTTGTTTTTGTTTTTGTGCTATCTACGATAGTGTCCGGAAGGAAAAAACGAGCTGGCGGCTCCGCCGCATTCTTTAATGATTTCAAGTTTTTCTATAAGTTAATTATAACTCATTACAGTAAATTTTTAAAGAAAATAAGCCTGAAAAAATTATTGCTTTGGCGGCAAATTCTTGCAATTAAAAAAAGAAAAACCCGCTGTTGGCTTTTTGCCCGCGGGTTTAATTTTTTTAGGATATTACATGCATTTCCAGGTAATTAATTGCCTGAATCATAGGTCTGGCATGCGATGTTATGAAGTTCTTAGCCTGTTGGCTAATGACATCATATACATTAAGGTTTTCCATTCCAGAGAAGCCCCAACCGCCTTTACGATCATTCTTTGCCTTTTTCCAGTGAGAAACTGGAAAAGTCCACAATCCATAAATGTTACCTAAGAAAACATCATCTTCAGTAACTGTTTGGCCTTTTGATGTCCTATTCCAGCCATATTCATCACGGCCGGCGTTGATGAAATGCGCTTGAAGCGTCCGCAGATTATCAAGTATATGGTCATACCGGTGATTATAATTAACACTACTAAATGTTTTAATAATGTCATATACTCCTTCTCGGTCGTACCATTTTGATACTGCGTCAAAAAAGTAGACGATTGCGGTGAGCGGATCATTTGATTTTGAGGTTTGCTCAAGAGTCTCGCGGAGTTGCTGTAATTCCGGCATTATCATCGCAAGTTTTTTCTTTGGCTTTACAAAAAAGGCCCTGATTCTTTTTTTCATAATAATTCCCTTTCGTTTTTATTAAATTGTTAAAGATATTAATTACTTTATATATTATAACAAATAAATTACATTTTGTCAATAGTAAAGTAGAAAAATAAAATAGCTTTATTTTAAGCTATTATTACTTAATTTTAGGAAAATTTTCTTTTGTTTTTTTAAAATAAGGTTTGATTGATGTTTTGATTATTAAAACTTTTTAATTTTTGTCGAAAAATGAATATTAATTAATAACTGAGCATTGAACTGAAGTAAAGCTTGAAGCGAACGAGAATTCGTGAAATTTTGACTGGCGGAGGAGGTGAGATTCGAACTCACGAGGCCGTTTCCGACCTAACGGTTTTCAAGACCGTCCCTTTCAACCACTCAGGCACTCCTCCTTTGTTGTTATTAAAATTTTAAAAGTTTGATTTTATTTTTTTCTTTTCTTTTTTAATTTAAGTATTTTTTATCTTTTTTTATTTTATAATAATATTTATTTTTTTCAAATTAATAAGCGGTTATTTTAAGTAGAATGAAAAGATAGTGGTGAAATATTGTAGTTTTCGCTGTTACGCGAGAGGTTTTATTGCTAAAAGCCGTGGGATCCTTCACCCGCCTTGGCGGTAGGTTTACCAGCCGATAGGCGGGGGTTAAAGCCTGCCTGCCGAGAGGCAGGAATCCCATCCACAGTAATGATAGTCGCTTATTAGTTGGCATGGGATCCTTCGCCTGCCTGCCGATAGGCAGGGGCTGAAGTCCTCAGGATGACATTGAAAAACGACAGTCATAGTTGCTAATTGCTGAAAGCCGAGGGATCCTTCAGGCTTCGCCTTCAGGATGACAATAAAAAAACAGCAGCGATAGTAGCACAATGCTGAAAGCTATGGGATTTTTCGGGCTTTGCCCTCAGGATGACGGGTGTGGCTGTCATTCTGAACGAAGCCCCGCCTATCGGCGGGCAGGTTTACCCGCCGGAGGAGGGCCCTCAGGATGACACTAAAAAGTGGAAAAGAGTTTATTTTTGCATTTTTTATTACTTTTGTTTTATAATTAAAGGAATGATTAGCGAAAAATTTTTACTAATTATTTTATTTGTTTTTCAGATTGTTTTTCTGATTTTTTGTTTATTTTTAATTATTTTTTTCATTATGCTAATTTTTTATTTAATAAAAACGGGCGTACCATTTGTTAAATCAGAAAAAAATATTTTAGAAAAAATTAAAAAATTAGACGTTTTAAAAGATGGAATGGTAGTGGCTGATTTAGGTTCGGGTGACGGAAGTTTTTTATATTTTTTAGCCAAAGATTATCCTCATATTCAATTTATTGGTTATGAAATTAATCCAATACTTTATCGATTTTCTAAAAATTTTCAACAACTTCCCAATTTAAAATTTTATCGTCAAGATTTTTTTAAAATAGATTTAAGCCAATTTGATTGTCTTTATCTTTTTTTATATCCCTCAATTTTAGAAAAAATATTACCAAAAATACAAAAAGAAGCGAAAAAAAATTGTTATATTGTTACCAACTCATTTGATTTTAAAAAATTAGAACCAGTAAAAAAAATTATTTCTTCAAGGCCGCTTTCTAGTGTTTATATTTATCAATTATGAAAATAGTGGCAGACTTTCATATTCACTCGCGTTTTTCGCGAGCTACGGCTCACGATATTACAATTAAAAATTTATCTCAATGGATGAAGAAAAAAGGAGTGAATCTTTTAGGAACGGGTGATTTCACTCATCCAATGTGGTTTAAAGAATTAAAAGAAAATTTAGAACCGGCTGAAGAGGGATTATATCGTTTGAAAGGCGACAATGATGAAAAAAATATTAGCCGGTTTATTTTAACAACTGAATTATCTTGTATTTATTCGCAAGGTGGAAAAGGCAGGAGAATTCATTTAGTGGTTTTAGCGCCATCGCTGGAAGTAGTGCAAAAAATTAATATTGCTTTAAGTTGGCAAGGGAATTTACAATCTGATGGGCGGCCTATTTTGGGATTATCAGCTATTGAATTAGTAAAATTACTTTTTTCTATTTCGTCTGATATTGTTATTATTCCGGCTCATATTTGGACGCCGTGGTTTTCTCTTTTTGGTTCAATGTCTGGTTTTGATACAGTTGAAGAATGTTTTGGCGAATGGGCAAATAAAATTTTTGCCATTGAAACAGGGCTTTCATCTGATCCGCAAATGAATTGGCGATTATCGCAATTAGATAATTTTTCAATTACTTCTAATTCGGATTCTCATTCAGTACCTAAAATTGCTAGAGAAGCTAATGTTTTTAATACTGAATTATCCTATTTTAAAATTATTGAAGCAATTAAAAGTGGTATTCCTGTTAATTATTCAAAAGATTCAAGCCAATTTCTTTATACGATTGAATTTTATCCCGAGGAAGGAAAATATCATTACGATGGGCATCGATTATGTAATGTTTGTTTATCACCTGTTGAGGCAAAAAAAATAAATAACATTTGTCCAAAGTGTCATCGGCCATTAACAATTGGAGTAATGCATCGAGTGGAAGATTTAGCTGATAGACCAGTTGATTATAAACCTTCTAATCGACCACCATTTAAAAAATTAGTGCCTCTATTAGAAATTATTGCTGAAGTGATGAATTCAACAGTGGCTGCTAAAAAAGTTCAAAATGAATTTGAACGTTTAATAAATATTTTTAGAGATGAAATATCAATTTTAACAGATATTTCAATAAAAGATATTGAAGCAGAATCGAATTATAAATTAGCGGAAGCAATAAAAAGAGTGCGAGAAAATAAATTAGTAATTTCACCGGGATTTGATGGTGAATATGGTAAAGTAAAAATATTTGCTGATGATGAGATAGTGACAAGAAATAATTCTCTTTTTTAACTTTAATTATTTTTTATGTTTCAATTATTAAAAAAATCTAAAAAATCAGAAGCTCGATTGGGCGAAGTAAAAACAGCGTCAGGAAAATTTTTTACTCCAGCTTTTATGCCCATTGCTACTTGGGGTAGTGTTAAGGGTTTAACGCCAGACGATTTAAAAAAAATAGGAGCAGAAATTATTTTAGCTAATACTTACCATCTTTTTCAGCGTCCCGGTGATGAAGTGATCAAAAACACAGATAGTTCTTATTTAAAATCAACCGAAAAGAAAAAAATCCCTTTTCAGCAATTAAAACAAAAAGGACTGCATTCTTTTATGCATTGGTATAAGCCAATTTTAACAGATTCTGGTGGTTATCAAGTTTTTTCTTTATCGCGTTTTAAAAAAATAAGTTTAGCGGGCGTTGAATTTAATTCGGAAATTGATGGTCAAAAAATTTTTTTATCGCCCGAAAAAGCATTAGAAATTCAAAAAAATTTGAATTCGGATATTTGCATGGTTTTGGATTATTGTATTGGTTATAAAGCATCAAAAAAAGAAGTGGAAAAATCAGTAGCCATAACAAGTTTGTGGGCAGAGCGGAGTAAAAAATATGCACAAAAAATTAATTTTTCCAATTTAATTTTTGGTATTGTTCAAGGTGGCGTTTTTAAAGATTTAAGAGAAAAAAGTTTAGTTGAGCTTTTAAAATTAGATTTTGATGGTTATGCTATTGGTGGATTAGCTGTTGGTGAACCAGAGAAAAAAATGAAAGAAATTGTTAGTTGGTTGGCGCCGAAATTACCAGAAGAAAAACCAAGATATTTAATGGGAGTAGGCTATCCAGAACAAATTTTAGAAATGATAAAATATGGCGTGGATATGTTTGATTGTGTTATTCCAACTCGACATGCGCGTCACGGTGAATTATTTATTCGCAACGATAAAAAAATTATAAAAAATGGTAAAGTTGATTATCAAATTATTGAAATTGGTAAAAGTAAATATAAAGCAGCTAATGTTTTATTAGATAAATATTGTGATTGTGAAACTTGTCAAAAATATTCTTTAGCTTATTTACACCATCTTTATAAAAATAACGAACTTTTATATCATCGATTGGCAAGTATTCATAATTTAAAATTTTATTTAGATTTAATAAGAGAGATTCGTTTGGCAATTAAAAATGGCCGATTATAACATTAAAAAATTTTTTTATGAATGATAAATTAGAAATTGAAGAAAAGTTGAAACAAAAAATAACACCAAAACCGAAATTGATTTTACATATTTGTTGCGCAGTTTGCGGCGCTTATTTGATAGATCTTTTAAAAAATCAGTTTGAAATAATATTATATTTTTATAATCCGAATATTTGGCCAAAAGAAGAATATGATAAACGTTTGAAAGAGGCGGAAAAATTAGCTGAAATTTATCAAATAAATTTTCAAGAAGGAGAATATAATTATGATTTATGGTTAGAGAAGGTAAGGGGGTGGGAAAGCGAACCAGAGGGTGGTAAGCGTTGTTTAATTTGTTTTAGAGAGCGATTAGAAAAAACAGCGGAAATAGCTAAAAAGGAAAAATCTTTATATTTTACAACAACATTGGCTATTAGCCCATTTAAGATGAAAAAGGTTTTAGATGAAATAGCAACTTTAATTGCTAAGGAAAATAATTTAATATTTTTACCTTTGTCAGAATTTGGTGATAAAAAAGAATTATGGAAAAAAACTCAAGAATTATCTAAGAAATACGAATTTTATCATCAAAAATATTGTGGTTGTCAATTTAGTTTTCGGCCAACAAAAAAAGAAAAAGATTTGTAGGAAAAAATAGAGTAGCGGCGTGGCGGCGAAATTCTTTTAGAATTTCGCCGCCACACATTGAATTAAACTGAACCAAGTGTCATTGTGTTAAAAGCTATGGGATCCTTCAGGCTTCGCTTGCCCGCCGTAGGCAGGCCTTCAGGATGACATTGAAAAAACAGCAGTCATTCTGATCGTCAGCTCTGCCCGTCGGATATAGGCGGGCCCTCATGATGACACTAAAAAAACAGCAGTCATTCTGAAAGTCAGCCCCGCCGTAGGCGGGGCAGGCCTGCCTACCGGCGGGCAGGCCCTCCTACGGCGGGCAGGCCTGCCTACCGGTAGGCAGGCCCTCCTACGGCGGGCAAGTTTATAATAGTTGGCGAAAAAAAGAAAAAGATTTATAATGAATTTATGGAAAATTCCATTTTTGTTTATTTATTTTCAGCCATTATTAATAGAATAGTGTGTTTTGTTAAAGATTGGTATCCGAATACTTTTTTTAAATTTTGGAATTTTTTGTTGAATACTTTAAAGCAATTAGATAAAACTTTTGCTATTAAAATAACAATTCGTCATTGGTTAAAGCCTTTATATCAAGATGAAACAATTATTGGTTATATTTTGGGTTTTATTTTTCGAACCATTAGGATTCTTTTAGCAGTTTTAATCTATTTAACGATTTTTATTATTGTGATGTCTTTGTATTTAATTTGGGCTGCTACGCCTATATTTTTAATTATTAAAACATTTATTTAACTATGGATAATAATGTAAAAAAAGGACAATTTTTTTATCAAGACAAAAGATTGCAAATGAGTTTTGCAGAACGATTTTTAGCCAGAGTAATTATTAGTATTTTTTGGATATTGTTGAGTGTTTTAAGTATTTTTTTTATTTTAATGAAAGAATCTTCATTACAGTTTTTGGGTTATTTTGGAATTATTTTTGTTTTGGATCGGTTGGTAAATTTAAATAAGCCTGATAAGTATTTTAATAAAAATTTTGATAAAAAAATTGCTCAATCTAATGAAAAAATAAATTTAATTTTTTATTGCGAAAATTCAGTAAAAAAAATTATTAAAGAAGTGTTTGATAAAACGTTGATAAATGGAGGTAATTTTTATTTGCAATTATTAAATGAATTTTTAGATGATAAAACATTTAGAGATATTTTATCAAGATTAGAAATTAATGTTAATGAATTTCAAGGAGCAATTAATGAAATATTAAAAAAGAATTTAGAGAAGAAGTCAAAAAAAGAATTATTAGAAATGATAAATAATTTAGTGGTGGCTGCTTATTTTTTAAGAGATAAAAATTTTATTAGTAAAAAAGATATTTTTGCAGCAATATTTTATATTAAAGATTCTGAAGTGGAACGAATTAAAAATTATTTTCGGATAGAAGCTGAAGATGTTTTGGTAAGTACAATTTTTGCGGAATTTAAAAAACAATTAATTATTAAAAATTTGCCCGAAACACGTGGAGAATTTGCCAAACAATACAAATCAAAAGAACATAAAATTATGAATAAAGCTTGGACGGCGAGACCGACTCCTTTTTTGGATTTAATAAGTACAGATTTAACTGATTTAGCTCGGGCGGGAAAAATTGGTTTTTTAATTGGACACAATAACGAGATGCGCCAGTTGATTAATATTTTATCTAAAGCAAATAACAATAATGTTTTATTGGTTGGCGAGCCAACGAGTGGTATTGGTTCAATTGTTAGACATTTAGCTTTTCTTATTTCTCAAGATGAAGTTCCTGAAAAACTTTTTGACAAAAGATTGGTGATGCTTTCTATTGAAAATTTGATTTCTGGCGGTACTCCCCAAGAAATAATCGAGCGAGTTCAAAAAATGATTAATGAAATTTTAGAAGCGGGAAATGTTATTTTATTTATTCCGGATATTCATAATTTATTTAAAACATCGGGTGAAAATTATTTAAGCGCAGCAGAGGTTTTATTGCCTATTTTATCTAAAAATAATTTTCAAATTATTGGGTCAACAACGCCGATATTTTATAAAAAAGATATTGAATCGCGAAGTGATTTTAATTCATTATTTGAAGTAATTAGAGTAAACGAAATTAGTGAAGATGAAGCAATAACTTTTTTGACTTATTCGGCATTAATTTTAGAAAAACAAACTAAAATAAAGATTACTTATTCGGCAATAAAAAATGCTGTAAAAATTGCTCATCGTTATTTTAAAGATAAAATGTTGCCTTTAAGCGCCGATGATTTACTAAAAGAAGCGGTAGCTGATGTTAAAAATTTAAAACAGAAAATTTTAACCGGTGATGATGTAATTAGAGTAAGTCAACAAAAAATAAATGTGCCATTAAAATTTGCCGAAAAAGAAGAAGCGCAAAAACTTCTAAATTTAGAGGAATTAATTCACCAAAGCTTAATTGATCAAGAAGAAGCAGTGAAAGAAGTAAGTAAAGCCCTAAGAGAATATCGAGCGGGGTTATCGCGAAAAGGCGGGCCAATTGCTACCTTTCTTTTTGTTGGGCCCACTGGCGTTGGAAAAACTGAATTATCTAAAATTTTAGCTAGAATTCAATTTGGTTCGGAAGATAATATGATTCGTTTTGATATGTCTCAATATCAGGATCAAAAAAGCATTTATGATTTTGTGGGAAGTCCTGATGGTAGTAAAACTGGTATTTTAACTGAAGCAGTGCGACAAAAACCTTATTGTTTAATTTTGCTGGATGAATTTGAAAAAGCGCATCCTGATTTATTAAATCTTTTTCTTTCAGTTTTTGATGATGGGCGATTAACAGATAATTTTGGTCGAATAATTAATTTTACCAATACCATTATTATTGCCACTTCTAATGCCCATTCCAACTTAATTAAAGAAAAAATAGAAACTGGTGTTTCAATAATTGAAATTGCTAATGAGTTAAAAAAACGGTTGACCGAATATTTTAAACCAGAATTAATTAATCGTTTTTCAGACATCATTGTTTTTAAACCATTATCTAAAGAAAATATTAAAGATATTGCCCGTTTAAATTTAAAAACATTAGCTGATAATTTAAAAAAAGAAAGAAGTATTGAAATAATATTTGACGAGACGGCGGTAGAAAAAATAGCTGAAATTGGTTTTGATCCGGTTTATGGCGCTAGGCCTTTGCGAAATGCTATTTCGGATAATATCAACGCTATTTTAGCAGAGAAAATTTTAAAATCAGAAATAAAAGAAGGTGATGTGGTAAAATTAATTTTTGAAAACGAAAAATTTGAAATTAAAAAATAAATGAGTGGCGGCGAAATTCTAAAAGAATTTCGCCGCCAACCGCACTAGTTTAACTCAATAACTTCTGGCTACGTTCATTCGCCTAATATCATTCTGAGTGAAACCCCGCCTACGGCGGGCAGGCCTGCCTACGGCGGGGCAAGGAAGAATCCAACGCACAACAAACCCCTGCGGTCATTCTGAGCGTTAGCGAAGAATCCCACGCACTGCAGTGATTGCTGATTATTGCTGAAAGCCGAGGGATCCTTCGCCTGCCTGCCGGTAGGCAGGAGTTGAGGCTCTCAGGATGACACTAGAAAAACAGCTGTCATTCTGAGCGAAGACTGTCAGCCGTAGGTAGCCCTCAACATTAAAAAACAGGAAAGGACAAAATATTTAAAAAATAGGTATAATATCTTAAATCCCCTCTTGTTTTTAATCTAATTTTTATTAAAATATAAATATTAAACAAAAAGTCGTTTAAATTAAAATTAAAATTATATTTTTATGGAAGAAGAAAAAAAAGAAAATAAAACCAATGATGATAATAAAAACATTCTTTTACCAATATCTATTGTAATAGCTGCTTTAATTATTGGAGGCGCTTTTATTTATAGTAAAGGTACTAGTAATATTGATGTTAAAAATAATGAAGTAGCCAATGTTGAAAATTCTCAAAATACGGTTACTTTAGATATTGCTGAAGATCAGCCAATTTTAGGAAATCCAAATGCCGAAGTAACTGTTTTTGAATTTGGCGATTATCAATGTCCGTTTTGTCAGCGTTATTATATGATTTCTCATCTTGATTTAGTGAAGAATTATGTTGAACCGGGATTAGTTAAGGTAGTATTTATGGATATTCCTTTGCCCGGCCATGATTTTGCTCAAAAAGCTTCGGAAGCAGCTTGGTGTGCTAAAGATGAGGGTAAATTTTGGGAAATGCATGATAAACTTTTTAACAATGCAGATAAAGAAAATGGTTTAACTGTTGATAATATTATTAAATATGCTGAGGAATTAGGATTAAACAAAAATAACTTTTCTGATTGTTTAAATTCTAGTAAATATGCTTCTCGTGTTCAGGAAATAGCTAATTTAGTAGCACAATTAGGTGTTTATGCGACACCATCAACAATTATAACTAATAAATTACCTTTAGATTTTGATGCTCAAACAGTAGAAGCTGCCTATGAAGGAAGTAGTTCTACTGTTAGTTTAGGAGATGGAATTTTAGTTATAGGCGCTCAACCATATAGCACTTTTAAGTCGATTATAGATGGTTTTATTAAATAAAATGATAAAAATTTATTCAACTCCAACTTGTCCTTATTGTCATTTAGCCAAAGAGTTTTTCAAAGAAAAAAATATTGATTTTCAAGATATTAATGTTTTTGAAGATGAAAATGGATTAAAAGAAATGATAGAAAAAAGTGGTCAAATGGGGGTGCCAGTAATTGATATCGATGGAAAAATTATTATTGGTTTTAATAAAACAGAAATAGAAAATATTTTAACCAATAATAAAAAGAATAGTGAAAATTAGAAAAATAGCAGGGTCAATAAAAAATTGACTCTGTTATTTTTTTATAATTATTTTATAATAAATTTGTTATGAATAAAATCTTAACTTATTTAAGTTTTCCGGAAATGATTGTTTTTTGGATTATATTAGTTGTAGTTCTATTTTTAGTTGGCATTATTTTTTATTTTGTTGTTTCTCCGTGGAATTTAATCGGTTTAATTGTTGGAATTATTCTTTTGATAATTACTTTTGTTTTTTGTTTAAAAAATGTTATTAAATATTATCAAGTTTTATCTGAGCGTGACCAAATAAAAACTGTTGTTTCTAATTTTACAGATGCTATTATTGGTTATGATCCTAATTTTAAAATTACTATTTTTAATACAACGGCCGAAAATTTATTTGATGTAATGGCTACTAGTATTTTGGGCAAAACCATTAGTCCTGAATGGGCAAAGAATGAAAAAACAAAGATATTGACTCAGGTGCTTTTTCCTAGTTTGGCACCGTCAATGGTTTGGCGAACTGATCCGGCAGTTTTTCCTAATGTAATGGATTTATCTTTTAGTGATCCTGTTTTAGAATTTACAATAACAACAATTAGGGTTACTAATGCAAAAGGAAAAATTTTAGGTTTTTTTAAAATTATAAAAGATCGAACCCGAGAAGAAGAAATTTTAAAATCAAAATCTGAATTTTTAACCGTAGCAGCTCATCAAATGCGAACGCCCTTATCAGGAATTAAATGGGGATTAGAAACATTATTAAGCGAAGGAAATGAAAATTTAACCGATATTCAAAAGGATCTTTTGAAAAAAAACTTAGAGGCCACTGATAAAATTTTACGTTTAGCTAATGATTTGCTTGATACGGTTAATATTGAGTCGGGAAAATTTGGTTATGAATTTGTTCAATCTGATTTATTAGATTTAATGAGCAAACTTTTAGAAGATTATCTTTCAATAGCTGAACAATATGATATAAAAATTTATTTAGAACCGCCGGCAGATGGAATTCCACCCTTTAAATTTGATCCAATGCGTATCAGAATAGTTGTGCAAAATTTATTAGAAAACGCTTTGCGTTATAATGTCAAAAACGGGCAGATTATTATTAAAGTAGAAAAAAAATCTCCTTATGTTGAAATATCAATTAGTGATACGGGTATAGGTATTCCAAAAAATGAATTACCAAAATTATTTACTAAATTTTATCGAGGGAGCAATATTTTAAAATATGAAACCGAAGGAACGGGATTGGGTTTATATATTACTAAAAATATTGTAGAAGCCCATGGTGGAAAAATTTGGGCGGAATCAATCGAAAATAGAGGAACAACCATTCACTTTACTTTGCCGATGGATGAAAAATTAATACCCAAACGTTATTCTACTTCATCACCATTTTAATAACAAATATATAAATAAAACGCTATTTTTTAAATAAATAGCGTTTTTAAATAAAATAAAAAATTAATTAAGGACCAACATCAGGGGGATTAGTACATGGACCGACTTGAACATGAATATGATTGCCATACTTTTTTCCTTTCTTGTCGTCGTTGCAATCTTGTGTAGCAGGATTACAGCAATTTTTAATTTCGCCATTATAATCACAAAAAGCCTTAAGATTGTCACCGAGATAACTAAAATTTTTGAATAAATCATCAATGATCATCTGCCATTTAGATTTATCGCTTGTTACAAAATCAACAGCTCGACCATTATAATGACAAGAACCGGGAACGTGTTCGCCACTAATTGTTGATGTGACTTCAAAACCTTTATAATTATCGTCTGCTAGACTCTTGCTTGCTAGATATTCTATTATCTCCTTTATATTTTTATCTAAATCAACAACTGTACCGGTGATTGTTTTTATTTTTGGATCAACACCCGGTGTACAACTTTTTTTACAGCCATCGCTACTTATATTAGTAAGAATACCATTCATTACATTATCAAAACTCCAAGAAGAATCAGCAATAGCAATAGTAACAGTATTAACAATTAAACTAGCGCCAAAAATAATGAGTAATCCAATTAAAGCCGAAGTAATATAAGTTCTTCCGCTTTTAACTTTGTTAGGTGAACCAGCAGAAAAAATAATCATTATTCCACCAATTATACCAAAAATAATAGCTAATGGGAGAGCGATATCATTCCGTAAAATTTTAAAAGCCTTACTAATAACTGTCATTACATCACAAATACTGCAGCATCCCATATCAACACATATCCTTAAAGATTCACCTTGTTCTCCGGGGGCTGATAAAAGAGAATTGGGATTAGGATCGCCTTCATAATCTTCGCTTATGCCATTTGGCAAATCTGCTAAAGCAATAGAACTAATAAAAAAAACATTAAATAAACCAATAAGAAAAGAAACTAATAATATTTTTTTGACATTTTTCATATTTAAAAAATGATTGATTATTATAATAATTATAGGCAGATTTTAAATTATTGTAAAGTTTTTTAAAAAAGATGAAAATATAAATTTGACAATTAAATAAAAAATTGGTATAATATAAATAATAAGCTCTTTAATAAAATTTAATAAAAAAAAGAAAGGAGAAATAATGAAAAAGAATAGATTAGATTACTCTCAAATCATTTTCGCTATTATCTTTTTTAATTTGATAATAGCGATTTTTTTAATTATTGCTTTTTTTATTTTTTTAATAAATATGATTTTTTGGACGATGAATCTAATTGAAGGGATTTCTCATCGAATAAATAAAAAAAGCAATACACAAATAGAAAAAACAAAAATAAGCGAGCTCAATTAGCTCGCTTTTTGTTAATTAAATACCGAATTGACATTTTTTAACCATTGAAATGCCCATTGTTTTATTTTTCATAGCAATAATCTCCTTTAAAGACGAAGGAGATTAATTATGACGACAAAAAATAAAAATATTTTTATTTTTGTTTTATATTGTTTTCTCTTTTGATTTTTTTAAAAAAATGTGCTAAATTATTATTTATGAAAAACTTATTTAAAAATATTGCCATTGGAATTTTAGTTTTTATTTTGCTTAGCTCCATTTTTTCTTATTTCTGGACTGAAGAAGGAAAAATGAACGCACCTCAAAAAGTTTCTTTAAGTGAATTAGCTTTTAAAGTAAAAAATAATGAAATAAAAAACATTACTGTTAGTGATGTTAATATTAAGGCCATTACTCAGGATGATAAAATTTTAACCACAACAAAAGAAAGTGGCGTTAGCATCGTTGAAACATTAAAAAATTTTGGTGTTAGTGATGAAAATTTAACAAAAGTTCATATTGAAATTAAAACACCTTCAGATTGGTTAATATTAGCAGGTATGATTTTGCCTAGTTTGTTGTCGTTAGGATTAATTATTCTTTTCTTTGTTTGGATGAATAAGCAGGCTCAAAAAGGAGTGGGACAAGCATTTTCTTTTGGTAAAGTAAATTTAAAAATTTCTACTCCCAAAGAAAAAATAACTTTTAAAGATGTGGCTGGATTGGAAGAAGTTAAACAAGAATTAAATGAAGTAGTGGAATTTTTAAAAAGTCCTAAAAAATTTTTGGATTTAGGAGCAAAAATTCCCCGAGGCGTTTTATTAATGGGACCGCCCGGCTCAGGAAAAACATTATTAGCTCGAGCAGTAGCCGGAGAAGCCAATGTTCCATTTTTCCATATTTCTGGCGCAGAATTTGTTGAGCTTTTTGTTGGAGTCGGAGCTAGTCGAGTGCGTGATGTTTTTGCTACCGCTAAACGAGCGGCTCCTTCAATTCTTTTTGTTGATGAAATTGATGCTGTTGGACGAGAAAGAGGAGCGGGATTGGGTGGCGGCAATGATGAACGAGAACAAACACTCAATCAAATTTTAGTAGAAATGGATGGATTTGAAAGAGATACTAATGTTATTGTAATGGCTGCGACTAATCGACCCGATGTTTTGGATCAAGCTCTTTTGAGGCCGGGAAGATTTGATCGCCGAATTTATTTAGATTTGCCAGATTTAAACGAACGAGAAGAAATTTTAAAAATTCATTGTCGAAACAAAGTGATGGCGAAAGAAGTTAATTTAAGAAGAGTAGCCGAGCGAACGCCGGGATTTTCAGGAGCAGATTTAGCAAATTTAGTTAATGAAGCAGCAATTTTAGCAGCGAGAAAAAATAAAAAAGAAATTAATCAAACAGAATTTTTTGAGGCTATTGAAAAAGTAATTTTAGGACCAGAAAGAAAACATCGATTTATATCAGAAAAAGAAAAAAATATTATTGCTTATCATGAAGCTGGCCATGCTTTAGTGGCATATCATTCTCCTGAGGTTGATCCGGTTCAAAAAATTTCTATTATTTCTCGAGGACAAGCCGGAGGATACACTTTAAAAATACCTTTGGAAGATCGGCGATTAGCAACAAAAAAACAATTTTTAGCAGAGTTAGTAGTGTTAATGGGTGGTTATGTAGCTGAAAAAGTATATATGGGCGATGTTTCTACTGGCGCTTCTAATGATTTAAAAGAAGCATCAGAATTAGCTCGAAGATTAGTGATGCAATATGGAATGTCTGATAAGTTGGGTCCAATTTCTTTTGGAAAAAGTGAAGATTTGATTTTTTTAGGGAGAGAAATTACGACAGAAAAAAATTATTCAGAAAAAACAGCTATTGAAATTGATAACGAAGTTAAAAGATTGATAGACGAAGCAACTAAAAAAGCCGAAAAGATTATTAAAGAAAATAAAAAACAGATTGAAATTTTAACAAAGACGCTTTTAGAAAAAGAGGTTTTAGAAAAAGAAGAATTTGAGAAATTAATGGAAGAAAATAAAAAAAATGATATTTCTGAAACTTCGCAAATTAAGAATTCAATTGCTCGTAAACAAAATAAATAAGTAAAAAATTATAGAAGAATTGATAAAGTAAATAGCATTGATGATGGGATGACGTGAGGCGGAAAAAATTTTTTAAAAAAATTTTCCGCCCAAATCAATTAATTTTTAGTGGGCGCATAGCTCAGCGGTAGAGCACCCGTATTATATCAGCAGTTTTCCAATTAAATTTTATAGATTTTAGTCAGCACTTTTTAGAATTAATTTTTAGTGGGCGCATAGCTCAGCGGTAGAGCACCACTCTTATAAAGTGGGGGTCGATGGTTCGAATCCATCTGCGCCCACCAAAAATTAATTCAAACTCTTTATTATTGCTGACTAAAATCTAATAAAGGTAAACTGCTGATATATAACGGCAATACCTATTTAGTTTAATTTTAATGAATTGCCGTTATATAAAGTGGGGGTCAAAGGTTTTAATCCATCTGCGCCCACCAAAAATTAATTCAAACTCTTTATTATTGCTGACTAAAATCTAATAAAGGTAAACTGCTGATATATAACGGCAATATCTATTTAATTTAATTTTAATGAATTGCCGTTATATAAAGTGGGGGTCAAAGGTTTTAATCCATCTGCGCCCACTAATATTAAATAAATCTAAAATTTTAATTTGGTATTGGTGTATTTATACAACTCTGCTCGTACCTATTTTATCAAAAATTCATAAAAAATCCCACGTATAACATTTAGGTGTATCTGAAATCTCGACTTTACTTCATTTCGTCGGGACCAGATACACCTTTTTTTAAATTATTGAAGAATCAGAAGCAGTTTCGTTTTAACTTGATTGTTTTAATAAAATGATTTATAATTTAGAAAACCAAAACGTCGGCTTAATTATCTATTAAAAATATGCCTAATTATGAAAAACCAAAAACAAGTCCAGAAGAATTAAAAGAGGTTGAGGAAAAAAAGGTTATTTCTTATGATAGCAAAAGTATTTTTGAAAAAATGAGCGATAAGGCAAAAAAGATAGCCAGCGCAGTTTATGAAGGAGTTTATCAAATGCCGGTTGCGAATCGAATTGTTGGTAAAATTGAATCTTTTAACAAAGAAAAAGCCCGTTGGGAACAACTATTGCAAGAAACAGAATTGCGGCATCAAAACATAGAACAACGATTAAAAGAATTAGAAGATAAAAAAACGCATCTTGAAGAACTTTATAAAAAGATGGGGTGGTCGGAAAGGAAAATTAAACATGTCGAGTCAACAAAAGAGATAGAAAAGTATGTGACTGGCAAACGAAAACAATTGCATTTAGAAAGAGAATCTATTGAAAAGGAAATTTTGAAAAATCAGAAGAAAATTAGCAAACTCGAAACAAAAGTCAATCCTTATTTAGACAAGAAGCAGGCTTTTGTTAGAGTAACCGAGCGTCAAAAGATTGATTATAAAGTGAAAAAAAGAGAGAGGGGGACAAAAGAGGAAGAAACAAGAGAGGAAGAGATAAGAGAGGAAGAGATAAGAGAGGAAGGAATAGAAGAGGAAGAGGTTGAAACAGAGGAAAAATTAGGAATGGAGGAAGAAAAAGAAAAAGTATTTGAGAAAGAGCCCGAATTTGCCCTAAAAGAAGTTATTAATAAATGGAATAACTATTTAAAAGAAGAACATAGCGACGCTTTTAAAACTTATGGAATTGATGAATTGATTTTTGCCAAAGAAAGTGGTTTAAAATTAGATAAAAATTTTAAAATTAGCGAATGGAATCGTTTGATGAAGGAATACCTCAATCTTTATCAACAAGTTGACGAAGAAAAGATAAACAATTTTATTAAAGATTTTAATAAAAAACTATCTTTAGGAATGGAGGAAGAAAAAGAAAAAGTATTTGAGAAAGAGCCCGAATTTGCCCTAAAAGAAGTTATTAATAAATGGAATAACTATTTAAAAGAAGAACATAGCGACGCTTTTAAAACTTATGGAATTGATGAATTGATTTTTGCCAAAGAAAGTGGTTTAAAATTAGATAAAAATTTTAAAATTAGCGAATGGAATCGTTTGATGAAGGAATACCTCAATCTTTATCAACAAGTTGACGAAGAAAAGATAAACAATTTTATTAAAGATTTTAATAAAAAACTATCTAAATAGAATTAAAAAGGCGATTAAACAAAAAATAAAAATATGAGTAATAATGATGATAAAGAAAAAGAAATAAAAGAATACGAAGAGGAAATAAAATCTCTAATGGCAGAAAACGACAAAGAGATGAATGAAGTTATAGAGTCATACCGAAAAATAAATGAGGGATACAAAAATTTGAATGAAGAAATAGATAAGACGATTAACGATTTTGATAAAACAGCCGGAGAGCTTGATAAAATGGATCAGGAAGCAGAAAAAGAATTGGATGATTTGATCTTGGAAAACATTAACGAAGAAGTAGCGGAAGAAGAGGAAGAAGAGGAATAAATGAAATTGTGAGTGGCAGCGGAATGAAGCCCCGCCGTTTTATTTCCGCTAAAAATATTTGTTTTGAAAGCGGAAAATTTTTTAAAAAGAAGAAAATAGCAAAACTTATAAAATGCTCATTATTACTAATGTTGATTTTGGCGATATTTATTATCCAATGACTATTCTTATTGATCTTGAGGCTGAACTTGATGCAACTAATTCAACGATTACTTTGCGACTTTTAGAGCCGGTAGTAAGATAAATTGCGAAAAAAATAAAAATGTTTAACTTTATAATTAAGCGAAAAAATAAAATTATGGCTCCCGCGCTCGTAGCTTAACGGATAAAGCGTCGGCCTCCGGAGCCGAAGATTGCGCGTTCAATTCGCGCCGGGCGTACTAAATATGAATGATTATTATTTAAAAGTAGGAAAAGCTGATGAATTGAGTGATGCTAAAGAAAGAAGGATTTTTCGTTTTTTTGAAATATTGCCGGGATTGTGTTCTTGGTTAACTTTAATTTTAATATTTATAATTTCTTGGAAATTGCCAGTTTGGGCGGCAATTTTTATTATTGTTTTTGATGCTTATTGGTTAGTGAAAACAATTTATTTTAGTTGGCATGCCATTTATAGTTTTAGAGTAGTAAAAGAAAATCTTAAAAAAAATTGGTTAACAGAATTAAAAGAATTATCAAAAGAAAAATATAATATTTCAATAAATGATTGGCGTGATATTTATCATTTAGTAATTTTACCGATGGTTGATGAGCCGTTTGATGTTGTTTCTAGCACCTTTGAGGCCTTGAGTAATGTTAATTATCCTTTGGATAAATTTATTGTGGTATTGGCTACCGAAGAGCGAGCTCAAGAAAAAATTCAATCAACAATAAAAAAAATTAAAGAAGAATATAGTGGCAATTTTAAACATTTTTTAATTACTGTTCATCCTAAAAATATTGAAGGTGAGATTGCTGGTAAAGGAGCTAATGAAGCTTGGGCAGCTAGGCAAGTTAAGAAAGAAATTATAGATTCATTAGAAATTCCTTATGAAAATATTTTAGTTTCTACTTTTGATATTGATACAGTGGTACCGGCTGATTATTTTGGTTGTTTAACGTACCATTTTTTAACAGCGGCAAAACCGCTTAGATCTAGTTATCAACCTGTACCATTATTTAATAATAATATTTGGGAAGCACCGGCTTTAGCTCGAGTAATTTCTTTTTCTTCAACATTTTTTCAGTTAATTCAGCAATCTCGTCCGGAAAAAATGACAACCTTTTCTTCACACTCAATGCCATTTAAAGCCTTAGTTGATGTGGATTTTTGGCAAACTAATGTCGTTTCAGAGGATTCAAGGATTTTTTGGCAGTGCTTTTTATACTATGATGGTGATTGGGAAGCAGTACCTTTGCATTATCCCGTTTCAATGGATTCTAATGTTGATGTAAAATTTAGCAAAACAATGGCTAATCAGTATAAACAACAACGTCGTTGGGCCTATGGAGTATTAGATATTACTTATGTGTTTTTTGGTTTTGTAAAAAATAAAAAAATATCTCTTAAAAAGAAAATAGAATTTGGTTTTTATTTGTTTGAAGGTTTTTATAGTTGGGCGGTAACTAGTATTATTATTTTTCTTTTGGGTTGGCTACCGATTACTTTGGGTGGTCCAAAGTTTAATTTCACCATTCTTTCATTTTATTTACCAAGAGTTACTTCTTATATTTTAACAGTAGCTAATGTTGGAATTATTACTTGTGCTGTTTTAGGTGTTTGGTTTTTGCCTCCTAAACCACCTTATTATGGGAAATGGCGATACGTTTTATTTATTTTGCAATGGATTTTAACACCAATTAATTTAATATTTTTTGGCAGTGTTCCAGCTCTTGATGCTCAAACGCGATTGCTTTTTAAAAAATATATGGGTTTTTGGGTAACACCGAAACATCGGAAATTAGGAGTAGAAAAACAATAAATATTATACACTCTCGTGGTCATTCTGAGCGGAGCCCCGCCTTCGGCGGGCAGGCCTGCCTGCCGATAGGCAGGAATCCCATCCACAGCAGTGATTGCTGATTATTGCTGAAAGCCGAGGGATCCTTCACCCTCCTACGGCGGGCAGGCTACGTTCAGGATGACAAAATGGAGACGTCATCCCGAGTATTTTATTTTTGTCATTCTGAGCGTTAGCGAAGAATCCCATCCACATTAAAAATAGTTGTTTATGAGTTGGCAGGGGATCCTTCGGGCTGAGGCCCTCAGAATGACATCAGTGAAAACGTCATTTTTAAAATTAGACTAATAAATACTTATTTTAAAATCGTTTATTATTAATTAAGGAAGGGTGATTATTTAGTAAGGTGGTAGTGAAATCTTTTGAACTTCGCTACCAAAAAACCGTATAAAATATTTTTTTCTTGACAAAAAAATTTTTTTGAATAGTATATAATAAATCTTTTAAATAAGTTGGTTTAAAATATTTTTAACTAATTTACATCATTGATTGAAATAAAAATGCCATCATAAAAAAATTTCATATATAACTCTAAAGGAGAGTTATTCGTTTACAATTAAAAAATTTTAATAATAAAAATAAATTAAAGTTTTGTTCTAAATAAAATTTAAATACCTATGCTCAAACAAAAAATTTTTTCTAAATCATCTCATCGTTCTTTTCAAACATTAAACAATCTACCATATTTAGCCGAAATCCAAACTCAATCATATAATTGGTTTTTAAAAGAAGGATTAAAAGAGCTTTTTGACGAAATATCACCAGTTAAAGATTATACTGGAAAAGAATTAGAATTATATTTTGAAAATTATTTTTTTGATGAGCCTAAATTTAGCGATATTGAAAGTCAAGAAAAAAATTTAACTTACGAAGCGGCTTTAAGAGTTCAATTGAAATTAGTAAATAAAAAAATTGGAGAAACTAAAATTCAAGAGGTTTATTTTGGCGAAATTCCCTTAATGACTAATCGTGGTACGTTTATTATTAATGGCGTTGAAAGGACAGTAGTTTCGCAGTTAATTCGTTCTAGTGGTTTATATCTAACAGTTAATATTAATAAGGGAAAAAAATTATTTGGAGCAAAAATAATTCCTAATCGAGGTGCTTGGTTAGAATTTGAAACAAATATTGATTCAGCTATTTATGTTAAAATTGATCGCAAAAGAAAAGTTCCAGTAAGTTGTCTTTTGCGTATTTTTGGATTGGAGAATAACGACGATATTTTAAATACGTTTAGAGAGGTAGATAATGGAGAAATAAAATATATTGAAAAAACTTTAGCTAAAGATATAGCCAAAACAAGAAATGAATCGTTTATTGAAGTTTATAAACGAATTAGACCGGGTGATTTGGCAACTGTAGAAAGCGCTAAGGGGTTAATTGAAGGAATGTTTTTTCGTAATGATCGTTATGACTTAAGCGAAGTGGGGCGGTTTAAATTAAATCAGCGATTAAATACAAAAAAAACAGATCAAAAAATATTAACCATTGATGATTTAATAGATGTTATTAAATTAATTATTAATTCTAATAATGATGAAACAGTTGAACCTGATGATATTGATCATTTAGGAAATCGAAGAGTAAGAGCAGTCGGCGAATTATTGCAAAACCGATTACGGGTTGGCGTAATGCGAATGCGTCGAACAATTCAAGATCGAATGTCAACGTTTGACGTTTATAATTTAGTGCCCGCTCAATTAATTAATGCGAGACAAATGATGGCGATTGTGTGGGAGTTTTTTAGTACTTTTCAATTGTCACAATTTTTGAGTCAAGAAAATCCTTTATCAGAACTAGAACATAAACGACGCTTATCTGCCACTGGGCCGGGTGGTCTTCATCGAAAACGAGCAGGATTTGAAGTGCGCGATGTTCATCCCACTCATTATGGTCGTATTTGTCCAATTCAAACGCCAGAAGGAGCAAATGTTGGTTTAGTTACTCATTTGGCTAATTTTGCTCGTCTTAATCGTTTAGGATTTTTAGAAACTCCGTATTTTAAAGTAAAAAATGGTCAAGTGACAGACGAAATTGTATATCTTGATGCTTATGAAGAAGAAAAATATTATATTGCTCACGCTAATATAAATGTTGATAGTAAAGGAAAAATTTTAGAGGAAACAGTAGAGGCACGTTATAAAGGAGAGCCGGGTTTTTATTCACGAGAAGAAATTAATTTTATTGATATTTCACCATTTCAAATTTTAAGCGTTGGGCCTTCGCTTATTCCATTTTTAGAACATGATGATGCTAATCGAGCTCAGATGGGCGCCAACATGCAACGTCAGGCGGTATCTTATATGTATAGTGAAGCGCCATTAGTGGGAACTGGAATGGAAGAAAAAGCTGCTCATGATTCTGGTCATATTTTAATTAGTGATGTTGATGGTGAAGTGGTAGAGGTTGATAGCACTCATATTAAAATTAAAATTAAAGAAACATCAAATTATAAAAATTATCGATTACGTAATTTTGTTCGAGCTAATCAATATACTTGTATTTCTCAACGGCCAATTGTTTCTAAAGGTCAAAAAGTTAAAAAAGGAGAGGCTTTGGCTGATAGCTTGCAAACTAAAGACGGAATGCTTGCTTTAGGTAAAAATTTATTAGTGGCTTTTATTTCTTGGGGAGGTGCCAATTACGAAGATGCTGTTATTTTATCTGACCGAGTTGTGCGAGAAGATTTATTTACCTCAATTCATATTGAGGATTTTGTTTGTGATGTACGAGAAACAAAACTAGGTCCAGAAATTACTACTTTAGATATTCCTAATGTTTCTTTGGAAAAATTAAAAGATTTAGACGAAGAAGGAATTGTTCGAATTGGAGCGGAAGTAAAAAGCGGTGATATTTTAGTTGGAAAAATTTCTCCCAAAGGAGAAGGAGAATTAACATCCGAAGAAAGACTTTTGCGCGCTATTTTTGGTGAAAAAGCTAGAGATGTTAAAGATACGTCATTAATTTTAAAACACGGCAAAAGAGGCCGTGTTGTTGGTATTAGAATTTTTTCTCGCGATCGAGGTGATAAATTAGAACCGGGAATTATCAAAAGAATTCAAATTGAAGTAGCTCAACGTCGATTAATTATGGCTGGTGATAAATTGGCTGGACGTCATGGTAATAAAGGAGTTATTTCGAAAATTGTTCCAGAAGAAGATATGCCTTATTTAGCTGATGGGACGCCGGTGGACATTATTTTAAATCCTTTAGGTGTAGCTTCCCGAATGAATCTTGGTCAAATTCTAGAAACGCATTTAGGTTGGGCGGCTCATGAATTAGGATATCGAGCTATTGTGCCAGTTTTTAGTAAAACAACAGAAGAAGATATTAAGCGTGAATTAAAAGAAGCTGGTTTGCCAGAAGATGGTAAAACGATTCTTTATGATGGTAGAACCGGAGAAACTTTTGGGGGACCAGTAATGGTTGGTTATATTTATATGATGAAACTTATTCATATGGTGGAAGATAAAATTCATATGCGTTCTATTGGGCCATATTCATTAATTACTCAACAACCTTTAGGTGGAAAAGCTCAATTAGGAGGTCAACGATTTGGCGAAATGGAAGTTTGGGCGCTTGAAGGATATGGAGCAGCTTATGCTCTTCAAGAAATGTTAACAATAAAATCTGATGATGTAAAAGGAAGAATTGCTACTTACGAAGCAATTGTTAAAGGAGAAAGTTTCAAAAGTCCTAATATTCCTGCTTCTTTCCACGTGTTGGTAAGTGAATTAAAGAGTTTAGCTTTAAACGTGAAATTAATTGGAGTAAAAATAGGAAAAAATTTTTCTGACGAAGAAGAGAAAGAAGATGATTTATTTGAAAAAATTTTAGAAGATACACAATCATTGGTCGAAAATAGTAAAAATTCTAATCAGAGTCAAAATAAAAAAGAAGAATTTAATTAAATAAAAAAAATTATGTTGCCGGAAGATTTTGATGCTATCAAATTAAAATTAGCTTCACCTCAAGAAATTATTTCTTGGAGTCATGGTGAAGTAACCAAACCAGAGACGATAAATTATCGTACTCAACGACCAGAAAAAGATGGTTTATTTTCAGAACGAATTTTTGGTCCCACTAAAGATTGGGAGTGTTATTGCGGAAAATATAAAAGAATTAGATATAAAGGAATTATTTGTGATAAATGCGGAGTAGAAGTAACTCGTTCTAGTGTGAGAAGAGAAAGAATGGGTCATATTGCTTTGGCTTGCCCAGTAGCTCATATTTGGTTTTTAAAAAATATTCCTTCTCAAATTTCTTTATTTTTAGGAGTGAGTCAGCAACAATTAGAAAGGGTAATTTATTATTCAGCCTATATTATTACTGATGTTAACAAAAAAGAAAAAAAGAAATTATTAAAAGAATTACAATCCGAATATCAAACCAAAAAGAAAAAAACTGAGCAAATAAACATTTTGGAAAATATTTATAAATATAACGTTGAAGAAATTAATAAAATAGAACCACTAAAAATAATTTCGGAAGCCGAATATTTTAATTTAAGTAAAAAATATGGTCATATTTTTGAGGCTGGTATAGGAAGTGAGCCAATTGTAAAATTATTAAAAAATATTGATTTAAAAAAACGAGAAAGACAATTGATGAAAGAGTTCAAAACTCAAAAAGGTGATAGAAAAAAAGTTTTACTTCAGTTAAAATTAGTAAAATCATTTATTAAAAATAATTTACGCCCTGAATGGATGTTTTTAAACGTTTTACCTGTTTTACCACCAGATTTAAGACCAATGGTGGCTTTAGACGGAGGGCGTTATGCCACTTCTGATTTAAATGATTTATATCGCCGAGTAATTAATCGCAATAATCGTTTAAAAAAATTATTAGAATTAAATGCTCCTGAAGTGATTATTCGTAATGAAAAAAGAATGTTGCAAGAAGCGGTTGATTCTCTAATTGATAATTCAGCTCGGAAAAATCAAATTCAATCAAGTGCTCAAAAAAGACCATTAAAATCTTTAACCGATATTCTTCAAGGAAAACAAGGACGATTTAGACAAAATTTATTAGGTAAACGAGTTGATTATTCTGGTCGTTCGGTTATTGTTGTCGGTCCAGATTTAAAACATTATGAATGCGGTATTCCTAAAACAATGGCTTTGGAACTATTTAGACCGTTTGTGGTGAATAAACTTTTAGAAAGAGGAGTGGTATTTAATATTCGAAATGCTAATCGATTAATTGACCAAGGTCCAGCAGAAGTGTGGGCAATTTTAGAAGAAGTAATAAAAGACCGTTTTGTATTACTTAATCGAGCGCCAACATTACATCGTTTGGGTATTCAAGCATTTAAGCCCGTTTTAATTGAAGATTTAGCCATTCGAATTCCGCCAATGGTTTGTACAGCTTTCAATGCTGATTTTGATGGCGATCAAATGGCTGTTCATTTACCATTGACCAAAGAAGCGCAAAAAGAAGCAGAAGAAATTATGTTATCTTCTCGTAATTTATTAAAACCAGCTAATGGTGAGCCAATTGTTAATCCGACAAAAGATATTATTTTGGGTTGTTATTATTTAACGAAAATTTTTGATAATTTAAAGGGAGAAGGAAAGGTTTTTTCTTCACCAGAAGAAGCAATGCTAGCTTATGATAATAAAATCATTGATTTAAAAGCTAAAATAAAAATTAAACCCTATAAAGAAAATTATTTAAAACAAGTAGGTGAAGAATTGATTGCCGAAAAATATAATAACCCCGATGATTTGATAGAAGTTTCAGTTGGTAAAATTATTTTTAATGAAATTTTTCCTAAAGATTTTCCTTTTGTTTCTAATGTGATTGAGAAAAAATTCATTAATAAATTAACAGATTTCATTATTAATTATTTTGATACTGAATCAGCTATAGAAATGATGGATAAAATTAAAGAAATAGGTTTTAATTATGCAACAATTTCTGGTATTACTTGGTCAATGAATGATTTAATTATTCCTAAAGAAAAAGAAGAAATTTTAAAGGAAACTTATAAAGAAGTTGAAACAATTGAAGAACAACTTAATGAAGGATTACTTTCCAAAGAAGAAAAAAAGATTCATGTTATTCAAGCTTGGGAAAAGAGTATTTCTCAAATTCAAAAAAATGTTCCTAAGGCTTTATCGCCGGAAAATTCTGTTTATCAAATTATTGATTCTGGTAGTCGTGGTTCGTGGGCACAATTAAGTCAGATGATGGGAATGAAGGGATTGGTTCAAAGTCCAAAAGGAGAAATTATTGAATTGCCAATTCTATCTTCTTATAAGGAAGGGTTATCAGTTTTGGAATATTTTATTGCCAGTCATGGCGCTCGTAAGGGTTCTAGTGATACAGCTTTGCGAACAGCTAACGCCGGCTATTTAACTAGACGTTTAATTGATGCTACTCAAGATTTGATTATTACCGAAGATGATTGTAAAACTAATAAAGGTATTATGATTAAAAGGGGTGATGGTTTGGAGTTTGGTCAACGTTTTAGAGATAAAATTGTTGGTCGAACAAGTTTAGAAGATATAAAAATTCATAATAAAATAATTGTTAAAGCTAATGAAATTATTAATAGTAACGCCGCAGATTTAATTGAGAATTCAGATATTCAAGAATTAAAAGTTCGTTCACCAATCACTTGTAAAACTTTATGGGGGGTATGCGCTAAATGTTATGGTTATGATTTAGCTTATAATAAACCGGTTGCTTTGGGTACACCAGTAGGAGTAGTAGCGGCTCAATCAATTGGTGAGCCGGGCACACAATTAACTTTGAGAACTTTTCATAGTGGTGGTGTGGCTGGAGAAGATATTACTCACGGTTTGCCAAGAATTGAAGAATTATTTGAATGTCGTAATCCTAAACATAAGGCTATTATCAGCGAGATTAACGGAAAAGTTATAAAAATTGAAGAACAAGAAAAAGAAATTTTAATTGAAATAAAAGCTGATGTTAACAAAGAAGAGAAAAATAAAGATTTAAAAAGAACTACTAAAAAATTAGCGAAAAAAGAAATAGAGAATATTATTGATTATTCTATTCCTAAAAATAAAGTTATTTTAGTAAAAGAAGGTGATAAGATTATGGTTGGACAAAAATTATGTGTTGGTGATATTGATTTAAAAGAGTTGTTAAAAGTAACCGATAAAGACACTGTAGAAAGATACATTCTTAACGAAGTGCAAAAAATTTATATTTTTGAGGGTGTGTTGATTAACAATAAACACATTGAAGTTGTTATTCGTCAAATGTTTGATAAAGTAAGAATTAAAAATCCGGGTGATTCAGAATTTTTAGTTGGTGAAGTAGTTTCTAAATCGAAATTTATAGAAGAAAACAATAACCTTAAAAATAAAGGAAAGAAGCCAGCTCGAGCCGTTCAGTTATTTTTGGGAATTACTCGTTCAGCATTATTCAGCGAAAGTTTTCTATCGGCCGCCTCTTTTCAAGAAACTACTCGTGGTTTGGTTAATGCCGCCATTGAAGGAAAGGTTGATTATTTGCGAGGACTCAAAGAGAACGTTATTATTGGTAGATTAATTCCGGCAGGAACAGCTTTTAGAAAAAATGATCAAAATCAAAAAGAGCAAAAAAAGAAAATATAAAAAAATAGAAATATAAATAAAAATTTAAAAAATAAAGCGGCAGAAGTTAAAAACTTCTGCCGTTTTTTAATAAATTTATTTAATTACATTTTTAATTTTTATCGTTAGAAGAATTGTTTAAAGCTTTTAAAGAAAGACTAATTCGGCCATTTTCATCATCAATTTTTATTATTTTTAATGTTAAAGTTTGACCTAATTTTAAAACATCTTCTACTTTGTTAATTCTTTTATTAGCGATTTCTGAAATATGCAAAAGCCCATCTTGATTTCCTCCTAGATCAATAATTGCTCCAAAATCTAAAATTTTTATTACTTTACCAGTAACAATTTCACCTTCTTTATATTCATGAGTAATAGATTTGATTATCTCAGCGGCTTTTTCTCCGGCTTCTTTGGTTGGAGCGGTAATAAAAATTTGACCATCATCATTTATATCTATTTCTACATCTGTTTTTTTGATAATATCATTAATTACTTTTCCTCCTGATCCAATAACATCTTTAATTTTATCAGGATTAATTTGAATGGTAAAAATTTTAGGAGCTAAAGGAGAAAGGGTGGAACGAGGAGTAGGAATGGTTTCTTTGATTTTTTCTAAAATTTGGAGACGGGCTTTTTTAGCTTGAGCAAGTGCTTCTTCTAAAATTTTAATAGTAATACCTGTTATTTTTACATCCATTTGAATACCCGTAATGCCTTTTTCGGTACCAGCCACTTTTAAATCCATATCTCCATAATGATCTTCTGGTCCTTGAATATCGGTTAGAATTTTATAATTATTTTCATCTTGAAGCATTAATCCCATTGCAATACCAGCCGCTGGTCTTTTTATGGGAACACCAGCATCCATTAAAGCTAAACTTGATCCGCAAACAGAAGCCATGGAAGAAGAACCATTAGAAGAGAGAATTTCTGAAACAACTCTGATCGTATAAGGAAATTCATCTTTATTAGGAATAATAGGCAAAAGAGATTTTTCTGCTAAAGCTCCATGACCAATTTCTCTTCTTCCTAAATTTCTCATCGAAGAAATTTCTCCAACAGCATAAGGTGGAAAATTATAATGATGAAGAAAATTTTTAGTGCCGTTTTCTTCAATGGTTTCGATGGTTAGTCCTTTAGATGGAGCGGCCAAAGTAACAATTGATAAAGCTTGAGTATCACCTCGCATAAAAATTGCCGATCCATGAACTCGAGGAATTAAACTTACTTCACAATAAAGTGGTCTAATTTCGTCTAATTTTCGATCATCGGGTCTTTTGTTTTTTTCTAAAATATTTTTGTGAACAACTTTATCAATTTCTTCTTCCAAAATAATAAAGGCTTCTTTAATTGAGGAATCAGTTAATCCTTCATTTTGTAAAAATTGTTTTAAATCATTTTTGAGTTGATTTAATTTTGAAGAGCGATTTATTTTATCGGAAGTATAAATAGCATCTTCTAATTTATTCTTAATAAATTCTAGGGTTTTTTCTTTAATTTGAGAATCAATGGATTTTAAAACAACGTTGGTTTTAGTTTTGCCCATTTCTTTAATAATCTCTTTTTGAAAATTTTGTAGTTTTTCGATTTCTTTTAAAGCTAATTCCGTTGCTTTAATTACTTTTTCTTCTTCAACTTCATCTCCACCTATTTCAAGCATAGTAATCTTATTATCGGCACTACTTAAAAACAAATCCATTATTCCTTCATTACGTTCTTGATAGGTGGGATTAATTTTAAATTCGTTTAGATAGCCAATCCGAATAGCTGAAATTGGTCCTTCCCAAGGAATATCAGAAGTGGCCAGAGCAATAGAAGTGCCAATTAAAGCAGGAAAATCAGGGTCATTATCATTATCAATAGATAAAACCGTAGCGACAATTTGAACTTCGCGACGTAAATTTTGATTGAATAATGGTCTAATTGAACGGTCAATAAGTCGACCAGTTAAAATAGCGCTTTCCGAAGGTTTTCCTTCGCGACGAACAAAACGACTACCTAAAATTTTTCCAGCTGCATAGAATTTTTCTTCGTAATTTACCGTTAAAGGGAAAAAATCATTATCTAAATTATCAGTTTTTCCCATCGTAGCGGTTATCAAAACAGTTGTTTCGCCATATTGAATTAAGAGAGCCTGATTGGTTTGTTTTCCTAATTCTGAAAATTTTACCGAAAGATTTCTTCCGGCAATTTCTAAAGAAAAAATTTTTTCTTCTTTCATATTTAATTTTTCCAAAAGACAATTTATTTAATAGCAGGGGACAAGATAATAATTTATTTTTTATCCTCTCCTCCGCATTAATTTAAATTGTTCTTTTGGATTTTTATTTTCGATAATTCCCAAATTATTTTGGAAATTTCGATTTTGATTTTTTTATTAATGGACTTTTTATAAGAAATTTTTGAGAGTTTTTTTCTAAATCAATAAAATCATCGGCTACTTCTTTTATTTTAGCAGAAGTATTATGTCCAAAAGAAATTACTTCTACTATTTTTCCTAAACTTTTCAAATATTCAATCAAAGGAAGAAAATCACCATCGCCAGTTGCTAAAATAATACTATCAACGCTAGGAGCAAGACGAATGGCATCAACAGCTATTCCCACATCCCAATCAGCTTTTTTTAATCCATTAGCATAGACTTGTAAATCTTTCATTTTTAATTCTATTCCAATGTTTTCTAAAGCATCAAAAAAAGAAGCTTCTTTTTCAACGGTATCACTTTTGACAACATAAGCAATGGCTCTAATTATTTTACGATTAGCAGCGGCTTTTTTAAAAACTTCATAAAAATCTACTCGAGATTGATAAAGATTTTTAGCTGAATGATAAAGATTTTGAATATCAAAAAAAATCGCTACTCGCTGATCTTTGTATTTCATTATCATAATAAATTTATTTTAAATTTAATTCTTTAATAATTTTATTGTATCGGCGAACCGATTCTTTTTGTAAAGAATTTAAAAATTTTTTTCTTTTAGAAACCATTTTTAAAAGACCGCGACGAGAATTATTATCTTTCGGATGAGTTTTTAAATGGTCGGTCAATTTTTTAATTTGCTCAGTTAGAATGGCAATTTGAACTTCTATTGAACCCGTGTCTTTTTCAGTTTTACCATACCGATTGATTAATTTTATTTTTTCTTCTTTTTTTAACATATTAAATTAATAATATCATAAAAAAATAAATTTTGCAAGAATAAAAATAGTGGTATAATAAAAGAGAAAAAAGATATGGATAATAAAAATTTGTTATTTTATAAAAAACAATATCTTGAGTATTTAGAGATAGAAAAAAATAGAAGCACTAAAACAATAGAAAATTATAATCGTTATTTAACGAAGTTCATTGATTTTTTGGAAAAAAAATTAAATAAAAATAAGGAACAATTAACACTGGATGATATCAATCAAGAAACTGTCAGAGCATTCAGAATTTATCTTAATCGATTAGAGATTGATAATAAAAACTTAAAAAAAATAACACAAAATTATTATATTATTTCGTTGCGGGGTTTTTTAAAATATTTAAGTAAAATAGGAATAGAATGTTTATCTTCAGAACAAATAGAATTGGCTAAAGTTTCTCGAAATGAAATTAATGTGATTAGTTTTGAGGAATTAGAGCGTTTATTAGATGCACCGGAAACTAATTCAATTAAAGGTTTGCGTGATAGAGCAATCTTTGAAGTTTTATTTGCGACGGGATTAAGAATTTCAGAGTTATGTCGTTTAAATAGAGATAGTATTAATTTAGAAAGGGGAGAATTTAGCGTTAAAGGAAAAGGAGGAAAAATAAGAGTTGTTTTTCTTTCTGATTCAGCTAAAATAGCTTTAAAAAAATATTTAGACAAAAGAACTGATTTAGAAGAGCCACTTTTTGTTAGTTTTAAAAAATCTAAAAAATTAGAACCACGAGGGCGTTTAACATCCCGAACGGTTGAACGTCTAATTAATTATTATGCCAAAAAAGCCGGAATTGTTAAAAAAGTAACTCCTCATACTTTAAGACATCTTTTTGCTACAGATTTATTACAAAATGGAGCCGATTTACGTTCAGTTCAAATGCTCTTGGGTCATTCAAATATCAGTACCACTCAGGTTTATACCCATTTAACAGACAAAGAATTAAAAGAAATTTATCAAGCTTTTCATGGGCGTCGAAGAAAAACGCATTAATTTGACAAATTATAAAATTATTTTAATATTAATAAAATATTAAATTTATATTTATGATAAATAATAATCAAACAACTACAACTAATAAAGATTTGATAGAAACAATAGAAGGTTTTATTGGAATTTTGCCAGAAATTCAAAAAGAAGTAATAAAAAAAAGTTATGGTTTAGATGGTGAAGATCCTAAAACTCTTGAATTTATTGGTAAACAGCGAGGTGTTACTCGTGAACGAATTCGTCAAATTGAATTATCGGCTTTGGAAAAATTAAAAAAAAATCTTGATGAATTAGATATTTTATTAAAACAAATCAAAGAACAATTAGAAATTTTGGGCGGTATTAGACAAGAGCAAAAATTTTTAGAAGAATCAACAACCCTTTTAAGTTCTAATCCTATTGAATTATGGCAGAATGAAAAAACTAAAAAGCAGTACGAACAATGCGTTAATTTTTTATTAGATATTAGTCCGGATTTTTTTTATTCTTTTGAAAATCCCAATTTATATTCTAATTGGTACATTCAAGAAGAATATTTAAAAAAAGCTTTGAATGTTTATAAATTTGTTGAACACGAATTACATCTTTTCAAAAGGCCATTGCTTTTAGATGAGTATCAAAATCTTTTGCGTAAATTAATGAGGGAATTTAAAATAAAGAATGAATCCGTCGCCATTTCTTATTTAGATCTATCTAAAAAATTTTCTTTTAATCCTTTTGGAGAGTTTGGTTTAATTGAGTGGGAGGGAATAAAACCAAAAAATATTTCTTCCAAAGCTAAATTAGTTCTTCAAAAAGTTCAAAAACCCCTTCATTATCAAGAAATTTTAGAATTAATAAATCAATCAAATTTTGACAATAAAAGAGTTTCTATTAATACTCTCCATAATGAATTAATAAAAAATAAAAATTTTATTTTAGTGGGAAGAGGCATTTATGCTTTAAGAGAATGGGGATATAAACCGGGAACAATTAAAGACATATTAGTATCAATTTTAAAAAAGAAACCAATGACTTTTCAAGAAATTTTGAAGGAATTAGAAAAGCAACGAATTGCAAAAGAAATTACTGTGTTAATAAATCTTCAAGATAAAAATCTTTTTAAGAAATTACCCGATAAACGTTACGCTTTAGTACGGTCGAAAAAAAATAAAAACTAATGCTTGAAGCATTAGATATTTTACAAGAAATTTTATTATTTTTTTGGCAAATTATTAAATGGACTTGGTGGATTTTTATTCCAATAATTTTGTTTATTAATATTCGTGATTTATGGCTTGGTTATGTAAAAAGTAAATTTTTTAAAAAAGTAGAATATACTTTATATCAAATTAAAATTCCTCGCTATATTGAACAAAGTTTTAAATCAATGGAAGATGTTTTTAACACCTTTCATTCTATTCAGATTTCCCCTCCTAAATTTAAAGACCGTTATTTTAAAGGCAAAGCTCAATTATGGTTAAGTTTTGAAATTGTTGGCGATAGAGAGAACGGGGTTGCTTTTTATGTGCGAACGCCCAATGAATATAAATATTTAGTAGAATCGCAAATGTATGCTCAATATCCAGATTTGGAGTTGGATGAAGTTGATGACTATACTAATATTTTTTCCTCTTCTTTGCCTAATGATTTTTGGGATATTTGGGGAACTGATTTTGGTTTAATTAAACCATCACCTTATCCTATTTTAACCTATCCATTTTTTGAATCTTTTAAGGAAGAAAAAAATATTGATCCACTTTCTAGTTTGATGGAAATAATCAGCAAACTAAAGGCTGATGAACGAATTTGGATTCAGATTCTTTTTAAGCCGGCGGATGATAGTTGTAAAAAAGAAGGTGAAAGTATTGTTAATAAATTGATAGGTAAAAAAGAACCAAAACAACGTTCTTTTTGGGATTATTTATCAGAATTTTTAATTAATTTTATTAAGGCACCATTTGAGGCGCCTGAATGGTCAGATGGTGGAGGAAGCGAAGGTTCATCGGGAGCAGTTGGTCAATTGACGCCGGGAGAAAAGGATGTTGTTCAAGCTATTCAACATAAAATTTCTAAATTACTTTTTGATACTACTATTAGAGTTGTTTATATTGATAGAAAAGATTCTTTTTCTCGATTAAATATTGCTAGTATAATGGGATTTTTTCGTCAATTTAATACTTTAAATTTAAGTGGATTTAAGCCCGTAACTTCTTTTAAGGGAAAATGGCCATTTAAAAATCAAAAGGAAATTTGGAACAAAACACAATTTTATCAAAAATATTTAAAACGAGGGTTTAATTCTGATACTAAAATGGTTTTAAACACTGAAGAATTAGCGACAATTTTTCATTTTCCAACTAGCATTGTTAAAGCGCCTGTTTTAAGAAGAATTGAAGCAAAAAAGGGGGAACCACCAGCTAATTTGCCTATTGAAAAATAAGAATAAGGAAGAATCCCATCCACAACAGTAAGTTTCCATGGTCATTCTGAGCGAAGCGAAGAATCCCATCCACAGCAGCGATTGTTGCACAATGCTGAAAGCCGAGGGATCCTTCACTGCGTTCAGGATGACATTAAAAAATAACCGTCATTCTGAGCGTTAGCGAAGAATCTCACGCAATGCAAATTCCGTTTGTTTAACTCAATAACTTCTGGCTGAATTTGTGAAGCGAGCGGGCATGGTTTCATTCTTTTTGATTCAAAAAGAATGAAGAGCGAGCGAACAATTCAGTG
>Ga0209506_1000931_pt1 | contig 34130 bp, 32 predicted proteins | sample AD_JPNHG2_MetaG_FD_184409 | JGI IMG/M metagenome (GOLD analysis project Ga0209506, IMG submission 184409) | Active sludge microbial communities of municipal wastewater-treating anaerobic digesters from Japan - AD_JPNHG2_MetaG (SPAdes) (version 2) | ecosystem: Engineered > Bioreactor > Anaerobic...
GACGCACGCACTCCCCGCGGGCATCCCCCTGCGGAGCTCTTCCAGGGCGTCTCCCTTGTTCCATCCCGTGGCGCGCACCTCCACACCGCCGTTGAATCTGCGGACTTCCAGGCCGTGCCGGTCGGAGATCGCTCTCCAGACGCGGGCCGCGCGGTCCTCGAGACGCGAGGCTTCTTCCGGGTCGAGGCCACGGGTATGCAGTGCCACGCTGGCAGGTTTCAGCTCGATGAGATCCCCCAATCCGATTTCCTCTGCAATGCTCTGTGCGCAACACAGCCCCTGCCTCTGCTTCTGATCGGCGGCCTTGACCACGATGTCTCCGCTGGAGAGCTGTTTTTCCATCCCGTGGCTGCCGATCAGGATTCCGTTGAACGGACCCGCCAGGATGAGTACCTCGGCCAGGGGGCGTCCGGAGATGATCGCAAGCACGGTGTCCGCGCGCCGGTGAATGCGCTCCAGGGCGCCGGGAATTCCCGGATACGGATATGCCTGCATGCGCTGAACGCAGAAAGGGGCCAGGGTCCCGTCGTAATCCAGGGCCAGGAGCTTGTTTTCGTGACGGGACAGAACATCCCAGAAGTCAGGCAGTCCGATGATCTTTGGCCTCTTCTTTTTCCTCCCGGTTCTCATAACAGCTCGATCCTGTCCTGGGTTTCGTTGGCAACGGCAAAGATCAGGGTGAGATACTCGCGCAGATGACGGGTGATGAGAAAGTTCTCCCGTACGAACTCCCGGGCCTTCTGACCCATCTCTTCGAGCTTTTCCCTGCGCTTGAGGAGATACCGGATGCGCAGGGCCGCGCCTTCGGGTGTGTTGACGAGAAACCCGGTGTGATGGTTGACCACCTGAAGCCTTATCCCGCCGGTATCGCCTCCGATCACCGGCTTGCCCTTCCAGAGCGCCTCGGTCACGGTCAGCCCGAACCCTTCGCGGGTGGACTTCTGGAGGATGATATCCGATATCCGCTGCAGGGCATTGATGGTGAGGTTGTCATCGGGGGGCAGGAGCAGGATGTGAACATCCGGGTCGTCGCCCGCGCTGGTTTTGACCTCGTTGAACACCTCTTCGCCCTCGGGGTCGTCCGTGGCCCCTCCCCCTGCGAGAATGAGCTGCACCGGCGTGAACTCCTTGACCAGCCGGTAGGCCCTGATCACCCCCAGCGGGTCCTTGAAACGATCGAAGCGGGATATCTGGGTAATGATCGGCCGCTGAGGATCGAGGTCCCACCTGGCATACGTCTTCCCAAGCTCTTCGGGGCTTAATTCGATATTCTTGTCACTCAAGGGATCGATGCTCGGCGGGATGAGGTACATGGGGTGCGGCAGCCGCTGGGCGAATTCCGAAAGCGACCAGACGCTTGCGTCATAGCCTCTGACAAAATCGCGCAGGTATTTCCACACCGGCCGGTACGGGCTGCTCACATCGATATGGCACCGCCAGATCCATTTTCCCTTCCTCGCCGGCATGCTCTCGATCATGGCGGCCGGCTGTGGATCGTGGATGAACACCACATCGGCCTCTTCGAGCAAACCCCTGAGGCGCTCGGCATTCTCCCGGTTGACCGCTTCATAATGCCTGAGCAGATAGTCCGGGATATCGAACCGGTTTCCCTGCAGGGTGTTGTGCATGAGCTTGGTGCACTGGAAGAAGTCGGCGTCGCCCGTGATGGTTTCCCAGACCGTATCGATGCCTAGCTCCTTTTTCAGGGGGATGATCCGGTGGAGGATCTCGGCGACACCGCCGCCCGCCTTGGTGGAATTGATATGGATAATGCGCTTGCCGCCGAGGAGCTTTGCCAGCTGCCTCAACTGGTCGATGACATCTGTGCCCGTGATTTCTTCATACTGATCAAGAAGGGTGGCCATTATGCGCCTCCTCCCGGTGTGTGCGCCGCAAACACGCGGGTGAGCTCATCCCTGAGCTCCACAAGCGAGGTAAAGTATGGATCGATCTGAGAAATCTGTTCTGCCAGTTCGGCATAGTCATCGCCAAAACCCGATACCCAGTGGGTGAAATCATCCCTGCCCCACGGAGGGCGTCTTCTGGCATCGATGAAATGGTAAAAGACGCTCCCCAGTGACATGTGGGGGATATGCTCACCCAGCAGTTCGGGTGTATCCAGCCGCACCCTGGTATCGAACACCACTGTCTGGGACCTAACGAAGTAGAACCGCTGATTCGCCTTCATCCAGGGAAGCAGCTCGCTCTCATCGATTCTCTCTTCGAGGATATCGATGAGCTCACTCCTGAGGTCTTCCAGATCGTGATATTTCGAGGGGTCGATCAGAGACATCCGCTCTGCGAGAGGTTTGTCGCGAAGACCATGGTAGACCCATATGGCAAAATCGTTCTGATACTCGGGGTTGTCGAACTTGGGCCTGAGGAGCCCGCCCCAGAAATGATAATAAATGCAGCTTAAGGGTATGATCTCGAGCCTGTCCCTCAACTCGGCCAGGGTGTAGGCATACTGGCCCGTGGCTATGGCAATCAATGCGCAGTCCCGCACTGCAAACGGCTCGGCCATGATTCTCTCCTTCTTGCTGTTTTTTAAGAGTGATGCTCCAGGAAATCCGGACCTCGGCTCGCGAGATAACGGAAATGGTGCACAGATAAATTCATCTTACAATTCAATAATATAGTCCTTTGGCCATTTATCAAGTATGGCCGGCCCCTTTGGGCCGGGCCTTGAAAGGGGGAGTGATTCTTGAGATTGCCTGAACCCGAGCTATTTTATTATCAGGAGAGAGTCCTCTTCTGGAACGAAAAGAGGAGGGTGGACCATGAAAAGGTCCCGCCTTTCGGCAACAGGGTTATTGTTTGATCCGTTCACCTCCAAAGTGGCGTCGCAGATGAATCAGGAGGAATAGCGCAGACCCTTGACTACGATCACTGCCGTATCCCAGGCAGAAGGCAATCGGCATCCAAAAAGAAAAGAAGCTGCAAGGCCGTCCGGAGCATGGAGGAATGCGGGAGAGAGACCATACCTCTGAAGAGGTTGTGTGGCTGTCTTGCCGGGGATGCAGGTTCCCATGAAGATAAATCCCCGAAAAAACCAGACCTGTGAAGAGGGAAGCCGTGTGCTTCCATAGTTCCCGGTGTATCAGTCATTCCTTAAAGGTGCGGGATACGCAAACGATCGGAATACCGGAATGCGACAAGGGCTCATGCGAATGGCTGCGATAATGATCTTAGGCAGGAAGGACTGATGCAGCACGGTTTCCGCTGCAGAGCCCGGCGGCCGGGACAAAACGAAAAAAAGAGGAAAAACATCCTGTGATCTTGCGGGATGTCCTTATCAAGAACCTACATAAGGAGGATGAAAGATGAGAAAGTATACCTTTTTAGCGATAGGTGCTCTGTTCATTCTGCTCGCTCTGGGCGGCGTTGCGTATGCGGCAGGCGAGGGAGGAGGAGCAGACCAGGCAAAGGTGGATATCAACACCGCTACCATTGAAGAACTCCAGACTGTCCCCGGGCTTGACCAGGAACTGGCCCAGAACATCATCGATTACCGCGAGGCAAACGGTCCCTTCTCTTCTGTGGATGAACTCATCAGTGTCGAGGGTATCGATAACGAAAAGCTCGATGTCATACGCGAACAGATCATGGTAGGCGAGATGCCCGGTTCCCAGCCCATGGGACCCCCGCAGGAACCCGACGGAATGGGCGACCAGCCCATGGGTGAGCCCATGCCCGGCGAATCACCGCCGGCCGGCTACTGATCATCGGGAGTAGCGATATAAAAGAATATACTACATGAAGGGAATGCCGGCGTTCTAGGTGCCGGCATTCCTTTTTCCGTTACAGAAAATGTCCTGTCACGGATCAGAGGCGTTCCTCTGACATGGTATCGATGATTCCCTTTTCTTGGGAACGACACACAAGGAGGACAGAAGATGAAAACGTACAGTTGGTTGGCAGTGGGTATCATCACGCTCATGCTTGCGATAAGCGGTATTACCTATGCACAGGCTCAAGGGGCGCAACCGATGCAGGAGGGCGCCCAGCAGCAAACGCAGCAGGGGGCCATGGACCTGGTGAATGTGAATACCGCATCCGAGCAGGAACTGCAGCAGGTCCCCGGCATGGATCAGTCTCTGGCGCAGAGCATCGTGCAGTACCGGCAGACAAACGGACCTTTCGATTCGGTGAACGACCTCACCAAGGTGCAGGGGATTGACGACCAGAAACTCCAGGGCATGAGGGGATATCTCACGGCCGAGAAGCTCAACATCAATACGGCGAAGGCAGAAGAGCTTCAGAATATCCCGGGCATGGATCAGACCCTGGCCCAGAGCATCATTAAGTACCGCGAGACAAACGGCCCCTTCGGGTCGGTCGATGAACTGAAACAGGTCCAGGGGATGGACGACCAGAAGCTCCAGTCGATCCAGGACTACATAACGGTGGAGAAGATCAACATCAACACCGCTTCCGTTGAAGAGATGCAGGTCATCCCGGGCATGGATCAGACCCTGGTACAGAGTATCATCCAGTACCGCGAGACAAACGGCCCCTTCGGGTCGGTCGACGAACTCAAACAGGTTGAGGGAATTGACGATAAGAAGCTCCAGTCCATCCAGGAGTATGTAACAGCGGAAAAGATCGATCTCAACACCGCTTCCGTCGAAGAACTGCTGATTATTCCGGGGGTCGATCAATCCCTGGCGCAGAATATCGTGGAGTACCGGCAGGCCAATGGCCCCTTCGGATCTGTTGATGATCTTTCCCAGGTCAGCGGGATCACGGAAGAGAACATGAGCACCATCCGTGACCATGTCACGGTAAAGGAGGAAGGCGGCGGCCTGTTCTAAAAAGATTGCTGGTGGACCTGCCTCCCTTCCAGGGGGCCTCCACCAGCTTTAATGAACCTTGCCCGTGATGAATGCGACGAACCGGGAAATAAACGGGCCTTTCTCTTCAGAAGGCGGGCCCTCGAGCATCCAGGACAGCCATAGGCCATGAGAAAAGACCGGCAAGGACTGTGGGGCGCCCATGATCCTGGAGAGAAAACTATCTGAACATAAGGAGGTAGATGAAGATGAAGAGTATCCATGTCGCAGGAGCGATCCTGATACTGTTGTTCATGCTTGGCAGCATGACCTCGTGTACCGGTACCCAGGAGAAGGAGGTTGGCGGCACATACGGAGAGGAAACAACCCCTGGCGGCGGATATGAGGAACCTACGCCCGGAGTGGTGATCGAACCGGTCAATATCAACACCGCTACGGTTGACGAGCTGATGGCTGTCCCTGGGATGGATCAGACCACTGCACAGAACATCATCCAGTACCGCGAGGTGAACGGACCTTTCGACTCTGTGGACGGGCTCTTGAACGTCAGCGGCATCGACGAGCAGAAGCTTGACTCGCTGCGTGACTGGATCACGGTGGAAGAGCCCGGAGTCATGGAAGAGGAGCCGGGTGTCATCGAAGAAGAACCGGTCCCTCCCGCCCAGGACCGGGGTGGGGTGTTTGAAAACGGAGACAGGGGGATATATCAGTAAAAAACCTTTGCTGGTTTTCCCTGGCGGCTGGAATGGTCGATGTTACTTAAGCATTCGGGTGAAATGAGCGGAACGATGATCGATCCAGCCGTGCTTATCTCCCATGTGCGCAGACAGGAGAATGCCGGTGCGGATAACACCGGCGCTCTCCTGTGTACCGGACTGAAGAGAAGAGAGCGAAATATGGTCTTCTTTTTTCAGTGAACCGTGCCCTCTTTTTTCAGGACAGAAACGCTAAGGAGGAAAGACATGAAGAGACATATCCTTGTCGTAATAGGCATACTGGCCGTCGTACTTGCGCTGGGAGCGGTTTCATGCGACCAGCAGGGTCAGCAGGCGCAGACGGAGCCAGGGATGCAGGAGGGGGATCAGACTGCCCAGGCACCGGGCGAGCAGCCCATGGAAGGGCAGCAGGCCATGCCTTCGGAGCCCATTGATGTCAATACGGCAACAGCTGAAGAACTGGCAATGATTCCCGGACTCGACCAGACACTGGCGCAGAATATCATCGACTATCGAGAGGCCAATGGGCCCTTCTCCTCGGTAGACGATCTCTCGCAGGTAACCGGCATGGACCAGCAGACACTGGATTCCATCAGGGGATGGGTCACTGTCGGTGAGGGTGGAGGTGCTCCAGAGCAGGCCCCCGGCCAGATGCCGGAAGAGTCGCCAGGCCAGATGCCCGATCAGGGCCCGGGAGGCTCACCGGGAGGGGGAGGCATCTAAGGGTTCGCCAGCGCTTCGGCGGCCTGAAGCCGTGAGCCCACAGGCGGCCCCGGCTGAAAAACCGGATGCTTTTTAATTTCCGGATAAGGCCATAACTGCATATGACGCCGGTGTGGAAAAGACACCGGCCTTTTCATTTCTTAAGGGGATATTTTTTCCTTGTCTCGGGGGAGCCTCTCGTTTTATAGAAATAACATTGGAATGATGAATGTTCCCCTTCTAAGGGGTATTAATCCATAAGGAGGTAATAATGCAGGTGAGAACGTGTACCATTTTGACAGGGGCAGTCTTGGCTTTTCTGCTTACCTTTGGCGGCCTTGTGTACGGGGAATCGGTAAAAGGGCAACTCAACATCAATACGGCCACCATCGAAGAATTGCAGCTCCTTCCTGGAATCGGCCAGGCAACCGCACAGAACATCCTGGACTACCGGGAAGCCAACGGACCGTTCACCTCAGTAGAAGACATCATCAAGGTGAAGGGTGTCGGAGACCGCAAGCTTGAGCAGCTGCGCCACTATCTCAAGACCGAGGGGAAATCGGATTTCGAGCCCATGGAAACCCCCTCCCCTGAAGAATCACTGTAATCCCGGCAACGGGCTTTCTCTGGTTCAAGCGAATTTTTTCCTGTTCGATCGCAAAAGGGCCGGTGCCCGCGGCACCGGCCTTTTTCATTCACTATCTGAAAGCCTCACGCACGGCTAGACATTGAAGCTCGACACCTTCTTGAGCTCGGTGAAGAGCCTTTTCTCCTCGCTGGAGAGGTGCTTGGGCATCACGATCTTGATCTGTGCAAAAAAATCCCCTTTGTGGGCCAGCCCCCTGCCCTTGAGCCTGAGCCTCTGCCCCGACGATACCCCGGGTGGGATCTTGATGCTGAAGCTCCCGTCCGGTGTCTCGATGGTCTTGGTTGTCCCCAGGGCCGCGTCCCAAGGGGTGACGGGAAGGTCGGCCACGATATTGCTGCCCTCCAGACGGTACTTCCCATTGGAGGAAATCAGCACCTTAAGGTAGAGGTCTCCCGCTCCACCGGCCCCGGGATTGCCCTGGTTGGCCAAGCGGATCTTCATCCCGTCATGCGCACCGGCGGGAATCTTGACGTTGAGCCTCCTTGTCCCCCCTGCACCCTGAAGCTGAATCTCCCGGGTGGTTCCGCTGTGCGCCTCCTCGATGGAGATACGGACCTCGGTCTCCATATCGCTGCCGCGGGCAAACGGAGACTGCGGTGCTGTCTGGTAGGCCGCTGCACCGAAATCGCCGAAAAGCGACTCGAAGAAATCGGAGAATCCGCCGGCCTTGCCGGTACCGGTTCCGAAATCAAAGGAAAAGGTACGGGTCCTTCCGGATCCGCCCCGGCCGCCGAAGGGGTTCCCGCCGAAGATATGCTCGAACCCCGGAGGCGGTCTGAACGACTGGCCCTCTTGCCAGTGGCTTCCCAGGGCATCGTACCGCCTGCGCTTCTCGGGGTCCTTGAGCACCTCATACGCCTCGTTGATCTCCTTGAAGCGTTTTTCCGCGCCCGGATCGTTCCTGCAGGTGTCCGGATGGCAGTCCCGTGCGAGCTTCCGGTAGCGTTTTTTTATCTCTTCCTGGGTGGCGTTTCTCTCGACCCCCAAGACCTTGTAATAGTCTTTATATTCCAAGAATAGCCCCTCTTCCTTGTGCTTTCATCATTCATTAGATAGGGTTGCATTTCTGGGAAATCAATGGCCTTGCGAACCCGGAGAGCGAAAGGACCGGCAGGGCATCATGTCAGAATCGTCTATCGAGCTGCGCCAGGATGGCGCCGGGTATCTGCAGGAGCTCGGGCATGGTGATCCCTGTCCGTCTGATTGCATCCACGGCATCATCGAGGTGCGCCTGCGCGATGTCTTTGCTTTTCTTCAGAATATCCGGGGTGATGTAGGGGATGAGATATTCCTGCCTTTCTTTTGGCCCCGAGAGCACGGACACGCCGGCGAGCACCCGGGGGTTCTCCCTGAAGACAAGCACCAGGGGCAGGGTGGATTTCCCCTCGAGGATGTCATTGTACGGGTCCTTATTGTCATCCTCGCTCGGGGTGAGATTGATGATGTCGTCCACGATCTGGAAGCCCATGCCCACGGACCTTCCATAGGCCACGAGAGCATCCAGGACATCGCCCGCCAGGCCGGCAAGAAGGCCCGGCGCATAGGCGCAGTATTCGAAAAGGGTCGCCGTCTTGAGATAGATGATATCGAGATACACATCGAGACGGTCGTGGAACGCCTGCGCATACTCGAGCTCCTTGAGCTCGCCCTCGGCCATTTTCTTGATGGTCTGGACCATTCCCTTGATGAGATCGAGACTGCCTATCCCGCACATGGTGTCGATGGCGGAGGCGGATATGAAATCGCCGGCGAGCAGGGCCGGCTTGTCGCCGAACACCTGATTGGCCGTGGGCCGGGCCCGGCGTATTTCCGTCCCGTCCACCACATCGTCATGCAGCAGGCTTGCCGTATGCATGAGCTCCACGGTGTAGGCGACAGGCATGATCTTTTCCTCGGGCAAACCCACCGCCCTGCCGATGAGACCGACTATTCTCGGACGAAGGCGCTTCCCTCCGGAATTGAGAATATACTCCCCGATCTGCGCGGTGTAATGCGTCGAACTCTGAAACAGTTCCTTCAGGTTCTTCTCAAACGATGCATCCATAGCCTGCCTATATCAGAGAGGACTACCGATATCAACGCAAACCTGTTTCCTTTTTCTCCACAGTGCTCCGGAGATTCTGGAGTTTTAACGGCAGGTATGTAATCACTGCATCATGTGGATATGCCTCTTCTGTAATACATTATTGCTGATTGACCGATCTACTCCCTATGACATATAGTTCACTAGGTAAAATTGTACGAAGTAGATGATATTCCTGTTTATTACATAAGGAGCAGACCATGATGAAACAGGCTCTTTTTCTTTTACTGGGCATTCTTCTCTGCCTTGCGGGCTGCGACAGCAACATGCTCGAGGCCATTTCCGACGATTCGAGCAGCAGTGCGGAGCTCACCGAGGCGCGCATGGCACTGGACGACGGCAACTACCAGAAGGTCATCAACATCCTGGAGCCGGGTTACGACGCGTCCAACCCCGATCCGGAGACCGTGAGGCTCCTTGCCTCGGCATATATGGGGCTGGCCGGGGTCGATCTCACCTATGTTCTGGAGAATTCCGAGGAGAGCGAAGACGGCAGTTTCGACGCTATCGCCTCGGCCCTGTCGCTCACCGTCACCGGACAGAACTCTGAGGCCCGGTTCATACCCGCCGGGTCTGCGGATGACATGCTGGCAAACCTCGAACAGGCGCGAGACTACCTGAACGACCTGATGAACTACTACGAAGGCCTGGGGCTCAGCCCGGACCAGGACGACACCGTGCAGGCAGGCATGGTATCGGCCATGCACTTCATCATCCAGATAGGGGCGGCGGCCTCCGATGTAACAGGCCAAGATATTCCCCTCAACAAAGCTGCGTACCGGGAGGTCTTTCCTGATGATCCGGATCTGGATACCCTGCTGGATGCGTTCGCCGATTCACTCGACCCAGAATCAGAATCTCTCCGGGAGGACCTCACGGATGTCTCAGAGGCTGTGGTTACCCTGGTTGAGGTCCAGGGTGCGGACGAGGAGCTCGCCGAGGAGTTCGACGAATTCCTGACAGAGCTCCTGGGCGGCGGAGACATAGACTCGTTTTCCGGCCAGCGCGCAGCCGACTATGTCTACAGCGAGCTGCTCGGCTACAACTGAAGGAGGGGAAGATGAGACGATATTCATTTCTTATCGTGCTGATAGTGCTTTTTGCCGGCGCGGCTTCTGCCGAGGAATACCCCTACATCTACAAGGGCCTGAGGCCAATGGGCATGGGCGGGGCCTTCGTGGCTGTATCCGACGACGCCAACGCCCTGTTCTACAATCCTGCCGGACTTGCAAGAATCGAGAAGATCCGGGCGTCGCTGTTTCCCCTGGAATTGGAGATCGGGGAAAAGGCCTATGACATGTTGAACGATGCGAACGACGTGGATTTCGACAGCGAGGCCGAGACCGCGGCGTATCTGAGAGACAACATCGGTGAGAGGGCACACCTGGGGCTGAACCTCTTTCCCTACTACTCCATGCCGCGCTTCGCCCTCTGCCTCATCGGGACGGCGCGGGCGGATGTGGAGGTGAGGGACAGGCAGTATCCCAAGCTGAGCACCCATGTGATCAACGACTTCGGGGGCGGGGCGGGATACGCGCACCCCTTCCTCGACGACACCGTCTCCGTAGGCGTCAGCCTGAAGTATATCACGAGGAAGAGCCTGACCAAGGAATACACCGTCCTCGACATCACCCAGGACGATCTGGACAAGCGGATAGAAGACGATCTGGTGGACGGAAGCGGCATCCTGGCGGACCTGGGGGTGATGGTCTCCCTGGAGCATTTCGGGCTTGCAAACGCCCGAGTCGGTCTGTGCGCCAACAACCTCATCGGCAGTGACCTGGGCGATGCCCAGGACCTGGATGACCACGTGGACATCGGGTTCGCCGTGGACTACGATATCTGGATCACCAAGGCCACCTTTGCCTTTGACTATGTGGATCTTTTCTCACAGCTGGGGGACGACGACGATCTCGCGAAGAGAATCCGCATGGGGGCGGAGTTTAAGCTGCCCATGTTCCTCTCCGTGCGGGCGGGCCTCTACCAGGGGTACTTTACCTCGGGCGTGAGTCTCGACGCCCGCTTTGTTCAGCTCGATGCCCTCACCTATGCCGAAGAGATCGGGGCATACGCGGGCCAGCGCATCGACAGGAGATACGCCCTGCGGTTCATCATTGGGTTCTAAGACGACCCATCAGACCGGATACGGTTGATGATGCCGGTGGTGGAGTGCCCTTCCCTGAACGCCAGGGAGCGCACTTCACCGCCGTATGATGCCACGATGTCCGCACCTACGATCCTGTCCGTATCCCAGTCGCCCCCCTTGACGAGCACGTCGGGCCTGAGCTCCCTGATGAGCTCGTACGGCGTGTCCTCTTCAAAGACGCACACGTAATCCACGACCTCCAGACCGGAAAGAACAGCCGCACGTGAGGCCTCGCCATTGACGGGACGCTCCGGCCCTTTCAGCCTCCTGACCGAGGTATCGGAGTTGAGCCCCACCACCAGGATGTCGCCCAAGGCCTTCGCCTCTCTCAAGTATGACACATGGCCCTCGTGGAGGATGTCGAAACACCCGTTCGTGAAGACCACCCTCATGCCCCTTGCCCTTGCCGCGGCCAGACGCTTGCGCAGGGTGCGAAGATCCAGGACCTTTTCTCCTGACCCCAGGGCATCGGGCCAGGCTCCGGTGGCGAGCCGGGCCGTGTACCTCCCCAGCGCAAGGTAGGAAGGAAGCAGGTCGGGGTAATTTTCGCGCAGCGAGGATATGTGTGCCTCCACCGTATTCCAGTCACCCCTCTGGATGGGCCCGGTAAGGGCGGCTTCACCACAGGCCTTGAGGTTGTTCACTGTGCTTTGGATGAGGGGGATCAGTTGCTCCATCCCGAGCCCCATTCCCTTCAGCAACTCGGATGCCTGGGAGGCGATGGCTACCAGGTAGTTTGACGCAATGACCGCCGCGGCATGATAGAGGACCTTGTCTTCAGGAGCGATGGTGAGCATGTGCGAACCAAGGGACGCCACCAGGTCTGACGCAGCCTCTCCTGCCCGGGGCGAGCCCTCGAAGGTGAAAAACGCCTCACGGATCGCATTCCCTGTCTGCGAGGCATCGGCGATCGCCTGCAGGGGGTGGAGGCTCCCGGTCTCCCCTCCGTACCAGGCCAGCGGCTCCAGGAGATCTGAGGCGTGCAGGCCGCTGAAGTGGCAGAAGACCAGACCCTCGCACGACTCTTTCCATTTCTCGGCTATCCGGCCTGCGACGTGCGCAATGACACTGTCCGGAACGGCAAGAAGAACCACCTCGGCGCCGCAGGGCTCGGGCGGCACATCGGGATAGACCGTGACATCCCCGCGTTCTCCACCCGACGACACCGCCCACACGGGGCAATGGCCCGCCTGGGCCAGCAGGGCAAGCATGGCGCTTCCGACCTTTCCCAGACCGATCACAGAGAACTTATATCTCATTCATAGCCCCTTGCTCTTTGAGCTTGCGGAACCTCTCCCAGTCTATGGTGAAAGAGAGCCCGTTCATCGTATCTTCAAGAATTTGCCGGTACTCTTTCTGCTCGAAATACCGGTACAGCTTTTTCGAGAGGGGGTACATCTGCTCCGAGGGCTTCCATTTGACCCGCTCGCCGGTCCTGGCATCGAGCAGGCAGTCGAAGGTCACGGCAAACGATGCCTCTGCCAGCGGAACACCCTGAAGATCCCGCATGATGGCCTCAAGAGTTCCCGCATCCATGGGCGAGAAGAACGAGTATTTCCGGGAATAGATCTCCGAGTACATCCTGGAGTAGATCACTGCGGCATGGTAATACTCCGGGATATCGATGATCGCGTCCTTTTCCAGATCCCTGCCGAAGATGTACAGGAGCTCCTGTATGTTCTTGAGGCCCCCGAGCCCTGGGTATTGCTGACCGGGCAGCCTCGGCTTGTCTTCCGTGAAGGATGCCCTGGGGTCCTGCAGGGCGAGCCACTCGATCAGGAGCATGGAGAGGCCCTCTTGAAAATCGAACCCGGGAATAAAGCTCTTCTTCGGCCTGAAGACCCCCTCCCGCACGATCAGCTCCACAAGCCTGGTATCACCGCCGGGAAAATCGGTGGAATCCACATAGAGCCGGGAAGTATAGTTGTCCTGTTTTGCCATACGGATGCGCAAGTTCTTGTATCCTCTCTGGCTGAGGATCTCTATCATTCCGATCTTCTTGAGCTTGCCCATGAGCCGCTTTTCGTCGTACAGGCCGAGAAATCTGTCAGAGGTGAACAGATCCTCCTGCTGCCTGGGCAGCGAGCTGTCCACGGCAAGGGTGATGTCCTCGAGGTAGCGGGGCTCTTTCTTGTGGATATGAGGCCTGTGCTCTGTCACGATACCGTCCTCCCCACGCTTGCGAATACAACACGCTCCGCGCCGGCGTGCCGCAATGCCCGCGAGACTTCCCGAGCCGTTCTGCCTGTAGTGATCACGTCGTCGACAACCACAATCGATCTCCCCTTCACTCCCGCCGCCGTGAACACACGATCAAGGTTCCTTTCCCTGTCGGCCTTCGGCAGCCCTACCTGGCTTGGAGTTTTTCTGGTTTTGCGCAGCACATCATATCTCACAACACCTCCAATATATCCAGACAATTCACGGGCGATCAGCATAGACTGGTTGTACCCTCTCTGTATCAGCCGCGACCAGTGCAGGGGAACTGCTGTGACAAGATCGGGGCTTTCGCAATCGGCGGCAAGGCGCTCGGCGATGAGCCCGGCCAGAAACTTGCTGAACACGGTGGCCCTGCGATACTTGAACTGATGGATAATATCCTGGATCAGCCCTTCATACACGCAGGCGCTGACCATCCTGTCGAAAGGAGGCGGATTGTGCAGGCAAGCAAGGCATACCCCCGGGGTCCCGACAGGCCTGCCGCAGACCTCGCACAACGGCGCATCGAGCCGCCTTATCAGAGACCGGCACCGGTTGCAGACGCCCCGGGTCACCTGCTCCCGGTCCGAGCAGACCAGGCATCGCTCCGGCAGAAAGGTGGTCAACAGGGAAGAAGCCATCGGCCGGAGTATACCATATGGGTCTTGCCTCTCCAAGATCACGGAGCCCCCTCCATCAGAAAATCCTGCTGCATCTATAGCCTGAAAAAGACAATCAATAGAGCACCTGCTCCGCAAGCAGCGGAATGCTCAAGGGCCTTGTCTATAGAACAGGCCGTTCGCAGCATGCTCGAACAGGACTCGATCCGAAGTGATGGGGCCGGCTCGCAGGGCAATGGGGGCTTCAAGAGAAGGAGAATCTCCAGCCGCTGCAAAGGAGGTCGAGTCTCAGTAGTACTTGTGGTAATTATACTTCTTATACTTGTATTTCTTTGCAGGGAGCTCGTCCACGGCATTGAGCACGGTGCCCAGGATCTTGTTCCTCGGCAGGCTCTCCAGAGCCATCCTGAAGTCCGACTCCCGGGTGTACCGGTATCTGGCGACCACGATGATGCCCTCTACCTGGTCCGCGATGATCTTGGGGTCGACCGTGGCCTGGATGGGCGAGGTGTCGATGATGAGAAAGCGGTCGGTATAGCGCTGGGCAAGCTCCTGGATGAGCTGGCTCATTTTCTTGGACTCGAGCAGTTCGGAGGGGTTGGCCGGTGACTCTTTTGCCGCCGGGAGTATGGTGAGCTTGTCGATGGGCGTCTTGATCAGGCATTCAGCCACGTTCGCCGTCCCCTGGAGGATCTCCGCTACGCCCTTGGATGGGGGATACTTGAAGAGGGTGTACATGGAGGGCTTTCTGAGGTCACACTCCACGAGCAGCACGTGCTGATCCTCGCCCTTGGCGATCGAAATGGCAAGGTTGGATGCGATCACGGTCTTGCCCTCTGAGGGCAGCGCACTCGTCACCATGAGAATGCGGGGAGGCGTCTTGTCCGGCATATGGAAGAGATAGGTCCTGATCTTCCTGATCTGCTCGGCTGTGTAGGAGTAGGGCATGTGGTACATGTAGAGATGGTCGTCAAGCCTGCCGGTGATGGCGGCCTCGTTCAGGCCCTCGATATCCTGCTTTTCCAGCAGTTTCCACAAATCCATGGTTTATTCCTCCGTGCTGACCTTGACGGGCTTGGCATAGAAAAACCCTTTGTCCAGAAGCTCCTTGGAGTAGTCTATCGCATCCTGCCGCGCCGTGAATGTCCCAATAGTAATGCGGTACCAGGTGTTCTTGTTATCGTCCAGATACGGATAGATCGTAGCCTGGTATCCCTTGCCGATAAGGTCGAGAAAAACGGCCTTTGCCTCGTTCATGGAGTGGTACGATGCCACGCTCACGCTGTAGATGACCTGGGGTGCGATATTGACCTGGGGCAGAAATATCTTCTGTCCCTCGTAGATCAGATCGACATTTCTCAAGTCCGGGTTGGCCTGCTTGACCGCCCGCAGGATCTCGCTGTCGAACCTGCCGTAGTAATCGGCAGCGAGCTGGGCGATCGTATCCCCCGGCACCACGACGACAACGGTGCCCTGCGGCATCCCGGGCTCCATGAGAGTCGGCGGGATCATATGCCTTCCCTGGTCTTCCTCGTCTTTTAAGACCACCTTTTCCTGCACGGCCTTTCCCACCGGTTTCTGTATCGCGGCGGCCCTTTCCCCCTTTAAGTCTTTTTCTTCGGGCGCAGGGGACTCCACCGGGGCGGCCGGAGTCTCTTGCGGGGCAGCCTGCTCCTTCTGCGGCGGGGCCGTCTCACGCTGCTCAGTCACCTCCACCTTCCCGGGCACCGGCCGGTCCGGGGTGTCGATACCGACAGCGGAGGGTGAGCGTTCATCCGCGTCCGGGAAGAAGAACCAGACCCCCCCGGCGACAGCAAGAAGCAGAATGCCGAAATATCCGGCCCTTACGAGCCACTCGCGTCCCGTTCCCTGTCTCTGGGATTTCAGGACGGGCGAATGCTTTCCCCCTGTCTTGGGCGAATAGGTGCTCTCCAGCTCGGACACCACCTTGCGCACCATCTGAGCAGTGACCTGCTTGTGGTTCTCCGTATAGGCGGCGATGAGCACGCTGTCGCAGACGATGTTGATGAGCCGGGGAAATCCCTTGGTGTAGCGGTAGATCTCCGAGTGGGCAGACACCGTGAACAGCGGTTTTTCTCTGGGCTCGTAGCCTGCGACCCGCAGGCGGTGATCGATGTAGTCCTTGGTCTCGTTGCTGTCCAAAGGCGGGATGTGATACTTTATCCCGATCCGCTGCTTGAGCTGTCTGAGCTGTGGGCTCCTGAGCTTCTCGTTGAGCTCCTGCTGGCCGAGCAGCATGATCTGGACGAGCTTTTCGTTGGTCGTTTCGAGGTTTGAGAGCAGCCTGATCTCTTCGAGCATCTCGAGTGAAAGCCCCTGAGACTCGTCGACGATCAGCACCGCACCCCCGATTTCCTTCAGGCGGTCTTCGAAGAGATTGATATAGTCGCGGGAGCGTTTTTCCTCGGGCACGCCGATGGACTCTCCCAGGAGATAATACAGGTTCTCCGGCTTCAAGTGCGGATTCTTCACCACCACCTTGGGCATGCGCGGGGGAAGCTTGAGCAGGAAGGCGTTCAATATGGTGGTCTTGCCGGTTCCCACCTCTCCGGTGATCACAACAAAACCGCTCGCCTCCTTGAGGCCGTAGAGGAGATGTGCCAGGGCCTCCTTGTGACCGGGGCTCATGTAGAGAAACCTCGGGTCAGGGGTTATGGAAAAAGGCTTGAGCTTGAGTCCGAAATAGTTCCTGTACATGTCGCGCCCTCAGAACGGCAGCGGCACGGGCAGATCCAGTATGACATGGTTGATGCGTGAATAGCCCACGATGATGATGCCCACGATGATGATGAACACGTTTACGCCGATGGAGAAAAACAAGTTGAATTTCTGCCGCTGCTTGTCCACCTGGGTAAGCGCCAGAGGGACGGCCGTAATGCAGGGGATCCCGTCGCTCCAGCTCTCCAGCTGCTTGATCCCCTTGATGGAAGTATCCATGAATTCCGTGAGAAAGATGAGCCCCGCCCCTGACCCGAGACCCAGGACAAGGAAGATGAGGCCTATCTTGAACTTGTTGGGGCTGACCGGAACCTCGGGCGGCTGGGCGTAATCCACGATCCTGAACTGCTCGCCCTGCTGCCGCTTCTCCATGCTCTCGGCTCGCTGCGCCTCATAGAACCTGTCGAGCAGCCTCTGATAGTTCTGCTGGGTGATAGTATAGTCCCTCGTGAGCGCGGCGAGCTCCTGCTCCCTCTTCGGGGTGTTCTCCACCCGCTGCTGATAGTATTCGATCCGTTCCTTGAGCCGGTTGGCATCGCTCTTCAGGGTTTCTATCTCGATGTTCGCGGCGGCCAGCTGGGCTCTGATCTCGGCTGCCTGGGGATCCATGCCGCTCTGCTCTTCCTTCCTGCTTTCGAGCTCCTTGATCTGTTCCTCAAGCATTCTGATGCTGGGATGCTCCGGGGTATACCGGGCCTTGGCCTCTTCGAGCTGGGATTTAAGCGTCATGAGCCTTTGAGCGCGCTGGGTAAGCGTGGCCCCCGGCTGGTCGCTTTCCAGCTGGGAGAGCTGGGACTGGAGCATCAGCCTGGCGTTGAGCGCCTCGGTCAGGGACGCCTGGACCGACTCGAGCCTGAGCTGCAGGCCCGATATGGTGGATATATTGCTCGTGAGCTGCTCCGGCAGCTCACCCATATACTGGTTTCGATAGTCTTTTACCTTGTCTTCCTGCTGCTGGAGCAGGACCTTGAGCTCATTGAGCTGTTTCTCGAGAAAGAGGGTGGTCTCCGAGGCCTGCTTGGCCCTGAGCTTGAGGTGCGACTCGATAAAGAACGACGCAAGCCGGTTGGTCACCTCGGCCACCTTCCAGGGGTCCTGGCCCCGGTATTTGATGGTGAACGAGCTTGTCTGCCCCCTGCCGCCGCCGATCGTGTTCACCTCGATGGCCTTGCGCATGGAGGCGACCAGGATATCCATGGACACCCCCTGGGCCCTCTCTTCCCGGGAAAGGTCCATCTCCATGATGATGTTCTCGAGGTTCGACCGTGACATGACCTCCTGGGAGAGGGTCCTGAGCCGCTCCTCGATCCCCGAACTCACCGTTGCAGCCACATAGGTCGAGGGGATCTCCTGCGGCTGCACGAGGATGAGCGTGGTCGCCTCGTACTGCCGGGGGAGCACCACGTAGAGCCATGCCCCGATGAAGAGAAATATCAGAAGCGGGATAGTCACCCAGTGCCATTTCTTGAGCAGAGCATCGAGGATATCCTGCACGTTGATCTGCTTTGCCTGTTCGTTCAATATAACACCTCTACGATTATCCTGTATCGGTTTTCGGTCACGGTATCTGAAATCTCTTCAACCTCTCTGAAGTGCTCGTAGGAGGATGTGATATCAAGATAGCGGATCGGTGACCAGCTCAGAGAAACGAGGCCGGTGATATCCTTCTCCTCCTGGCGCTCAATACCGGGGGTCAAGTCGATTCCGGTAACGGGCTTTCGCTCTACGTAAGTGATAGTAGTCAATAAGCTGAGACTTCTCAAGAGTTCCCGCTCCCAGGATGCCGCGGCGCGGCGTACGTCATAGGTTCCGTACTCGTCGGTGGTGAATTCCGCGGTGTATTCCCGGGAGAGGGACAGGGTGAAAACATCCCTCTGCCATGTGGAGGAAAGATCTGCGCGGGCAACAACGGCCCGTTCACGATCCATGTCCTCGGTGCTCAGCCAGCTGTACCCCCCGGACAGGCGCACACGGGTCTGCGGGGTCAGGGCATGCCCCCAGAACAGGTATGCGGCCTTGATGTCGGAGTCCGGCAGCTCCTCCTCGCGGTACTGATGCTGGTACTCCAGGTCCACACCCACGTCCGTCCGGGGGGACAGGGCATGCTCGAAGCTCAGCGTGGATCTCAGCACTTGAGCGTCCTCGGAGACCTCATAATCGTACCAGTCATACCCCGCGGCAACGCTCACCGTGTTGCGCGGCGAGATGCGGTGTGACAGGCTCGCAGACGCACCGTCGGACTCGATGTCCTGCTCGGGAAACGAGTTGTCTTCCAGACGGTGGGTATAGCCCAGACCGAGCGTGGTGAGCGGGGAAATGATCCTGTTGTAACTTAAGGTCCCGGTATGGATCCGCGTTTCGCCGGAGACATCGCTGAAAAAATCCGACCGGCTGGTCTGAACAAAGGCATATCCCAGTTCCAGGGAATCTCTCCGGCTCGAAGCCGTGAGCGCTGAGATCAGGTCTACCTCGGTCTCGTCATCGTCTTCGAAACGGTTGTGAAAGCTTCTCGCCACATGGCCCGAGAGACTTAAGGCGAACGGGTAGGCCCTGCAGATGATATCCGCGCTGGGGCCGATTTCGTAGATGGTCTCGCTCTGCTCGTTGTGCGCGGTGCCCAGATAGTTGTCCGTATACTCCCAGGAGCTGTAGAGCCCGCCGTGGAATTCACAACTGACCGCGTGTACAGGTGTGCTCAAGGCCATCGATACGAAAAGAGCCCCCAGCAGGGGGGTGAAGACGTATATCCTCACGGGACTATGATGGTGTCACCTGGATGAATGGGGATATTCTCGTGTTTTCCCTTGACGATCTTGGGGTAGTTCACCTTGATCCGGATCTGCTCGCCTTTTTCCCTGCGGAGGATGACGATGTCGTCGGTATCGGCCCATTCATTGAAACCCCCTGCCCGGGAGATGATCTGAGTGATCACCATGCCCCGGTCGAGGATATATTCGCCCGGCTGGTTCACCTGCCCCTCGACATACACCCGCTTGCTTCTGGGCTCCAGTACGATGACGGCACAATGGGGTTCCTTCACGTACTTTGCGATCGCTGTCTCAATGTCGCTCTGCAGCTGAGAAGGGGTTTTGTCGGCGGCCTTGAGATCGCCTGCCAGCGGCAGGGATATGTATCCGTCACTCCTTACCGTAACCTGTCTGGAGAGAGTGTCCTCCCCCCATACGGAGATTTCCAGAAGATCCGATTCCCCGATGAGATACTGATTTTCCTGCGCGGATACGACGAGGGGGACAAGAATGCCCACCAGCACGAAGAGAAGTCTTTTCATGAAATTAACCCCCTTTTGGTTATTTCTCGATTCCGCATTCCTTGATCTTGTACAAAAGTGCTTTGTAGCTTATCTGCAGGAGATGCGCCGCCTTTTTCTTGTTCCAGTTCGTGCCCCGAAGGGCCTTCAAGATCATGTCCCTCTCGGCCTTGATCGAGGCCTCCTTTGCAGCGAGCTTCAGAGGGATGATCTCGTCTCCATCCGATTCGATCTCCAGAACCTCCGGCCTGCTGATGCTGGCCTGCCTCTCGTGCGCCGCGTGCGCCTTGCCGTCTTTGAGGTAGTGCATCAGATCGCCCACGTCTCCCAGGATGACGAGGCGTTTCACCTGGTTCTTGAGCTCCCTCACATTCCCGGGCCACGGATAGGAGACCAGCAGGGGGTAGAGTGTTTCCTTGTCAACCTGAAGGCCCTTCCCGTACTTCTCATTATACGCATCGAGGAAATACTCGAACAGGTAGGTGATGTCTTCCTGCCTCTCGGACAACGGCGGTATCGTGATGTTGACCACATTGAGCCGGTAGTAGATATCTTCCCGGAAGGTCCCCTCCTCGACCGCCTTGCGCAGGTCCCGGTTGGTCGCGGCGATGACCCTGACGTTCACCTTGACGTCCTGCTTGCCTCCGAGGCGGGAGAAGGTGCCCTCCTGCAATACCTGCAGGAGCTTCGACTGGATGGACAAGTCCATCTCGCCGATCTCGTCTAAGAAAATGGTGCCGTTGTTTGCGAGCTCGAACTTGCCCGCCTTTGCCTTATAGGCACCGGTGAACGCGCCCCGCTCGTAGCCGAAGAGCTCTGATTCCAGCAGCTCGTGGGGCAGTGCCGCACAGTTGACCTTGACGAAGGGTTTGTCCTTCAACCCGGAGCGGTAGTGCAGGGCCCGTGCCACCAGCTCCTTGCCGGTCCCGCTCTCCCCTTCGATGAGCACGCTCACGTCCGTCTCCGCGATCTGGTCCACCAGGTCCTTGACCCGCTGCATCTTGGGGCTGTTGTAGATGAACTCGCCGCGAAGCTCATCCACCCTGAGCTGTTTCTTGAGGCTGGAGATCTCGGTGAGGAGCTTTTTCTTTTCAAGCGACTTGGTGATCGCCAGCTCCAGCTCCTCCTCCTCGAAGGGCTTGACGAGGTAGTCGGTGGCGCCCGCCTTCATTGCCTTGACGATGATGTTGGTCTGCCCCAGGGCGCTGAGCATGAGGATCGGCAGATCGCTTGAGAGCTTGCGGATCTCGCTCAATGTTTCCAGGCCGTCCATCTCCGGCATGAGGATGTCGAGGATCGCCAGAGAGATCTCCGGCCCGGTTCTCAGCTCCTTAAGAGCGTCCTTGCCGTTGGACACGGTCAGAACGTCGTACCCGGCCTGGGTCAGGAGCTTGCCTATGTACCTCCGAATACTTTCATCGTCATCGACAACCAAGATCCGAATTTTTTCATTCATGATCATAAAACCCACCAATACTTAACAGTATAAAATACATTAATCATCTTCCCTATTCAAGGGCATTGTAATTACGAAATATCCTCCCTCTCCCGTAGGAAGCGCCTCCACCATGCCGCCATGGGCGTGCACGATCTCCCGGGTGATGGAGAGCCCCAGGCCGATCCCCCCCTTTGCCCTGCCGCTGGCCCCGACAAAGAAATCGCTGAACAGCTCCCGGGCGTCCTCCGGCGTGATCCCGGGCCCCTGGTCCTTCACCGCGATCATGAGACTCTCGCGGTTCAGGAGCTTGTTCATGGCGTTGTGCTCGTGGACGCCCCGGGATACGGCGATGGTTACCGTCCCTCCCTCGGGAGAGTGCTTGATGGCGTTGTCGAGCAGATTGCACAGCGCCTGCTCGAACCGCAAGGGGTCGACGGAGAGCTCGGGCGCTTGTTCTTCGCACTGAAAGAGAATCCCGACCTTCTTGTCCCGCGCCTTGATCTGCATGCTGCGGACGACCCCTCTGATATAGTCGGCCACATTGACCTGCTGCCGGTGAAGCGAGATCTTCTCTGTGTTGATCTTGGCGAAATCAAGGAGGGAATTACTGAAGTGCAGGAGCTTTTCGCACTGGCCCTCGATCTCTCTGATGTTCTCCATCTGATTCGGAGAAAGGATGCCCTGGGCGTCCTTGGAGAGCATGCGTGCATAGCCGCGGATTACCGTCAGGGGCACCCGTATCTCGTGGGAGGCCACGTGGAGAAACCGCGTCTTCAGGGCGAGGAGCTCCTTCTTGCTCGTGATGTCGCGCACCACACCCACGTAGCATCTTTGGCCCTCGATCACGAGCCTGCCGATGCTGATTTCGAGAAAGAGCATCTTCCCGTCTTTTCTCACGGCCTGGATCTCGAGGTTGGGGACGAAGATGTCGCCTGACTGGTGTCTCAGGCAGGTTCCCAGGCTGTGGATCGATCCTTTGGTGACGAAATGGCGGACATGCCTTCCCAGGATCTCTTCCTGGGTGAATCCGAGCATCTCCTGAAATTTCCGGTTCGTCAGGAGAAACCGCCCGTTCTTGATGATGTACATGGCATCGAGCGCGTTCTCCACCATGTCCTTATACTGATCCTTGATCCGGACGAGCTCCCGCTCCTTGAAGCGTTCGACGGTCACATCGCGCACGCACGCAAGCATCTGCTGTTCGGGCTTCATGGGAAGGGTCGAGATCTCCATGCTTAAGACCTTCCCTTCATGCTCCACATCCAGGGTCACATCCCTCACCTCGGACTCAGGAACCTGGAGCATGCCGTCCTTCAGCAGAGTGGACAGGCTCTCGCCCGGGCCGAGCCCGAGAAGCTCGGAGGCCTTTTTATTGATGGAGGTGATAGTCCCTGAGCGGTCCGCGGTCAGCACGCCTACCGACATGCAGGTGAAGATCCGGAAGATATTCTTCCCGAAATCATTCAATGCATTGTCTGTCATGCAGAGCTCTGCCTTGAGCAGGGAGTTGATATCTTCGAGCTCCTTCATGGCCCGCGCGTTCCTCAGGGCAAGTGCTGCGGGCGGCAGGAGGACGTTGACCAGGCTCAAGTCATCCTCGCTGAATGCATGGGGCCGGGAATGGCTCAGGTTCAGGACACCCACGAGCTCGCCCCCGCCGTAGACCAGCGGCATGCTCATGAGCGACCCGATGGCGATCCTGGTCTTCTTGTTTTCGAAGAGTGGATCTGTTGCGGTGTCGTGAATGATTACGGGCTTGAGGCTCAGCGCAACGCTTCCTGCGATCCCCTTGCCCAGGGGGAACACCTGCCCGAGCGAGGTATCGGAGAATCGGGTGCTCTTGTCCCGGTTTCCCTTGGCGGCCTTGATCTGGAGCTGGCTGCCGTCGGGAGACGGCATCATCAAAGACGCATTTTCCGCAATGGTCTCGTCGATAACAATGTCGAGGATGGCCCCTGCAACGGCCTCGACGTCAGGTGAAAGAGATATGGCCTCGTTCACCCGTCTGAAGACTGTCAGCTCTTTATCGACTCTGGTCATCTTTGACGATACGATCTCCTGACCATGCTTATCGGTTACGCCGCTTTGCCTTCTTTACCGCCTTGCGCGTATTTTTCTTTTTTTTCAGATCCACCAGGCTTTTCTTCGGGCCCTTGGGCATCTGCTCATTGAGCATCCCGGCAAGCCCCGGATTGAGCCCCAGCCTCCCCAGTGCCTTTTTCTTGCCCGATCCGAGGTTGCGCATGACCCCGCGCATGGTGTTGAACCTCCCCATGAGGTCGGTCACCTTGTTTCTGGGCTGGCCGCACCCGCGGGTGATCCGGGCCACGCGGCTCTCATCGAGGCAGTCGGGATGCTCGCGCTCATAGGTGGTCATGGAGTTGATGATGGCCTCCACACGGACAAGCTCGCGGTCGTCCACCTGGAACCCCTGGGGTACGCCGAGCTGGCCTAAGGGGAGCTTGCCGAGAAGGTCCGTGAGCGAACCCATCTTCTTGATGAGCTTGAGCTGCTTGAGAAAGTCGTTGTAGGTGAAGTCGCCCCTGAGGAGCTTTTCCGCGTCCTCCTCGGCCTTTTTCTCGTCCACCACCTCTTCGAGGTCTTTGACCAGGCCCACGATATCGCCGTGCCCCAGGATCCTGGACGCGAGTCCATCCGGCCTGAACTCCTCGAGCCGGTCAAGGGATTCGCCCATGCCGAGGAACTTGATGGGCTTTTTCACCACTTCCTTGATTGAGAGTGCAGCGCCTCCCCGGGCATCGCCGTCGAGCTTGGTGAGCACGAAGCCCGAGAGATCGAGCCTCCGGTCGAACTCTCTGGCCACGTTGACCGATTCCTGGCCGATCATGGCGTCCAGGACGAGCAGGATGTTCTCGGGCCTGGTGATCCGCTTGATCTCGTCGAGCTCGTTCATGAGCACGTCATCCAGGATGGTCCGGCCCGCGGTGTCGAAGAGCACCACGTTACAGCCCTTGAACTGGGCGGCCTCCAGAGAGTCCTTGCAGATCTGGGGCGGCGTCTTGCCCGGCGCGAAAAACACCGGGATGTCGAGGCGCCTGCCGAGCACCTTGAGCTGGTCGATGGCTGCAGGGCGGTAGACGTCGGCTGCCACCATCATGGGTTTTTTCCCGTTCTTCTGCAGGTACCGGGCGAGCTTTGCCGTGGTGGTGGTCTTGCCGCTTCCCTGCAGTCCCACCATCATGATCGCGCTGACCGCCCTCGCATCAAGGACAAGCGAGGTATCCACCGGCCCCATGAGGTTCACCAGCTCGTCGTAGCAGATCTTGACAAAGTGCTGCCCCGGGGTGGCCTTGAGCTTCCTGCCGCCATGAGACACCCGGGTCTGGACGATCTCTCCCACCGCCTTCTCTCTCACCCGATCGATGAACTGCTTCACCACATGGAACTCGACATCGGCCTCAAGCAGAGAGATGCGAATCTCCTTGACAGCCTCTTCTATATGCCTCTCCTGGAGAACCACCTTCCCCTGGAGCAGGTCCTGGGCCTTCCTGAATCCGCCTGATATCATTTCCAGCATGTTTTATGTCTCCTGTAGCTTTTCAAAAGGGAAATACTGCTTATCGGATACTTCCGTACCAGCCGGCATCCCTGCCGGGCTTTTTCCCTGATAGGCCTCCTGCACGGTAATATCCTTAAAAATACAGATGCCGCCGTTTTTTTCAGATGTCAGCTGTAATGAGATGAGATGTACCAAGCCCCCGGCATCCCCCGGAATATCCATAACATATTGCCGAGCATATTGAACAGGGCTTTTATGGGAGGAAAACCGATGCCTCATACAGCCCCCCCTTTCATAACAGAAGAGACCTTCCGGCATCGCGCCGGAAGGTCTCTTTTCCCTTTAGTGTCATCCACTCCCGCCTGTGGATGGCGGGACGGTCCCAAGTCTCACCGGTGGTCGGGGCACTTGTCGAAAAAGGAGCGGTCCTTGCCCGTGGTTTTGACGATCCAGTCGACCTGGGCCTCGGGGATGTAGGGCTTGCCGCACACGCTGCAGGTGACCATCTTGAACTCCCTGCCCCAGATCTTCCTGACTTCGCCCTCGTCGATCATGGAGATGGCATCGGTCGGGCACGCATATGCACACGCGCCGCAGCCGATGCAGACCTGTGAAGGTTTCAGGTACGGGGTGCCCGGGGCCTTGTCACGGCCGCGGTCCAGCATGGAGATGGCGCTCACCCCCACCACCTCTTCACACACCTGGGTGCACAGCGAGCACGCGATGCACCGGTTGCGATAGTGTTCTCCCTCGTCGACGAAAAACCTGCTCTTCTCGATCCCGTTTTCCCGGGCCAGCTTCTGGATCACAGGCGAGTCGGGGGTCCGGGAGAGCAGGAGCTCGACCACCCCCTTACGGATCCTGCGGACCAGGTCTGTATCGGTCCTGACCTCGAGCCCTTTGCGCACCGGGTAGTTGCAGGAGGTCACCAGGCGGGTCCGGCCGTTCTGAGAGACCTCAACCAGACACACGCGGCACGAGCCGGCCCGGGTCTCGATCTCCGGGTGGAAGCACAGGGCGGGAATGGCAAACCCGTTTTCCCGGGCTACCTCCAGAACAGACTGGTCCTTGACGGCCTCGATGTCTTTTCCATTGATCTTTATCGTGATTTTTTCCATGGCTTTTGTCCTTATTCTACCCGTACTGCGTCGAATTTGCAGACGTCTCTGCACACCCCGCACTTGATGCACCTGCTCTGGTCGATCACATGGGCCTTCTTTCTCTCGCCCGTGATGCATGCCTGGGGGCACTGCTTGGCGCACAGGGTGCACCCGGTGCAGGCGTCAGCATCGATATGGAAGGTGACGAGGTTCCGGCACACCCCGGCAGGACAGCGCCTGTCTCTGATGTGTGCCTCGTATTCCTCGCGGAAGTACTTGATGGTGGACAGAACCGGGTTGGGCGCTGAAGACCCCAGTCCGCAGAGCGCACCGTAGCTCAGCACATCACAGAGCTCTTCGAGCAGCTCGATGTCGCCTTCCTTGCCCCTGCCCTCGGCGATGTCGGTCAGGATCTGCTTCATCCTCGGCAGACCGTCCCTGCAGGGAGTACACTTGCCGCAGGACTCCTCGGCCAGGAAGGAGATGAAGTATTTGGCCACGTCGACCATGCAGGTGGCCTCGTCCATGACGATGATGCCGCCCGAGCCCATCATGGAGCCCGCCTTGCTCAGGGAGTCGAAGTCGATGGGAAGGTCCGCCAGACTCTCGGGGATGCAGCCGCCCGAGGGTCCGCCGGTCTGGACGGCCTTGAACATTCTGCCGCTGCGGATCCCGCCGCCGACTTTTTCTACGAGCTCACGGATGGTGGTCCCCATCGGGACCTCTACAAGACCGGTGTTGACCGCCTTGCCTGCAAGCGAGAACACCTTGGTGCCAGGAGACCCTTCAGTGCCGGTCTCACGGTACCACTGAGGACCGTTGTTGATGATCAGCGGAACATTGGCCCATGTCTCCACGTTGTTCAGGACCGTGGGCAGGTCATAGAGCCCCTTCTCCACCGACCGGATATACTTGGCCCTGGGCTCGCCCACCTTGCCCTCGATCGACCTCATGAGTGCCGAGGACTCTCCGCATACAAAGGCCCCGCCTCCACGGGTGATCTTGATGTCGAAGTCGAACCCGGTCCCCAGGATGTTTTTGCCCAGAAGGCCCATCGCGGTCGCATCCTCTACGGCCTTCTTCATGACCTTCACGGCCAGGGGATATTCATCACGGATATATGCGTATCCATGATGGGCACCCACGGCCCATGCGCCCACGATCATACCCTCTATGACGGCATGCGGGTTGCCTTCCATGATGGACCGGTCCATGAATGCCCCTGGGTCCCCCTCGTCGCCGTTGCAGAGCACGTAGCGGACCTCGGAGTCGATCGCCCTGCACGACCTCCACTTCGTCCCCGCAGGGAACCCTCCGCCGCCGCGGCCCCTGAGCCCGGACTCCGTAATCATGTCGATGATCTTGTCGGGGTCAATGGAAAAGGCCTTGGCCAGCGAGGCATACCCGCCCCGGGCGATGTAGTCGTCGATTTCAAACGGATCTATTTCCCGCAGGCCCTTGAGGATCATCCCCTTCTGGTGAGCATAGAACGGAATACCCTGGAATGAGGCGGACCGTTTCTTTGTCTGCGGGTCCTTATACCCGAGCGACTCGATCACCTGGCCGTTCTTCACGGTCTTCTCGATGATCTCGGGCACGTGCTCCGGCTTGACCTCTAGATAGACGATATCGTTTCCGAAAGAAACCACCGGCCCCTTGCTGCAGAACCCCTGGCACCCTGTCACCTTGTGCCTGAGCTCGATCTTGCACGCAAGGCCCTGTGATTCGATCTCCTTCTTGAAGGCCTCGGCCACTGCACTGCTCCCTTTCGCAAGGCACGGGGTCCCTCCGCATACGTAGATAACCGGATATTCATTCTTCTGGGATTCAGCGATCTTTGCCCTGTAACTTTCGAGCGCTGCAACCGACTGAAGCTTCCTGTTGACCATGGTCATCACCCTCCCCGTTCCTTATTTGTACTTCCTGAGGTTCTTCAGGACGTCCTGGGGAGAAGACCCCTCGTAGTAATCCTCGTCATCGACCATGACGACCGGAGCCAGTGCACACGCGCCGACGCAGTTTACCGTCTGCAGGGTGAACCTCCCGTCCTTTGTCGTTCCTCCGGGCTCTACGCCCAATTCCTTGCCGATGATGTCGGTCAGGGTGTGGGCGCCTTTGAGATGGCACGCGGTACCGGTGCAGACCTTGCATGTATGCCGCCCCACCGGCTTGAGTGAAAGGGCCTTGTAGAAGGTCCCCACTCCGTAGATCTTGCTCTCCGGAACACCCAGGACCTCGCTGACCCTCTTCATTCCCTCTTCGGGAACATAGCGGAACGTGTGCTGGAAGTCCTGAAGGATGGCGAGCAACGATTCCTCGGACTTGTCGTAGCGCTCGATGATCTCGTCGATCTTCCTGATATCTATTCCCATATTACTCTTCCTCTTCGCTCAGTCTCAAAATTCTCTCGTAGTCCTTGTCCACCTTCTGCTGGATCAGCTGGATCTCCTTGTCGGTGAGATGCCTGAACCTGCCCTGGCCCTTGAGGTATTCGGTGAGGGGAATCTTTTTATAGGGCTTGTAGGTAAGCCGGTACTTTCCCTCGATCACCTCATAGAGCGGGAAAACGCAGGAATCGACCGCCAGCCTGCCGTACTTGATGGCGTCCTGGGTAGGGATCCTCCAGCCGGTCGGGCATACGGACAGGACATGGACATAGGCGGCGCCCGGTGTTTCAGCGGCCCGCTTCACCTTCTCCATCAGGTCGAACGGAAAGCTCGAGCACGCGGTCGCCACATAGGGGATGTTGTGGGCGACGGCGATCTGGGCCATGTTCTTCTTCTGGGTTCGCTGCCCGATGCTCGCCTTGCCTGCCGGCGAGGTCGTGGTGCTGGCTCCGTAGGGTGTGGAGCTGGAGCGCTGGATGCCCGTGTTCATGTAGGCCTCGTTGTCGTAGCAGATATAGACCATATTGTGACCCCGCTCCAAGGCACCGGAGAGCGCGCCCATACCGATGTCGGCCGTGGCCCCGTCTCCTCCCATGGCTACGAAGTTGATCTTCTTGGCCGGTATCTTGCCCTTTCGCATCATGGCCTTCATCCCGGACTCGCAACCCGAAATCACGGCGGCGGAGTTCTCGAAGGCGTTGTGGATCCAGGGCACCCTCCAGGAGGTCAGCGGCAGGGGCGAGGAGATGATCTCCATGCACCCCGTGGACATGGCCACGATGGTGTCCCGGCCCAGGGCCTTCATCACGTGCCGCACCGCCAGCGCCTCGGCGCACCCCTGGCAGGCACGGTGTCCCGATGTGAAGTTCTCAGACTTCTCAACAAGTCTCGATGAAAATACCGAGAATTTATCCATAGATTTTCGCTCCTTATCCTCTCAGACCGTACAGGGTGAAGCCTTCCGTCTCGCCCTTTGAGGCCTTGGCCTTGCCTTCAAGAATGATCTTCCTGAAATCGCTTCGGGCCACGTCCCTGCCGGCCAGACCGGCTACATAGTTCACGATCGCGGGGGCGTTGGGACGGCCGTAGAGCGCAGAACGCAGCTCCAGGGCCACCGGGCCTCCGGGCCCGCCAAAGCTGATGGCCCGGTCGACCACAATGAGCGACTTCTTCCCCTCAACTGCTCTGCGGAAATCTTCAAAGGGGAACGGCCTCCACAGGCGTATCTTCACGACTCCGACCTTCTCGCCCTCTTCCCTGAGCGCATCCACCACCTCCATGGCCGTCTCCCCGTAGGAGCCCATGGTCACTATGCAGTACTCAGCATCTTCCGTGCGGTAGGTCTCGATGGGGTGGTAGTACCTTCCCGTCAGGTCGCCCCACTCCTTCCAGGCCTTGATGATCGTGGGGTAGGAGTTCAGAATCCCCTGCTCCCGGTTCATCTGCGCTTCGGTGTAAATCTCGGGCATGGCGAAGCAGCCCATGGACACCGGATTGTCCGGATGAAGCGCGTTCTTCATCCTCACATCGGGCAGATACTTCCGGATCGTCTCGTTGTCTTCATAGATAACCGGCTCGATCATGTGGGTCAGGATGAACCCGTCCAGGTTGATGGCCAGAGGCAGCATCACCGACGGGTCCTCGGATATCCGATATCCGCAGAACACGTTGTCGTAGCACTCCTGCCCGTTCTCCACGAACACGTGGATCCACCCGGCGTCCCTGACCATCATGGTGTCGGTATGGTCGTTCCAGATGGACAGCGGCCCGGACAGGGACCGGTTGGCCAGCGCCATCACCATGGGCAGCCTCATGGACGCGGCGATGTAGAAAATCTCGGCCATGAGGGCCAAACCCTGGGAGCTCGTGGAGGTGAAGGTCCTGGCGCCTACCGCCGAAGAACCGCAGCACACGCTCATCGCCGAGTGCTCGCTCTCGACCGGCACATACTCCGCATCGAGCTCGCCGTTGGCCACGATCTCGGAGAGATGCTCAACGATATGGGTCTGCGGGGTGATGGGGTACGCCGCAATGACATCGACATTGGCCTGCGCCACGGCATCGGCCATGGCGATGGATACCTCGATTCCTTTTCTCTGTCTGGCCATATCCTGCTATCCCTCCTCGGCAATCATCGTGATGCAGCCCACCGGGCACTCTTTCGCACAGATCCCGCACCCTTTGCAGTAGGTCAGATCCGCCTCGAAATGACCGTCAGAGGCCCGCACGATGCAGGCGTCGGGACAGAACAGCCAGCATACCCCGCACTTGATGCACTGCGAGGCCTCGACCACCGGACGCTCGGACCTCCACGACCCCGTCTCATATACCCGGGCATTGCCGACCTCGGTCACGACGCTGCCCGCCTCGAGTTCCTGCCATGTTATCTTTTCCATTGGTTTCGCCATGGTTCTTATTCTCCTATGGAAACCTCTTGGTACGCACGCTCCATGGCCTTGAGGTTTCTCTCTCCCAATTTCTTTCCGAACCTTTCCAGAAGAGGCTCTTTGATGTCATCGATCCCGATCAGCCCGGTGGCCCTGATGAAGCCGCCCAGCATGGTGGTGTTCACGATGGGTCTTCCCAGCTCCTCAGTTGCGATGGTATTCGCATCCACCGTCACCACCTTGATGGAGCGGCCCGGTGCGATCGCAACTTCCTGCGGTTTCTTTTTGGTGTTGATGATCAGGATTCCGCCCTCGCCCATCCCCTCGGTGGGATCGAGCAGCGAAAGCAGTCCCGGATCGAGCACGATCACGACATCGGGCTTGTACACCTTTGCCCTGATGTTGATCTTCTTATCATCTACCCTGCAGAAAGCCACCACCGGAGCACCCCTGCGCTCAGGTCCGAAACTGGGGAATGCTTGAGCAAAATTGCCTTTGTTGATCGCCGCAATGGCTATGAGCTCCGCCGAGGTGACAGCTCCCTGCCCGCCTCTTCCATGCAACCTGATCTCTAGCATATGTTCTCCTTGCGCAAAACTGAATGGCGATTCATATCACTTCCGTTCAAGGACTGTCAAGAATATGTGGAGGTATCACAACTCCTTATTTCCTGATTGGGCCTTCTTTCATCACGTATATAAGCCGCCGTTTTCGATATAGCTGTCCTTATGCAAGAACGCATTTGTATGGTCCGCAGGGTATGGAACAGAGAAACCACGATTCAAGTCCAATGCCCTATTGTTGCCTGCCGTTCAGTAAACGATTCACTGAAACAAAGGAAGAGACCGTGATGCCGGCCTGGTACGGACCTTTTCCGGCCGGCGCCTCTGTACCTGTGTACAGAAGCACTACATGCATCATGATTCAGTTCATGTCAACCCCTATCTATTCGGACTCCCTGGATCTATTCCAGGCGCTTTTACCGGGATGATTGGATAGCGCTTCAGACATTCGACCGCCTTTTGCCGGAAGGCTACTTCAGGTTTGGATGCTCTGGCACGCCTTAAAAAACCTTCTTCGCTTCGTGGCTTATGAGAGGAGGGATGAACTGATCAGATCCCTTTTCTTGAGGATGAAGTCGTGGAACTTCTCCATGAGCGGCATGAACTTGCGCTTTTTGTTATAGACGACATAGAAATCCCTCTTGGTGTTGAGGTCCTTGATGCCCAGAGCGATCAGGCTTCCATTTTTCATCTCAGCCCTGACCACGTTCTTGGAGAGAACCGCAACCCCCAGATTGGCCTCCACCGCCCGCTTTATCCCTTCCGACGAGCTCATCTCCATGGTGACGTTGCGCTCGATGCCGTAGCGTTTGAGCACATATTCGATCAGGCCTCTGGTGCCGGAGCCCTCTTCGCGCAGGATGATGGGTTCGGGCTCAGAGGCGAGCATCTTGAGGGTGAGATGATCGTTCTTTGCCCACCGGTGCTTGGGGGAGCAAACGATCACCAGCTCGTCGCGCATGAAGAAATCGGCGTGGAGGTCGGGGTGCTTGGGAGGGTCCTGGAGAAAGGAGAAGTCGAGCTCCCCGGCAATGCATTGCTCGAGTGCCTCCTGCCGGTTCATGATCATGAGCGATATTTCCGCCTTGGGGAATGTCTCCTTGAACTCGCCCAGATACTTGGGGAGCACATAGATGCCAACCGTGCTGGAGGTGCCCAGGACGAGTTTGCCCACATCCCCGGAGCTGAACTCGTTCATGACCGCGTTGATCTCGTCGATGAGGTTCAGAAGCCTCTCCGAGTAGGAGAAGAATACCTTGCCCGCGTCTGTCAGGGCGATCTTCCGGTTGATTCTCTCGAAGAGCTTCACATTCAGGGAGTCTTCCAGGTCTTTGATCTGGATGCTCACCGAGGGTTGGGAGAGGTGCATCTTTTTTGCCGTCTTCGTGATGCTCAAGGTCTTTGCTGCAATATTGAAGATATGTACCTGATGAATATTCATCCTGTCTCCGGATATGATTTACTTTTCTTTAAGCATACCATACGAGTTATCTATTTGACACCTTGAAAAACCGTGTCTTATAAGCGCCTCTTAACCTATAGCGCAACGTCCGAGAGCTATAGACCTCCTTATTAGGCCCACGACCACCTCATATTGAGTGGGCCTCTTTTTTTTGCTATCATAGCCGGATGGCCAAGAAAGAGGAACCGTTCCATGCCCCGTTCAAAAAGCTCAAGGGCGTGAAGATAACACAAAAGACAACACAGGGGAAGAAGGTCTCCCCTGAGAAGCCGGTGAAACCGCAACCGCCCGAAGAGCCCGACGACCGCGAGATCTTTGCATCCGCCATGCGCGGGGTGATCCCGATCGGAAACGACCGCGTCGTTCCCGAGCCGGCCGATCCCCGTGATATCGTGGACTCCATCAGGGAGAGTATACGCAGGCAGGACCAGGAGGTGATCGATACGCTGAAATCCCTGGTCAGGGGCGCCGCCCACTTCGACATCACCTGCACCGGCGAGTATCTGGAGGGGCATGCCATCCCGCTCGACCCCAAGACCATGGCCAAGCTCAAGGCAGGAGAGCTGACGGTCCAGGGGCATCTGGACCTCCACGGCTACACCCGACAGGCCGCCGAGCAGGTGCTCGTGTCATTCATCTTGAGCTCCCACGCGCTCGGCCACCGGGTGGTGCTCATCATCCACGGCAGGGGACTCAAATCGAGCCGGGGCCCGGTCCTCAAGGAGCAGCTCGTCAGGTGGCTCACCACGGGCAGCCTCTCTCACCTCGTTCTGGCCTTCTGCTCTGCCCGGCCCTGCGACGGCGGCACCGGTGCGCTCTATGTCCTGCTCAAGAAGCGGCCGAAGAAGTCCAGGTGGAACCGGCCCTGACAGCGGCCCAAGGTTACCGGAGGCCAAAGCAGACCGCTATCCAGAGACCATCCCCCTCCGGTGGAAAGATCACAAAGATATGAACCTGTAAGACAAGCCCTGGAACCTTATCCAAGCAGCAAGCTCAGGGGAATAAGACCCTATTGAATATTTTCCTGCGTTCAACTCTCTTACTTGAGGATGTGATGCAAAGAGCTGGACGCATCTTCGCACTATAGCCTGGGCATGGCTGGTGGATCTTATAGAATCTCATCAACTCGACAAGTAAATAAGTTAAGGGCGAATATTTAAGGAAATGGGGCGGTAGCGTAACATTTATGATGTATTTATTCTCTTACTCTCCGTAAACTGTGATTGTATGCCACACTTGTCCAAAATAGCATAAGAAGAAAAAGTTTGTGAAAATCCTCCTGGAGGGTAGAGTTGTTTTTAGCAAGAAACACCAAAACCCAGAAGGAGGATTGAGCAGATGGTACGTTGCAGCAGCCT
>Ga0209506_1000942_pt1 | contig 33883 bp, 38 predicted proteins | sample AD_JPNHG2_MetaG_FD_184409 | JGI IMG/M metagenome (GOLD analysis project Ga0209506, IMG submission 184409) | Active sludge microbial communities of municipal wastewater-treating anaerobic digesters from Japan - AD_JPNHG2_MetaG (SPAdes) (version 2) | ecosystem: Engineered > Bioreactor > Anaerobic...
CACCTGTACCATCCATATCCCCCAAGAGGTGCTGAAGGTGTAGGGGGCTTATAACAGTTTACTTACCTGCTCCCAGGGGGATTAGCCCAACAAAGCCCCGAACTTCTTCATCGGCGAAGCGGATTCCAAGACCTACAAAAAAGTCCCGCCTTGGATCTAAAGCAGCATTCACCCCGCCGTACACATACAACCAGTTCCAGGGCATATTAGAATAGGGATTAAAAGCAGGATACCAGTAGAGGGTACCCCGTAAATTTGGCACACCATTATTCTGGAAATCGAAGGCTTCAGCGGAAAGTATGATTTGATTTATAGGGCTAATATCAAAGCCAAGACCTGCGGTACCCTCATACACACCGCCCCTCAAGGTAAACCATCCAATCCGGCGTGCAAGCTCCGCATCAAGCACGTACGATACGGTACTGCCAGCCGGAGCAGAACTGACACCGATTCGGTAAAACCGGTCCTGTGACCCAGGCTCTAAACGAAGTGAAGCTCCAGCCTTAAAAGCCGAAGCAAGCATATCATAACGCCCAACAGAATCTACCTGGACACCTAAACCGGCAGCCTTTTTAACAATTACGCCTGCATCACTTACGACCTTATTTGAATTAACTGCTAAGGTATTAAAGGAATCCAAGGCTTCCTGTAGTTTTGCTGCAGCCGCTTCTGTCCGCTCTGCGGTCGACAAGACACTGGCGTATAATTTTTCATCATAGATCGCCTTTCCGATATTTCCGTTGCCCGCTCGGATCTCTTCAGTCATCTGCTGTATATTTTCCAGGGCCTCTCTCACATCCGTTGTTGCGGCAGAAATATCACCTTCCCGTGCCTGTAAAATCTGCTCAAAGCGTTCTGTGATTCGGGCGCTCGCTTCTAAAATACGGGAAACACGCTCCAATTCAGCATCGCTGCGATCATTGAGTTTTTTAGCCATGGCATTAAAGGTCTCGAGTGAAACCGTTAACAGTTCCATTTGGCGGGTCTGGAATTCCCGTAACAATTCAGCAATTTGTTTCGTTAAATCCTGGGCTGAACCTAAAATAGCGCTGGTGTCTCCAGATCCGCGGACCGCTTCTATACGGCTCCCTGCTTTTAGGATTGGGCTGTATTCCGTTCCCGGCGATAGGGCAAGAATAGAAGTACCTAAAATCGATGAGGGTTTCCTCTGAAGGCTCGCATCCTGCCGTATCTCAACACTTTTCAGGAAGGCTACCCGCAATATGGCGGTGTCACCATGTAGATCAATGGCTTGTATTTTACCTACCGGAACACCTGCTAAATACACTTTGGAGTTAGTACTCAACCCGGTTGCATCATCTATGGCGACTTCATAAACTTTGGTATTAAAATCATTAAATCCATCGGTAGAGCGGACGATATATACGGTGCCGGCGGTACCTATGGTGATAAAAAATAAACCAATTTTAATATATCTGGAAATATTCATACTTGTAACTCATTAAAAGAAATGCGCAAAAACGCCCGGACTATATCATGGTCTGAGCGAGCCACCTCTTCAGGCGTACCATCGGCAACGATGGTTCCCTGATGCAGGAAAGCAATCTTATCAGAAATACGAAAAGCAGCGGGAATATCATGGGTAATTACTATACAGGTCACCCCCAACTCCTTATTAACCCGTAAAACCAGATTCATAATAGTTTCAGATAGTACTGGATCCAGTCCGGTAGTCGGTTCATCAAAAAAAAGCACCTCCGGCTGCAGCATTAGGGCACGGGCTACCCCAACCCGCTTTCTCATCCCCCCAGATAGATCTGAAGGATGCATATGCTCAATACCCGGTAGCTCAATCCAATCTAAAATTTCCGCTACCTTCTTTTTAATTATAGCCCGATTTTTAACCTGTAAAACCTCACGCAGCGGAAATTCAAGATTTTCACCAACCGTCATAGAATCAAAAAGAGCCGCATTCTGAAACGCATAGCCAAAATGCTTTCTGATTTCAATTAATTCCTTTCTATTAAGTCGGGTTAACTCTATATCTTTGAACCAAACAGCCCCTGAATCCGTAGGAATCATACCCATAATACATTTTAAAAGAACGCTTTTACCGGTACCGCTCTGGCCAACCACCGAACAAATACTTTTTTCGGGTATTTCAATATTCACCCCAGTTAATACCTTTTTATTCCCAAAAGCCTTATAAAGATTCTCGATTTTTAAAATCATCATTTAACGTCCGAAAAATATAGGCCGCATTACTGTGGTCAAAATATAATCTGCCACAAGAATTGCCACTGAAGAAGTGACAACAGCTTTAGTTGCTCCTTCTCCTACGCCCTTTGCTCCCTGAGAAACATGTAATCCATGAAAACAGCTTATGGTAGAAACCATAAATCCCATCACAACCGATTTAATTAACCCAATAGCAATATCTTTCGTTTTTAATACATTGAACATATAATCCGTATAACTGGCAGAATCGATTCCATACAGGGTAGTAGAAATAAAAAATGAGCCTAAGGACCCCACCAGATTAGCTAGCATGGTCAAAACAGGGAAGACTAAGATGGATGCGACTACCCGGGGGACTACTAAATAATGAATAGGGTCGATAGACATAGATTCTAGTGCATCAATCTGTTCGGTTACCCGCATCGTTCCCAATTCTGCAGCCATGGCAGAACCATTTTTTGCGATAAGCATGAGGGTTGTAATGATTGGCGCTAATTCCTGTGCAAGAGCAACCGCAACCGCCGCTCCCGTACCAATTTCTGCCTGAAAGGGCTGTAAAAGAACAACACTTTGCAGCGCAAATATCATTCCTATCGCAAGACCAGCAAGAAGAATCACTGGAACAGAATTTACTCCTAAATGTTCAATCTCATACATGTACAGGTGCCATCTTATAGGTCTTTTAAACCAATATTTAAAAAGATTTCCTAAAAAAACGAAAAAAAACCCTGTGTCTTCGAAAATTTTAATTATTTTCTGTAATAAAAAAGCCCACATTGAGTATCCTCAACTATTTCTACCGTAAGAATCCAAGACTTATCCTTATTGCAGGATAGATAAACGTTTACTTACTTCGTCAATCTTATCATTAAATCTTCCTGCTGTGTAGATATCCAAGGCCTTTTTATAGTGCACTCGCGCTAGTTCTATATTCCCCGCCTTTTCATATACGGTCCCTAAGGCAAGATAATCACTCCCCAGACCACTTCCGTTTTCAGCTTGCCGGTCATAGGTTATAGCATTGGTAAGATGAGTAATCGCCAGAGCATAATTTTCCTGTTTTGAATACACCGAAGCCAGAAGATAATAATCCGATGCCAGCTCAATATAAGATTTATTATTTTTATCAATATCTATTGCCGTTTTAATAACCTGTACAGCCTCTTCATAACGTTTTAATTGTTTTAATACATTACAATAGAGCCGAAGAGCTCTGGCTTTATCAGTTAAACGGCTTCCCAGTTTTGTTACCGCCTGGCTCAGCAATTGCTCAGCATACTCTATATCTTGTACATCCCCAGAGGAAAGCTGCCTTTCAGCTAAAAGGAGTGACGCCAATGCAACCAGCCCTTCATCCCCTGCTTCTGCGGCAATTTCCTGGGCTTTCTGCCAGGCGTCAAAATCCACGCCAGGGACCCGGCCAAGGCCATCAAGGGCTCGAATACGGCCTTCGCTTTCATCAACCAGCGTATACAATCGATAGGCTTCCCCATAATACTCTCGCGCTGCTGCGGGCTGCCCTTCCCGTAACGATTTAGCTCCCAGTAAAATAAGTCGGCCTGCTTCATTCCGGACCATCAGAGACTGGGGTGGTGTTTTTGGGGCACTAGAACAGGAAATATATACTAAAGAGATGAAGATAATAGCAACATAAATTCTATATTTCATAATGGGCCTCGCTCCTTTAGAAATCGTTATTCCTGAGCCCCGTTGGTGCAGACTTTGGATCTATCCGTTCAGGGATTCCGCCCTTCAGCAGAGGATTATTTTTAAGTCCTTCAAGCACATCCTGGGCTGACACAATGGCACTTCGGGCATCATCAAGTGTCGCAGCTATTCGGGGCATCTGAGCCGAAAGGGTAGCCGTGGCCCCTTCCAGATTTTTCATAGATTGTTCAACCTGGGCCAGGGATCCATCAATATGATTAAAGAGCCGGTTTCCATCATCCAAAAGTGTTTTTAATGACCCTTTGGGATCCAGCAGCCGAGGAACCAGGCCCGTCGGATCCTTTAAGGCTTCACTTGTCTGGGCTAAATTACCGGTAATAGTAGAAACAGAGTTGAGAACCGGCGGCAAACTCGTTTCAACCTGGGACAATACTTCGGAAACCCTTGGTACCAATTCAGAAACCGCTGTATTTGTTTGGCCTAAAAGCTTCTCAAGCTGCTGCACTGAATCAGAGGCATCCCGTAATGCTTCTGCCACCGGACCGGTCCCAGTACCCGCAACAGCAGCATTAACGAGAGTCAGGGTCTTCTTCAGCTGAACTACGGTATCATTTACATTTTCTAAAAGGGGATTCACATTAGAAAGCAGTCTGCTTATGGTATCATCCTTTGGCGGCCGATCGACCAATTCCTGTTCAACAATACGTTTTCCTTCCGGTGAATCATAGGATGGAATAAAAGACTTCTCAGGTAGATGAACCTGAGACTTTCCAGGATGAAATAAGAGCTGATTTCCAAGACCAATGGGACTTACAACCAGTTCCAAAATGGAATTTTCGGTCACCTTATCTATATAGGTATCATATATAATAAAGGAGACATCCACTAAATTATCCTGATTTAATGAAACCTTCTGAATTCGACCGATTTGAAATCCCTTGTATAGAATTCCCGTTCCTACTGAGACGCCGGCACTGGAATTAAATTGGGACTTGTACATATAATCCCGGGCAAACCAGCGTTGTTTCCCCCCCATTAGCACAAGGATCCCCGCAAGTAAAACGATAGCGAGCAGAACAAAGACACCAACAATCTGATCTGCATATTTAATTTTGAATTTCATACCAACCTTCCTTTCACCTATCGCCTTGGATCATCCAGTGAAATTTCTTGAATTTTATATTCCCGTATTTTTCTAATTAAATCACCGCCCAAAAGGGGGGCTATTTTTTCTGCGGGACCCTCAGTTGCCAGGGATCCATTGGCTACTACACAAATGTGATCAGCAATTCGAGCTATCAGATTCGCATCGTGGGTCACCATTATAATGGATTTTCCTTCTTTTTTTTCTTCAATCAAAACCTGAATGAGCCGTTCTACCGCTTCCTGATCGAGAGATGCGGTAGGTTCATCGAGAAAAAGCACCTCCGGTTCACAGATTAAACAACGCGCAATAGAGATAAGTTTCTGTTCACCCATCGATAAATCAGCGGGCCTGAATCCAAGGCCTTCCAGATACCCAACACGCTGGACAACCCGTTTAACCATTGCATCGGTTTCTGTTTTACTTATATGGGGTTTGTGAATTACTAAAGGCAAGGCCAGATTATTGTAGATGCTTTGATTTGCCCATAGAGCCGCATCCTGGAATGCAAATGAGCAAAGGGATCGGAACTGTAACTCATCCCGCTTATTAAAAGCATAGATATTCTTTCCCTTATATAAAACAGTCCCATTGTTCGGAAGGATGAGCCCAGCCAGGGTTTTTAACAGGGTGCTTTTTCCGGAGCCAGCCTTACCCACAAAGCAGGTCGTAATACCTTCTTGTATTTCCAGGGAGACATCATGCAGTATTTCTGTTTCTGCGATATTTACACTTATATGGTCCGCTTTAAATAAAATGCTCATATAAGATAGGACAGCACGGTTATAAAAGCATCGGCCACCACCAGCAGGACCAGAGATTGGCCTACTGCCCGAATACCAGCCTGCGGGATTTCCGTAGATGCCCGCAGAACAGAAAATCCCTGGAACACCGCTACGGTAGAAACCAGGGCTCCAAATATAATGCTTTTAAATAAGCCTGTTCCAATATCAACTAATCGGATTGCCTCCATAAGATTATTAAAATATTCAGTGAACGGTAAGGGGGCCACAAGGCTTAATACGACATAGGAACCTAAGAGACCAAAAATATTAAAATAGATATTTAGGAAAAGGGATGAAAGGGTAACCCCTAAAAATCGGGGGACCGCAAGATAAGAAATGGGATCAATTCCCACAGAAATATAGGCCTCTATTTCATGGGATACCACCATATTGCCCAGTTCAGTTGCAATCGCCGTACCAGATCGGGCGGTTATAATAAAGGCGGTCAGCAGTGGGCCAAGCTCACGGGTGATAATCGCAATCAGCAGAGTATACATCAACTTGCCCTGGCCAAACTGAGGCAAAACAGACACACCGATTATATTGATGATTGCTCCAATGCCAATGGCCAGCACAGTGGATATACTGAGAGCCTCAACCCCAGTAAAGAGGATCTGCATAACCAATACTTTAAGTGCAACCTGCCTCCGGGTAAAAAATAAAGCTGTCTCCCTTAAAAGCCGGCCCAAAAACCCCAGGGCATAGAAATATTGTTGTGTTCGATTAATGACCTTATGTCCAATAGCACCTATAAGTCTCACATTGTAAGTATAGGAGACCAGCCCTTCATAGTCCAGTCTTACTTTATTTTGAAGGTTGACCCATCAATCCATTAACCGTATCATACAGATGTGGCAACAAAACGGACTGCGAAAAAAAAGAGCAATGCCCCAGTTGGATGTTTAATCGGAATATTTCTGATCATTCTGCTCAGTGGTATCCTGATCTTAAACAAAAGCAGTATAGAAAAGACCCTTAAAAACACCAAAGTCTTAGACCAATTAAAGCCGGAAACAAAAGTAACGGAAACCATATCCCAACAAAAACCTGAGCAGAAGATCGAGCAGCAACCTGTTCAGAAGCCTGATCAACAGCCTGAACAAAAGCAAGAGCCCTCCCCTCTACAAAAGCCTGAACAAAAACCTGAGGCAACCAACAAACCACAGACCACCACTACAACCGTACCCCAGACAACCCCTGTAAAGACACCTGAAACAACAGGGACTACACAGAAGAATACAGAAAGCCAGACAAAACCAGTCAATACACCTCAGACTGTCAGCCAGCCAAAACAGACCCAACCCGCAGCTGCTCCAACAGAAAAAGTTCCCCAATCTAAGGATCGTACACTCTATTTTATGCAGCTCGCCGAAGACGGGTCCCTGGTTAGAGCTAAGGTGAGCCGAGCTATCAAAGTGTCCGATTCCCCCCTTTATGATGTGATTCAAAGTCTACTTGCAGGACCCACTGAAACAGAAAAAAAGCGGGGCCTCATTTCGGTGATACCCCCAAACAGCCGCCTGCTTTCCGCCACGGTCAAGGATGGTATTGCCTACTTAAACTTTAATGATGCTTTTCAGTTTAACACCTACGGGGTAGAGGGGTATACGGCCCAGTTAAAGCAGATTGTCTGGACAGCTACCGAGTTCACCACCGTGCAGGGAATACAAATCCTTATTGAGGGGAAAAGTCCTGTCTACCTGGGGGGGGAAGGAATCCGTATCGACAAGCCCCTTACCAGAGATTCCTTTTAACAGGGGAACTCTAGCCGTTCAATCCTTCGTGCAAGTCCAGAGTCAACATCAATATCCACAACTATTCCGTGGATACAAGCGGTACCTTTAGCCAGTTCCATTTTAAACGGAATCTGGGTCTTATTCCGTTCAAGGCAGATTGCCTTATCCATACCGATAATGCTCTCCTCTACGCCGGTCATACCCAGATCCGTAATATAGGCGGTCCCCTTTGGCAAAACTCTCTGATCCGCGGTCTGTACGTGGGTATGGGTACCCGCCAGAACCGCAACACGGCCGTCAGCATAGAGACCAAGGGCTTCTTTTTCCTGGGGAGACTCAGCATGGAAATCGACAACCGCTATGCAGGGCTTTTGCAATTCAAGCTCCACCAGATATGCATCCAATGTGCGGAAGGGACAATCTATGGCGGTCATGAATTCCCGCCCCTGCAGGTTAATACCACACCAGCGCAGACCAGCCTTTTCGATTATAGCAAATCCCCTGCCAGGCAATGCCCCGGGATAATTACCAGGACGCAGAACATTGAGGTAGGTGTCCAGGCATGGCCAGAAGTCCCGTTTTTCCCAGACATGGTTTCCGGTTGTTACCAGGTCTGCACCAGCCTTTAATATACTCTGTAGGGTAGATTCGGTAAGACCAAAGCCGCCGGCGGCATTTTCACCATTTACAACAGTAAAATCGGCGGAATATGAAGCAATAAGGGAAGCAAGGTGTTGGCTTAACGCCTCAAGCCCTGCTTCCCCAACCACATCCCCCACCATGATAAGACGGGCAATGTTTTTTGGTTTATCGGGCATATTCAACAATACGGGTTTCCCGAATAATGGTTACTTTGATACGCCCCGGATACTGCAAATCCGTTTCAATTTTCTTCGCAATCTGTTTAGCCAATTCCTTGGACTGTTCATCATTTACAGCTTCATGATTAACAAGGATTCTCAGCTCACGGCCAGCCTGGATTGCATAGGCCTTATCAACACCAGAGAAGCTTTCTGCAATATTCTCCAGATTTTCGAGCCGTTTAATATAATTGTCCAGGGTTTCCCGCCGGGCACCAGGTCGGGCTGCGGAAATAGCATCAGCAATCTGTACAATCACCGACTCGATACAGGAAGGTTCCACATCATTATGGTGGCTTCCAATGGCATTGATAACCCGTGGGTCTTCACCCAGTTTCCGGGCGATATCCATACCAATTTCAGCGTGGTTCAGATCCGAATCGGTTTCAACACCCTTGCCAATATCGTGGAGCAGGGCTCCCCGTTTGGCGATCTCCCGGTTTGCACCAATTTCTGCGGCCAGCATGCCTGCGATAATAGCCACTTCTTTGGAATGGTACAGCACATTCTGACCATAGCTGGTGCGGAAATAGAGCCGCCCCAGGGTTTTAATGGCCTCTTGGTTCATATTATGCAGCCCCAGATCAAAGAGAACCTTTTCACCCTCTTCGAATATCTTCTGGGAAATTTCACGGGAGACCTTCTGAACAACCTCTTCAATCCGGGCCGGATGAATCCGCCCGTCGGTGATCAGCCGCTCAAGAGCTACCTTTGCAATTTCACGCCGTACTGGATCAAAACAGGAAATAACCACCGCTTCAGGGGTATCATCAATGATAACGTCTACCCCTGTGAGTGTTTCCAGGGTTCGGATATTCCGGCCTTCCCGCCCAATAATGCGGCCTTTCATTTCGTCATTGGGAAGCGAAACGGTGGTAACCGTAACCTCCCCAGTAACCTCCGTGGCAAGCCGCTGTATTGTTGTAATCAGGATATCCCGGGCTTTTTTCTCCGCCGCCAGATTGGCTTCCTGCTCAATCTTGTTCAAAAGCGACTGGGCATCATGTTTAGCCTCATTCTCCAGACCCTGGATGATGATAGCCTTGGCTTCTTCCCTGGAGAGTCCCGAAATACGCTCCAATTCAGCCCGGTATTTTTCTTCCTGGGCTTCCAGAGCCTTTTCCCGATCCTGCAGAAGCCTATTTCGATTTTCAAGCTCCTGTTCAGTCTTCTCTATCTGGGCAATCTTTTTATCGATTGCCTCTTCTTTCTGCATGACACGACGTTCGTATCGCTGCAGCTCTACCCTGCGTTCCCGAGTTTCCCTCTCCTGCTGGTTCCGTTCGCGAATAAGTTGTTCTTTTGCTTCAAGAAGGATCTCCTTCTTCTTTGCTTCAGCTTCTTTTATCGCATCCTGTTTAATGCGCTCGGCGCGTTGCTCCGACGCCGTTAGTTGGAATCTGGCATACAGCCATCTTATGGTCCAGCCTAAGGTTAACCCGGCAAGAGGGAGGATTATATATAATCCCATACATTACCCCTTACCGTAAAATACACTTATTATGAAATTATAACGAAGGGCAAACAATTGTCAAGTAAATACTTATACACAAGACTGCATATTTATGCAAAAAAGATGAATATTACATCCGGAATTCGGTGCCCAGATATACTTTTCGGGCAAGCTCATCCTGCAGAATCGTATCCCGATCGCCCTGGGCAACAATGGCCCCTTCATTGATGATATACGCATGGGTAGTAATTTCCAGGGTATCCCGAACATTATGGTCCGTTATTAATACACCAATACCTTTAAGAGCAAGCTGGCGGATAATCAATTTAATTTCATATACCGCAATAGGATCGATACCTGCAAAGGGTTCATCGAGCAATAAAAACTTTGGATCCGTTGCAAGGGCCCGGGCAATTTCAGTCCGGCGGCGTTCGCCCCCGGAAAGGGTATAACCCGGCTGTTTTCGCAGCCTGGCTATTCCAAACTCTTCTAAAAGCTCCTCTGCCAACTGTTTTTTTTCAGTCCTCTCCAAATTCTTCCGGCTCTCCAGAATTGCCCATATATTTTCTTCCACGGTAAGTTTTCTAAATATGGAAGATTCCTGGGGAAGGTAGGCTATCCCCGCCCGGGATCGCTGATACATGGGCTTATGGGTTATATCCTGATCGTTCAACAAAACGCGCCCCGCATTAGGCCGGTAAAACCCGACAATCATATAAAAAACCGTAGTTTTCCCCGCTCCATTCGGCCCAAGAAGACCCACAACCTCTCCATTCTTCATGGAAAAATTGACCCCCCGGACCACCTCTTTACGGCCAAAACGTTTGTGCAGGTTCTGGACAACTAAATCATGGCTGGCCTGTACTTCCATCGGAAGTTTTCTCCTTAGTTGAACTTTTTAATGTGCCCCTTACCTGACCCTCCATGACAACATCATCGGTATTCAGATCCACCCGTATACGATCTGAACTGAATTCATCACCATCTTTATATACAACCGGAGAACCACCCATCTCCAGCAGCTTTTCCTTTCTCCGGTACAGGGCATAGTCTGAACGGCACACAAGATTATCCTTAAAAATTCGGACATTTATCTGCAAAAGCACCGTACCAGCAGCATCATCATATTCAATAAAGCGCCCCCGGGCGACCACCTTGTTTTCCTTGTCTTCCAGGACCGAATCCCCTTCCAGGCGGGCCTTTTTCAGTTCCCTGTCGTAGGATAAGGTTGATGTGGTAAAACGGATGCCTTTTTTTTCATCCAATCCAATGACACCGCCGCTGCACTGAATATATCGATTATCCTTACCGGCTATTTCAATTCTATCCGCCTGCAGAATCAGATCCTCAGACCAGACCTTTGCTTTCCCGCTCAGAATCACCGATTCCTTGCCAGTTGCCTTTGTGCCAATCATGGTATCGGCCTGGAACCGGAAGGTTTCAGCATATACCCCTGTAAACTGCATTAATAAAAAAATAATCAGGAAGCTGTATATTGATGAACGGAGCCTCATCATTTAGTTTCCTCCTGATAGGTTCCGGAAACAGAACCTGCAAACTGCCAGGATCGGCTCCGCCCATCGGCACTGAAACTTTTACCCACCAGCAGGCTGCCATCAGCTTTTTTTAAAAGAACCTGATCATCCTGGGGACCATACAGCTTCTTTTGGCTGTTATTCCATTGCAGCGATTTCGCTTCTACAGCAAGATCCTCCGACTTGATCAAAAGTCTTACGCCGTCGGAAAAAAGGGCATCCGAAGTCGCAGTCCAGAACTGAGCTACACCCGCAGAACCAACCGTTTCAGCCTCCAATTTCCCTTTAGAAAACTGTTCGAAACGAATATTCTGTACCTGTAAAAGCCGTTTTTGTTCAAATCTATCCAGCTGATCAGCCTGCATGTGCAGTGAAATCTTACCATCCGTCACCCGGACATAATCCACATCCTGCATGACCAGATCGGGCTTTTCCTGTTCCGACTCACTGATTGCGCTGTAATCGAAGGAACATGAAAGGAGGATAAAAACAGCACCAAACAGTATAAGCACACCCCGGATATTGAGTTTTGAAACTCTCATACAGGTTTGTAAATTGTCCGGGATGTACATGAAGTTTATCGCTTCTCCTTTGCTTTATACTGTTTAGCCGCTGCTATAAAATCACGGAATAAGGGCTGGGGTTTTATTGGTTTAGAAGTAAATTCGGGATGAAACTGCACACCTAGCCCCCATACATGATCGGGCCATTCTACACATTCCACAAGGCTTCCATCGGGTGTAAAACCGCCCAGTTTCAGTCCCGATTCTACCATCTCTTTCCGGAACACGTTTGCAAACTCATAACGATGACGATGGCGTTCAAAAATATGGGCTTCCCCATAGGCAGCCAGCAACTTTGAACCTTCTACCGCAACGGTTTCACTGCGGCCCAGCCGCATGGTACCGCCATAGTTCTTAACATCAATCTGTTCTTCCAGAAGGCTGACCACCGGATGCTTTGTTTCCTGATTAAATTCGGTAGAATCCGCATCGGTCCATCCCAGAACATTCCGGGCCCACTCAATAACCATAATTTGCATACCAAGACAGATGCCGAAATAGGGAACTCCATGGGTACGGGCCCATTGGGCAGCCTTTACCATACCGTTAATACCCCGCTGACCAAAACCGCCGGGGACCAGAATCCCATCCAGCGGGCCGCCGGAAAGATCCTTACCCAGGATTTGGTCCGGATCAGAATCCCCTTCCAGCCGGGAAGAATCTATTTTCACCAGCTCTACCGCAACACCACAGGAAAGGCCCGCATGAAAGAGGGCTTCATATACCGATTTATAGGCATCGTGCAGGTCCATATATTTGCCTACAATACCAATACGGACTGAACCTTTACGGGCATTAAATTGGTCCATCATGGTTTTCCAGGCAGAGAGATCCGCATGGCGGCTTTCTACATTAAGCTTTTTTAGTATCACCTGGTCCAGTTTCTGCTCATAGAACACCAGAGGAATTTCATAAATAGTGGTGGTTACATCATAGGACGTAAAGACCGCTTCGGTTTCTACATTCGTAAAGAGGGCAATTTTACGCCGTGTTGCCTCATCAAGCATAACCGGAGCCCGGCAGATAAGCACATCAGGCTGTATTCCCTGTTCCTGCATGGCCTTTACCGAATGTTGGGTTGGCTTGGTTTTAAGTTCCCCTCCGGCAACCTCGGGGAGCAGGGTCAGATGAACCGAGAGTGCGTTGGTTTTCCCCATTTCATGAATCAACTGCCGTGCTGCTTCCAGGAACGGAATAGATTCAATATCACCAACGGTACCGCCAATTTCTACAATAACTACATCCACATCCGGTTCTTTACCAACCGCAAGAATACGCCCCTTTATTTCATCGGTGATATGGGGAATAACCTGCACGGTCCGGCCAAGATATCGGCCTTCCCGTTCCTTGCGTATAACTGAATCATAGACCTGGCCTGTGGTTATTGAATTAGCCCGCGACAGGGGACTGGAGGTAAAACGGGCATAATTACCCAAATCCAGGTCCGTTTCTGCCCCATCATCGGTAACATACACTTCACCATGCTGGTAGGGGCTCATGGTTCCTGCATCAACATTTATATAGGGATCACATTTGATCATCCGGATATTAAAGCCCCGGCACTCAAGGAGGGCTCCCAGAGAAGATGCGGCTATACCCTTCCCAAGGCTGGAGCATACACCGCCAGTGACAAAAATATACTTGTTCATGTAACGGCATTATGGACAGGCCGGGGGCTTTCGTCAACGGTCAGAATAGAAGACTAACATAAGATGAATTTTATACGCTTTGTGCCAGCTGGTGTGTATCTAAATACAAAATTTGGGTGTTTGCTGAATCAAACACCAGATCTTTTGGCAGCTCGCTCTTGGCATGCATGGCCATGTCTGGATCGATATAGATCGGTACATGGAGCCGTAAGGCCAGCACCAGGCAATCGGCTGGCCCGATAGTAAGGTAACGATGAAAAAACCGACTCTGGTATCGGAAACGTCCATAGTATCCAGAAATCGGGGATCCCCACAACTCTACATATTCGGCATTGAATGAATGTTCTTTTAAAAGTTGTATGAGCACATCATGTATGAGCGGCTGGGGTGTAACCAGGTCTTCGGAAGCCATAATAATAGAACTGGCTTCAAAGGCACCAACAGGCATGCTGATAAAGGCGTCTTTTCCATCAATCTGTAATAATGCAAGCGGTGTATCCTGCATTTCATCATAAAGGATCGCCACAACATGGGCTCTATTCTGCGGTTTCATCATACTTTTAACTATAGCACAGCTCTATTCAATTGACAGTTTATCAATAACTTCTTACACTTTATTTTATGAGTGATTTCTTATCCGATGCTGAGTTTGAACAGTTCCGTAAACTTATTTATGAAGAAAGCGGCATCCATTTCTCTGCGACAAACCGTTCCATACTGGAGAGCCGGATTAAAGAACAGCTTCGGGCAAATAACCTTGAACATGTACAGGATTATTTTGCTAAGGTCTCTAAAAATAAGGAAGAACTTAAGGAATTTCTTGACTCAATCACCACAAATTTGACCCGATTCTTCCGGAATCAAGCCCACTTTGACGCTTTAGAAAAATACGTCATTCCTGAATTGATGAAAATAAAAAAGCCCCTTAATGATACTAAAATCAAAATTTGGAGTGCCGGCTGTTCCACCGGGGAGGAACCCTATACTATAGCCATGTTGATGAAAGAAATCCTCGTACCGCCCTGGAAGGCAGAGATAGTGGCCAGTGATATTAGTCTAAAATCCCTTATGGTAGGGAAGGAAGGCTTTTATGCTGATGCAAAAATCGCCGGCGTTCCGGATCCATATCTTAAAAAATACTTTGATCATGTGGAGGGGGGATACCGCATTCACGATGATATAAAAGCCATGATTCGGTTCGACTATCATAACCTTAAAAATGACTCTGGACTTCGTGGTTTAGATGTGGTTTTCTGCCGTAATGTGCTGATTTATTTTGATGAAGCAGCCCAGAAGGCTGTGATTGAACGGTTCTGGGAAGCTATGGCACCCAAATCGTTTCTGTTTATAGGACATTCTGAGTCACTTTTTGGTATGAATACCCGTTTTGAGTTTTTAAAGACCGACTGGTCAACCCTATATCGGAAATACACCTGACAGGAGCATCCTTGTGGCTGACGAAATTTCAGTTTTAATCGTCGACGATTCCGCTCTAATGCGAAACCTGATATCCCGCATGATTGAAGCAACACCAGGGCTCGTTATTGCAGATCGGGCAATGAACGGTTATTTTGCCCTCCAAAAACTCGAACGTTGTAAGCCGGATGTTATTGTTCTTGACCTGGAAATGCCCCAGATGAACGGGATTGAGTTTTTAAAGGAACGGAAACGACTAGGTATCGATATACCAGTCATTATTCTCTCTTCTATTGCTCGGCGGGGTGCAGAGATTACCATGGAAGCCCTGGCCCTTGGAGCCAGTGACTTCATCATGAAACCTTCCGATACTCAACATGAGGACATTCAGGGAATAAAGGAACATCTGACTAACCTGCTCCTCGTTTATGGAAAACAATACCGGCAAAGCAAGGGCTTAAAGGAACCTGCAATTCCTAAAAAGCCACTCGAAACTGAACCCCCAAAGATTGCCCCCTTAGCCAATGCACCCAAACCGGGGCCAATAGAAATTATTGCAATCGGAATATCTACGGGAGGGCCCAATGCCCTCCGGGAGGTTTTTGCAAAGCTCGACAAGGACCTCCCGGCTCCAATTGTAGTCGTACAGCACATGCCCCCGGGCTTTACCGAAGAATTCGCTAAAAGTTTAGACAAACTCTGTCCTTTGGAAGTTAAAGAGGCGGCAGAAGGGGATATTATAAAACCCGGACGGATCCTCATTGCTCCAGGGGATAAACATATAGAAGTAGAAAAACGTCCTCTTGCTACGGTAGTACATCTTTCCGATGCCCCCCCTGTGAATGGACATAGACCCTCTGCGGACGTACTCTTTGCTTCGGTTGCCAAAGAATTCGGGAACCGGGCCATGGGGGTCATCATGACCGGCATGGGTAAAGACGGTGCTAAAGAATTAGGAACAATTCTTAAAGCCGGGGGCTTGACTCTTGGCCAGGATGAAGTAACTTCTATTGTATACGGGATGCCCAAGGTTGCATGGGAAATGGGCCATGTCATGGAACAGGTCCCCCTCTCTAAAATGGCAGAGCGAATTTGCACCTTGGCAAAGGATTACCAAACAGGAGGTTGAAATGAAAAAGGCATATCGTTGTGACGATTGCGGTCATGAAATAGTGCAGGATGAACGGGACCCCGTTCCTGAATGCTGTGGAGAAAAAATGAAAGAAATCCCTCTGGAAGCCTGCAGAGACGCTGGTCCTGAGGCTGCCCGGCCGGGTGCTGAAGATGAACCCTGCGAAGATTTTACTGGTAAACAGGTCTGAGATTATCCCGGCTGAGGTTAAAGTGATATCAGCCGGGATTTTCTAAAATCTTTTTTTTATTTATGATGGGCTTCTATGCCCAGAAAAAGAAAACTCCCTGACTTTAATCCTCCTGATTTTTATCCAGACCTAGTACTCTCCCAGGTTTCTGAGCATATAAAGCATAGGTTATCAAAAAGACAGTCGAGAAAACAGAGAAAACCAATCCTGCGGGTCGGTACCGTTATTATAAAGGCTATTTTTGTATTTCATGTCTGTTTTGTACTTTCCACATCGCTCTGCCTTTTTTTGTTTAAATACGTTAACCCAGGGGCAACTACGCTGATGCTTTATCGTAACTATATATATCATTACAAGATACAAACACCGCGATATATTCCCCTGGAAAAGATACCTAAGATGGTACAGACCATGACCATAAAGGTAGAAGATGGTGATTTCTACAATCACCATGGTATCATTCCCGCAGCAATTAAAAATGCATGGAAGCTGAATCAGCAATTCGGTGAACCCGTCTATGGCGGCAGTACTATCACCATGCAAACCGCCCGGACCATTTTTTTAGTACCGGAAAAATCCTACCTGAGAAAATACCTGGAAGCTATTATTGCCCTGGAAATGGAACTCATTCTTGGTAAAAAAAGAATTTTAGAGCTTTATTTTAACTATGCAGAGTGGGGTAAGGGTATTTTTGGAATAGAAACTGCCTCCCGTTTTTATTTTAATAGCAGCATCCGGTCTCTTGCCACCGATCAGGCCATAAGGCTTGTAACCCTCCTCTCATCCCCAATAAGATATGGTCCCTATAACTTCCAGCGAAATGGTATTTTACGAAGCCGTTATAACTATCTTGTGAAACGTTTCGGACAATAAATTGATGGTAATTGTTCTTAAAATATAGTATATTTATAATGTACGGACTTGGACCCCCTGGTTTCTAGTTAATCACGATATCAAGGAGGACCTTATGGAAACGGCTGCTACATTGAACGATTCTGCCATTGCCCTTACCGAAGCAAACAGACCTAAAGAAGCAATTTCTCTGTTCCGAAAGGCCCTCGCGATGGAACCGGCCAATCCATTGTTATGGCTGAACCTTGGTATAGCCCAGCAAAAGTCGGGAGATTATAACAGCGCCATAGACAGCTTTTTTCATTGTCTATCCTTTGACAGTTCTATGGCCGAGGCTTGGAATGCCCTTGGGTTGATACATTATGAACTTGAGCGTTTCGAAGAAGCTGAAGCCTTTTATAAAAAGGCCCTTCAAAAAGAAGGGCGATCCCCCAAAAACTGGAACAATCTGGGAGTTCTGTACTTTACCATAGGCAGCTATGAAGAAGCCCGGCATTGTTTTGAACAGGCAGTAAGCCTTTCGCCCCACTATTATGATGCGCTCTATAACCTGCGGGATACCTGTACAGAATTGGGAGATACAAGGGCTGCAGTAGAATTCGGACGCCGTTTAGGGGAATTAAAAAACACTAAACCAGTCCGTTTATCTTAATGCATAAGTTATTATTTAGGGCCGGTTTCGTACAGAAGGGGTCCCCGGCCTTTGTTCATATTGCGGTTATACAGATGTTATGTTAGTTTCAGATCGAGTCCCAGAACTATTTCGGAGCATTTGTTGAAAATTCTATATATCAGTGAAATTGTGGGTAAGGCGGGTTTATTTGCGGTAAAAACCCTGCTTCCTTCATTGAAAAAAGAAAAAAGTATTGATCTCGTTATTGCCAATGCGGATGGTACTACCGGTGGTTATGGCCTTGGACGAAATCATGCGGGATATCTCCGCAAATTAGGGGTGGATGTAATCACCACCGGGGATTGCTGTTTCTATAAAAAGGACCTAGTTCAAAACTTCGATCGCCTGCCCTATATCCTTCGGCCCATCAACATAAGCCCCTATGCACCTGGGCTCGGGAACAGGACCTACCAGGCTGGTTCAGAAAAGGTCGCGGTAGCGGTACTTCTTGGCCAAAGCGGCTTTGACCGTTTACATGGCGACAATCCTTTCATAAAATTACCAGAATTGCTGGAACGATTACACAGAGAAACACCCTATGTGGTTCTTGATTTTCATGCGGCCACCACCGCTGAAAAAAAAGCCCTCTTTGCTCAGGCCGATGGACTTTGCTCTGCCGTCATCGGGTCCCATGGACGAGTTATGACCGCCGATGCCCAGATAACAACGGGCGGTACCGCAGTGATTACCGATGCAGGCCGCACCGGAAGCATCAATTCAGTGGGCGGTACGGATCCTCACAGCCGTATCCAGGAATATCTTACCGGCATACCCGACTGGAGCCGGGACGCCTGGGATTTAATAGAGCTGCAAGGTCTCATGATTGATATCGCACCGAATGGAAAAGCAAGGGCAATTTCGCCATTGCAAATTGTTTGTCAGGAGGTCCCCCATGAAGGAGATCGGAAGAATTCAGATGATTAACGGTGACCTGGTCACCATAAAAGGCGGAGAACTTTCTGCCTGTGCCGGTTGTTCAAATAATGAATGCAAGGGCAATGGAAATATCTTTACTGCGAAAAACCGTCTCCACCTTCCATTACAGGAAGGCCAGACTGTTGAAGTAGAAAACAAGGCAAGTACATCTTTTATTCAGGGAATTGAGGTACTCCTCCCGCCGGTACTACTCTTTATTCTCGGCTATTTTATTACTGGCAAACTCATTCCCGCATCTTCAGACGATGTTCGGGTAGGTATAGGAGTTGCATCCCTCTTTCTAGGTTTTTTTATCACCTATTGGATACGCAAATTGATACCATCCCAGGGCGCACCGGTTGTCACTAGGATTATTTATAATCACTCAGAGGCGATTGCAGTGGAACCGAAGGCTAGCACCGATTTCGGAAATGGAATACAGGCATAACTCTTTCTGTTTTCATTTGCCGAATAGAATAAAAGCGAGTATATTTGATATGACTGCATCAATATGGAATAATCACTATTGATGTAATCACGACCGCTCTGTACTGAGAGTCGCACTATACCGGGCCGAAAGGACGGTACCATAAGGAGCCTTGTATGAAAGGTAACAAGGTGTATGTCGATTTAGGTTCAATCTTCGATGAAATTTTCGAAGCAGCCCAGAATTTTAGCGATGAGTTCCAGAAAGGCTTTAACCAATATGGCGGCCATTTTGGAAAAGATGGCTCATCCCCCTTTGGGGATCAGGGACCTTTTGGTTTTGCCCATGATGAAAATGTAGACTACTATCCCAATTATTCCTACCCACCAATGAATGTCTACATGCTTCCTGACCGCACCCTGGTGTTTGAATTTGCCCTGGCAGGTTTTGATGAGAAGAATATCAGCCTCTCATTCCAGGGTGATTACATGGTGTTCTCTGCCAAGATAAATCCTGAATATCAGCTGGAAGAAAACATCCGTTATTTTAAGCGGCGGCTTAAGCTAAAGGACATTGAAAAGCAAAAGTATTATGTACCTCTGGATAAATTCGCCCAGGAGCAAGTAAAGGCGGTATATAAGAATGGAATCCTTAAGGTGACCATACCACCAAAGGAAGAAACAGAAACCGCTGAGGGCATTAAAATTGAAATAATAAAAGAAGGTGAATAGGCCTTAAGAAACCTAAAAACAAAACGGGCTGTCCACAGTAAAAGCGGACAGCCCGTTTTTTTTTACACCTTTATAAACCAGTGCGTCAGGAGACGCACCGGTCGAAACCAAAGGTGGTTTCTGCTTGCAAAGCCTATTTCTGATACAGGGGCCGGGCTACATATTTTGTATGCAGCAACGAATGAGCCTTGTGACCATTGGGTTCACCCAGGAATTCATCATACACCTGTTTGATGAAGGGGTTCTGATGTGAACAACGGTAGGTAGATTTTTCATCATCGGTGTAGATACCGGCAATCCGCTTGGAACGAACCTCATCGGTACAACCATAGGGCTGACCACCGCCGGCAATACAACCGCCCCGGCAGGCCATAACCTCTACAAAGTGGTAGGGGGTTTCCTTACCGGCAGCCTTAGCTTCCTTAATCTTTTCAAGCACCGCAGCTATATTACCCATCTGATGGGCAACAGCAATCCGGATTTTCTTGCCGTTCATGTCTACTTCCGCTTCTTTCACACCCTGGAGACCGCGGGCAGCCTTAAGGTTTACATCCCCCATTTCCTTTTTGGTTACCAGGTAATAGGCGGTTCGTACAGCGGCTTCCATAACACCACCGGTGGCTCCGAAGATGGTGCCAGCGCCAGTATAGGGACCAAGCGGGCTGTCCGCATCTTCATCGGGAAGGTTCAGAATATCGATACCAGCCTGCTTAATCATCCGGGCCAGTTCCCGGGTAGTTATAGAAACATCCACGTCCTGGTAGCCCGAGGACTTCATATCATCATTCCTGGTGGTTTCCCACTTTTTGGCAGTACAGGGCATGATAGAGACCGAGAACACCTTTGCAGGATCTACTCCCGCCTTCTGGGCCCAATAGGTCTTTATCATGGCACCCATCATCTGCTGGGGACTCTTGGCGGTAGAGAAGTGGGGGATCATTTCAGGATAATATTTTTCAAGATAGTCGACCCAGGCAGGACAACAGGTAGTAATCAGCGGTATTTCGCCCTTTCCTTCGGTAAGCCGTTTTACCAGCTCGGTGCCTTCTTCTATAATAGTGAGATCCGCCGCAAAGTTGGTATCAAAGACGGTCTTAAAGCCCAGGCGACGCAGGGCAGCATAGATCTTTTTGGTGATGATGGTGCCGGGTTCAAGCCCAAATTCTTCGCCCAGGGCGACTCGGACTGCGGGGGCAATCTGAACCACGGGGTGAATATCCTTATTCTGTAATGCAGCCCAGACCTTTCGGGTATCATCCCGTTCGTAAATGGCACCGACAGGACAGTGGGCAGCGCACTGGCCGCACTTGATACAGGGGCTTTCACCCAGGGGTACATCTGCAGCGGAAGCGATCCGGCCATTGATGCCCCGGCCAAGGAATTCGATGGCCCAGACATTCTGCATTTCCTGACAAACCTTCACACAGCGGCCGCAGCGGACACATTTTTCGGGGTTAAGCACAATAGAAGGGTTGGAATCGTCTATGGGGAGGTCCTTCACAATGTTCTGGAAAGGTACTTCCCGGATACCAAATTCGGCAGCCAGCCTCTGCAGTTCGCAGTTGCCATTCCGGGGACACTGGAGACAATCATTGGGATGGTTGGAGAGGATCAGTTCCACCACGGTTCGGCGCACCTGAATAATTTCAGGATCGTGGGTTATGACCTTCATCCCCTCCGCAACAGGGGTGGTACAGGCCCGAACCATCTTGGGGGAGCCTTCCATACGGACAATACAGATACCGCAGGCTGCCCATGGGGGAAGATCGGGATTATAACAGAGGGTCGGTATTTTTATATTCACTTTTTTGGTTGCATCGAGGATGGAAGTACCCTCTTCCACCTGAACCGGCATACCATTTATTGTTAGATTAACCATCGATCTACTCCTTACTTCTTCATGACAGCGCCAAACTTACAGACATTGTAGCATTCACCGCATTTAATACACTTGGATGCATCAATGACATGGGGCTGGCGTTTTTCACCGGAAATACAGCTGACCGGACAGCGCCGGGCACAGAGACCACAACCGATACATTTATTCGGATCAATTTCGAAGCGGACCAGGTGCTTACACTTTCCAGCACGGCACTTTTTATCCACTATGTGCTCGATATATTCATCCCGGAAATTGCGGATCGTAGACAGGGTCGGATTAGCCGCAGAACCGCCAAGCATACAGAGAGAAGCCTTGGTCATGGCTTTACCGATGTCCTCCAGCTTATCCAGGTCGGACATTTCACCATTACCACGGGCAATCTTTTCCAGCAGCTTCAGAATCTGGGTGGTACCGATACGGCAGGGAGAACATTTACCGCAGGATTCATCCACACAGAATTCCATATAGAACCGGGAAACGTCGACCACACAGTCGTCCTCGTCCATAACTATCATACCGCCGGAACCCATCATGGATCCCAGGGCTGTAAGGCTTTCGTAATCGATGGGGGTATCCAGGTCCTTTTCGGTGAGGATTCCCCCCGAGGGTCCGCCGGTCTGTACCCCCTTAAATTTCTTGCCATTTTTAATGCCGCCGCCGATATCAAAAATGATTTCCCGGAGGGTGGTTCCCATTGGTACTTCTACAAGACCTGAGTTATTAACCTTACCGGTCAGGGCGAATACCTTGGTGCCCTTGGATTTTTCGGTACCAATCTTTGCAAGCCATGCACCGCCCTTTGTGAGAATGACCGGAATATTGGCCAGGGTTTCCACATTATTGATAACCGTGGGCTTACCCCAGAGACCGGACTGGGCAGGGAATGGGGGCTTCGGTACCGGCATACCCCGTTTGCCTTCGATAGATTGAATAAGCGCAGTCTCTTCACCACAGACAAAGGCACCGGCGCCAAGGCGGATTTCAATATCAAAATCGAATCCTGAGCCAAGGATGTTTTTACCAAGGAGGCCATACTCTTTTGCCTGTTCAATGGCAATCTGGAGGCGGTCAATAGCCAGTGGATATTCGGCGCGGATATACACAAAGCCCTGGTGAGCTCCGATAACCTTACCGGCGATAACCATGGCTTCGATGATAGAATGGGGATCCCCTTCGATGGTGGACCGGTCCATATATGCACCAGGGTCACCCTCGTCGGCGTTACAGATCATGTATTTAACATCGCCGGGCACCTTGCGGGCAATATCCCACTTGAGCCAGGTGGGGAAACCGGCACCACCGCGGCCCCGGAGTCCGGAAATCTTAAGCTCCTCGATAACCTGTTCGGGGGTCATCTCAAAGAGAACCTTCTCAAGGGCCACATAACCTTCACGAGCAATATATTCATCAATATTTTCAGGATTGATGACACCACAGTTTCTCAGTACCACCCGAAGCTGTTTCTGATAGAACTCTATGTCTTCTACAGCTACCTTATTTTTATTTGCTTCGTCTTTCTTGTACAGTAATTTCTTTACTTCCCGGCCCTTTACAATCTGTTCTGCAATAATGGTCTGGGCATCCTCGGGCTTAACTTCCACATAGAAGGAATCTTCCGGAAGCACCTTTACGATGGGGCCCTTTTCGCAGAACCCGAAACAACCGGTTTTTACAATCTGAACCTGATCCTTAACCCCCTGTTTTTCAGCTTCGGCGATCAGGTTCTTAAAAATCTCGTCGCCCTTATTGGATTCACATCCCGTACCGCCGCAGACGAGAATATAGTGGTTATACGCCATTTCTTCCCCCTTACTTTGTGTTGATAATATCTACAGCGGGCCTATCCAGGATGAGATTATCCAGCAGTTCCCGTCCAATCAGATGTTTTTCTACAATATCTTTAGCAGCCTTTGCATCTACCTTGCCGTATATCACCGTAGGCATACCGGGCATAAGCACTTCTACGGTTGGTTCGGAGTGGCAGAGACCCATGCAGCCGGTCTGACGAACAAGCACCTGATCCACCAGATTTTTTTCATCCAGGGCCTTTAAAAATGCATCCAGAGTTACCTTTGCTCCGGCGGCAATACCGCAGGTCCCCATACCAACGATAACCTGAATATTCTTTCCTTCCGTGTCCCGCTTCCGCAGGTCATTTTTTTTGGAGTCCCTGAGTTTTCTCAGTTCTTCCAGTGTCATCTTTGCCATAGCGATCTCCTTCGCGTTATTCTTCCTCTTCCAAGGAATGCAGATATTGATCTAGCAGCACCTGGGATCCGGCTTCTTCCAGATCCCCCAGAACATCCTGCAGCTCTGTTTTCCGAACCTCATAGCTTGCCTGCCTTCTTGCCCTGTTCAGGGTTCTCTGCACTACAAGCTCCTGCGGACCAGGAAGCAACAGGATCATTCGAATCAAACCTGGAATATCCCCTAAGGGAGGGGTATCCACATGTTCCAGGCTGAACCAGGCGGTTACCTTGGTACCCTGGCCTTTTTTAGATGTAATGTCCCATCCACCGTCGCATTGTTCAGCGGTCTGCACCAAAAAGGGCAAACCCAGACCAACCTTGCGATGGGGATGTTTAATCCCATCGGTATGAAAAGGGTCCAGGGCTCTCTGCAATTCCTCAGCCGTCATACCCTTTCCATCATCCTGTACTATAAATCGGAACTGTGTATCCGATTCATCCAGTATAACCGTTACGACCCTGGACTGGGCTTCAGCAGCATTTTGCACAATATCCAGCACCAGATCGCTGACGGTAAAATGCATATAGTGTTAGGCTGCCCTATTTTGCAGCCTGATATTTTGCAATGATATCTGGGAGCTGGTCCTTGGTTACCTTTCCATACACATCGTTTCCAATGGTAATAACCGGAGCCAGACCGCAGCAGCCAACGCAACGAACCGGATCGATGGAGAAGAGCCCATCTTCGGTAACCCCATCTTCTTCGAGACTGAGAATTGATCGGGCTTCGTTGATAAGCTCCTGGCCGCCCTTGAGATAACAGGCCGTACCCAAACAGACGGAAATCTTGTATTTCCCCGGTTTGGTGGTCTTAAAGAAGTGGTAGAACGTAATAACTCCATAAATTCTGGCCAAGGGAATGCCAGTAATTCGTGAAGCCTTTTCGGCAGCTTCCCGGGGAATATAGCCAAAGGTTTCCTGAATTTTATGCAGGATCATGATGAGGCTACCGGGTTTTGCCTTCCATTCGTCGATAAACGCGGCCAGTTCCTTGGGGAACTCGATGTCGCGGGAGAGCGTGGTATACGCTGATGCCATGGATACCCCCGAAATATATAGATAAAAAAGTATCGTATAAACGATGTCCGTATTTTATAACTTGTCAATGAATTATGCAAGTCGACCACAATTTTAGCATTTATCTATATAATTTTATTTTTATATAATGAGGTTTTTGTAAAAGTCTTTTACTTTTGCAAAAACCTCTTGCAGTATTTTTACATTAACAAGATAATTATATACATAGTATAGAATAGTAAAAATACTGCATGTACATCTAAGGTTGCTCTTTCAAAACTTCCTGAGTTTTAAAAGAGCCTCTGATAATAGTTGAAGCTACTTCCATACAAGCTGATAGAAAAGTGGTTTCTGCACCACCAGAAGATCAATCAGGGGTATAGCAAAAACAGCCTCCCCACCGGAGCTGGTACCGCCAATCACTCTGGTAATTGTACCAGGTACCTGAAATTTCAAGGACACCCTGCTGGCTTCTATTTCCTGGGCTATGGTTTTTCCGTAAACCGAGGAGAGGAGGTCCAGATATTCCTTTGCAGAAAGCTCCTCGCCGGTTATAACCGGTGCCATCAGCGCTTCCAGGTAATCCCGTACATCGGTAGTAAATAAACCAACCAGCTGCCGGGCTGTATCCCGGTTAATACTTAGATTAAGAAGATTTTCACTTCCTTCTTTCTTTTGAATGATAAAAGGAAAGCGTTGCGAAAGAGCTTCAAGCTTCGTAATCCGAAGACTGCCTTCCAGTGCCTGAGCAGATTCTCTGGTAATAACCTGCGATAATTCTGGAACCTTTTGCAAAGATGCAGTAACCACTTGGGCAGAGAGGAGCGGTGTTGCAGTATTTTGATGAGATCCGTTCAGATCCTTAAACAGAGCCGCAATCTTAGGTTTAATCTCGCTGGTGTAGGAGAGATCAATCTGTGTATCCGGTCGTAGTGTTGCCTTGATGGAAAGTGTGCACGAACTTACCGCTGCCAGATAGATCATAAGAACGTAGGTTACAAACGCTTGATGTTTCATACTTACTAAACAACCCTGGTACTAATAATAGCACAAGTATGCTATTATAAACTGAAACAATTTTATTAAATTTGGGTCAAATTAACTAAGTGTCACCACACTAACCCCAATCATGACGAGGTAGAACAATGAAATCAGCCACCACACCCTGGGCTTTCCTGGATGAATACCGGGGCACCTATTTTACCGGTGAATGGCCAACATTACCGGAAATGTTTAGAATAACCACAAAACGTTATGGAGACCGCCCCTGTTTCACCATATATGAGGGGGATGAACGGATCAGTCTTACATATAATGAGGCTCTTAAGAAGATCGAGGCAGTAAGCCGCTGGCTTTATGCCCAGGGTATACGAAAAGGTGACAAAGTTGCCGTAACCGGGAAAAACTCCCCCGAATGGGCCGTCGCCTATTTAGGGATTCTCTTCGCCGGCGCAACAGTGGTACCCATCGACTATCAGCTGAAACAGGAAGAAATTGAACTGCTTATAAAAACCGCGGATGTAAATATCCTCTTTGTCGATGAAGAAAAGCATGGCCGCTTTGTGGAACAGCCCGGTCAGCTTAAGACTATTATTTCCTTAAAGAAAGGGGTTGGCACCTATATTTACGATCTAGATGGTCCAGAAGCGAATATAGAACAGGCTGCAGAAACAGATCTGGCGGCTATTCTGTTTACCTCAGGAACGACAGGTAACCCCAAGGGTGTTATGCTGACCCATAAAAATCTTGTCAGTGACTGCTACATTGCCCAAAGCAATCTGAACATCTATCACACCGATGTCTTTTATGCCCTTTTGCCCATTCATCACTCATACACCATGCTGGCTGTATTCATCGAAGCCCTTTCAGTTGGGGCTGAAATCGTGTTCGGAAAACGGATTGTGACCAAGGCAATCCTCAAGGACCTGAAAGAAGCTCAGGTAACCATGTTCCTGGGGGTTCCGATGCTCTTTAATGCTGTTCTAAACGGAATCATGAAGGGGATAAAGGCCAAGGGGCCCATCATTTACGGACTCATTAGAATGCTGATGAGCATTTCCGGCTTTATTAAAAAGGTTTTCAAGGTCAATCCAGGCAAAAAGATGTTCCATTCAATCCTGGACAAGGCTTCCCTTTCATCAATCCGGATCTGTATTTCTGGCGGCGGCCCCCTGGCTCCCAGTATCTTTAAACAATACAACCAGCTCGGTATAGATTTTGTACAGGGTTATGGCCTCACTGAAACTTCGCCCATCATCGCCCTGAACCCTGTGGATCACTACAAGGAAACCAGTGTCGGCAAGGTCCTTCCGCAAACCGATTTACGGATCCTGAATCCCAATGAACAGGGGATTGGCGAGATTATTGTAAAGGGTCCCATGGTGATGCAGGGCTACTACAAAATGCCTGAGGAAACCCGGGAAACCTTTACCGAAGACGGATACCTTAAAACAGGCGATCTGGGATACCTTGATAGCGAACATTACCTCTACCTTACGGGCCGGGCAAAGAATATGATTGTTACCGAGGGTGGCAAGAATGTGTATCCCGAAGAAATTGAAAACGAGTTCCAACTGTACAGTGAAATAGAGCAGATCCTGGTGCGGGGCTTTCTTATCGACCCGAAGATGAAAACCGAAGGTATCGAAGCTCTGGTCTATCCAAACCAGGAAGCCTTTAAGGACTCCGTGGGCGCCCTCCGGCCAAAGGAAGAAATTAAACAAAGAATTGAAGCCATTATTGCGGAGGTAAACCAGCGGCTTAAACCGTACCAGAAAATCGAACGGGTTACCGTTTTAGATGAACCCATGGAGATGACGACAACAAAGAAAATTAAACGAAATGCATTAAAATTGTGAGGTTCTTGCAAAAGTCTGTTACTTTTGCAAACTCCTCTTGCATGTATGTTCAAAACCCCAGGGTATATTTAATGCCCACCGACAGGGTGCCCTGGACTAGCGGCTCCGTACCGGAACCATCAGAAGCACTCAGAGTGCCCATACCGATTAATGATAGGGTCCCTCCCCTGAGGGACCCCTTTTTTAATCGAAGTGACAGAGGCTCCCAGGCAAGACCTGCGATTACCGGCCATCCAGCAAAAACCGTGAACTGACTTGAGAGTCCAAAAGTCACAAGACCTGACAATAAAACTGAACCGCTGTAATAATTCCAGTTAAACAGCATGCCAATGCCAGGCCGCATCTTGGCTGTACCAACTGGAATATCCATAGATATGGAAAGCAGTTCTCCAAAACCGTACAGTAATGTGGGATTTGTACTGGGACCAAGCAAAGCTAACGTAGCGGTACTCACATAGATGCCCCGGAACTTTGATGGGGGCAATACCCTGCCGGCTCCCGCAAACCGTTGCCTCCAATAGGGTTCATCCAAAGAACTTACGATAACCCCCGTTTTTGGACCCTCTGATGCACTATGGATAAAGCGGTCATCTCCAATAAAAATGCCCACATGGCTGATGGTACCGGTGGTAGTAAAAAATAACAGGTCTCCAGGCTGCATATCGAGCAGCGTAATCGGTTCAGCCCAAAGATAGAGACCATAGGCGGTCCGTGGTACCGCCTGTCCTGTCTCTTGTAAAAAAATGCGGTAGACCAGGCCGGAACAGTCAAAACCGGAAGCAGTTATGCCACCGTAAACATAGGGACTGCCTTCATAGGATAGGGCCGCTGCCACAATCGCATCCCTCGTCTCGCTGGGCCTTATGACCGCCAAAGGACTCGAAAAGACAGGTACTATGAGAAATAGTAAAAAGGTAAAGGTACTTAAATATAGAGAGACTTGTCTCATCGTATCTAACTATACCACAACAGAACCTGTAATCTAACGCTCATCCCAGAAAAGTACCATTTTAGATTCCCTTGCTTTCTTTAGAAAAAGTACTAGAATTTTGTGTAGGGCCCCTGCAGAGCGGGCCTGCAACCTACCCTGCAGCAGGCTTCATAATGAGGTGACGCTATGGTCACCAAGGGAGGTTGTTATGGCAGTACTTACCATTTCTCGAGACATAGGGTCTGGAGGTTTGGAACTAGCCCGCCGTACTGCAGAACTTACCAACTACCGTATGGCTGACAAAACCGTAATTGAACACATTATGCGAGAATACGGTTTTGTAAATTTTGATAAAAGCTATGAGTCTTCGGGCAGTTTTTTTAGTGCTGAGGAAGAATTAACCGAAAGGACCCTATCATTCCTGGATCAGGTACTACGGGCAATAGCAAAAACGGATAACTGCATCATTGTGGGCCGCGGCGGGTTCGCCCCATTGACTGGATTCACCGACGCCATTCATGTTCGAGTAACCGCGCCATTTTCAGTCCGGGTAGACCGGGTGATGCGGGAAAATGACATTTCTAACCGCTTTGATGCAGAACAATTAGTGAATCGGAAGGATAAGGCCCGCCGCGGCTTCCTGGCAAGGTATTACGGAATACGTTGGGAAGACTCCTCACCCTTTGACCTGGTGGTTGATGCTGACACTTTTGGGATTGAAGCTATAGCCCAGCTGCTTACGGATACAGTAACCAGGCTACAGAAAAGAAAGCCGAACCCGCCATCGGTTAGGGATATTGTAGTAGATCCAATCCTGTACGAGGTTGCTCAAAAGAAACTGGCAGAAGCCTTTGAAACAGAAAAGGACCTGTAGGCCTTTTTCCCAGGGCTATCTCCTGTTATAAGGGGCATCAATTCATCAGGACCTTGGACAATTGCTTAAAGCGGTGCGAATTACCGAAAGTGAAATCCGACCGTGGGCCTTAGCTTCGCTGCACTGCTCAGCTGAAACAGGCAAGTCAAAGGATCTGCGGCCCACATGTTCAGGGTAATGGGCATCTGAACCAGTGATGAGTGGATAGCCCAGCGTATCCACCGCGGGGGGAAGACGGACACATTCCAGGGCTGACCAGGGACCGGGGGATACAAAACCGAGCTGGCTTGTCATGGAAAAGGCGGGCCGGTCCACATGGGCAGGTATAACCAGTCCCCCAGCCGATTCTACCAGGGGGCCAATTTCATCAAGCCCCAGGTCCAAAGCAGACCCCAGGTATACATCAACCTCACCCTCTATTTCATCATCCTCATTTACAATAACCTGGTCCCCGAGCCGTTCGGGGTCATTTGGAATCGGCGGCAAAAGGGCATAGACCTGCTCGCCCCACCCCAGAGCCTGTTCCAGGGTATCAAAAAGACAGAGTACATGGACCTCTTCACGGGTAGTGGCTTCCATACCGAAGAGGGGAATAATGTGATAGCGGGCACAGAGTTTTTTAAAAGCGCTTCCGTTGGCAACGGTGTTATGGTCGGTCAGGGCGAGGATTTCGATACCCTTTTTTGCAGCCTGCTCTACCAGCACCCGGGGCGAAAGGTCAAGGGAACCGCAGGGGGACAGGCAGGAATGGTTATGCAGATCCGCCAGCATGGTCCTATTCAGCGGCAGCCCAGCAGGTTAAAGAGCCGGCCTGAGGTCATAAATTGATTTTCCGAGGTTCGAATAATGGCAACCCCTTCCTCACGGGCGGCTTCGATCATGTCTTCCGGAATGGGCCGGGAATTGCAGATAATGATAAGGGAGATATTTACCAGGGTAGCTACAGCTACCGTGTTTTTATGGGCCTGAATCGTGATAAGGGCTCCCGCAGATTTTGCATTTGCCATCACATCAGAGAGGAGGTCCGAGGTGTAGGCCCCTTCAAGCTCCGTATCTTCAAACTGCCCCTGTACAACTTCAGTATTAAGGGATCTAATAACCTCACTGATTTTCATTCATCCTGCTCCTTTACCTGTTTTAGATATATTACCGACACAACCTTGGTGGGACCTCCAGCGGTGGATTCGATAGTAAATTCATCGGAGACCCGCTTTGTGTTTGCAAGTCCCATACCGGCGCCGAAGCCCAAGGAGCGGATCCACTCATTGGCGGTGGACCAGCCTTCCTGCAGGGCCAGTTCTATGTTTTCAATGCCGGGCCCCGTATCCTCTGCGGTTATTATGACCCGGTCCCCCTGGATAGAACAGGTGATGGTACCCCCATAGGAATGGACCACCTGGTTAATCTCCAGTTCGTAGCTTGCAATTGCAATCCGGCGGATCAGTTTCGGGTCCAGATTTAATTCTTTAAGTGCCTTTTTAATCTCCGTAGAGGCGTGTCCTGCTCCCTCAAAATCATAATGGGTAGTGGTGAATTGTAATTCCCTGACAGCAGAGTCCTCAGGGGTGGTATGGGATTGTTTTTTTTCAAGCCGCAGGACTTCCCGGTTAATCTCTACTAACAGGGTACGGATGACATCCTTGGAGGTGATAATCCCCACCAGTTCCCTGGCCTTGTTCAGCACGGGGAAACGGCCATAACGGTATTTATTTAAATAGGAAATTGCAAAAGAGAGGGGCATATCATCTTCCAGCACAATGACGTTTCGGGTCATCCGCTTTTCTGCCACATCATCAATATACCCTTTATCCAGTGCTGTAACGATATCATCTATAGAAACGATTCCCAATAGTCGCTGGTCCTCTGCTATGGGTACGCCGGTAATATAGTTTTCCTTCATAAGAGCCTGGATATGCCTGAGTGTATCGGTCCGTTTTGCTGTAATGAGGGCCGTGGTCATCACATCCTTTATTTTAAGCCGGTAAATCAGCTCAAGGATTACTGTAGGGGAATCGATGGTGTTGATGGGAATATCATCCTGCATGGGCCTTTCCTTTTAACAGATGCTGTTCTACAAAATCCGCTACCCCATCCTCTTCGTTGGTCCGACCGGTTACAGCCTTTGCTATTGCCTTGATCCTTGGATCTCCATTCAGCATGGCAACCCCATAACCGGCCCAGCGGATCATGCTTTCATCATTCATGCTGTCCCCGATAGCCATAACCTGATTCCGGTCAATGCCAAGCATCTGGGCAACCACCGCCAGGGCCTCTCCTTTCCCTGTGGCTGGCGGGAGGATCTCAAGGAAATAGGGCTTACTGGTAAAGATGGTTACCCGGTCACCAATAAAGGTTTTAAGGAGCACTTCCAGGGGCTTAAGCAGGGCAGGATCGCCGGGTATTACCATTTTCTGGGCTCCGGCGGCAAGAAAACTCCTGAAATTATCCACCACCACCTGGCGAAGCCCGGTCAGTTTTTGATCTATATCCGCATATTCATTCCGGCGGGACACATAAATTGTACCATCCTCATAGATCTGTACCGGGAAGCCCTCCGCATCTACCAGGTCAAACACCGCAAGGGACGCTTCTATGGGAAGGAAAAACTCCTTTACAATAGTACCGGTATGACTTTCCTGAATGGTGGTTCCGTTATTGCATACCAGGTATCCAGGCCGCTTATGCAGACCCAGATCTCGGGCATAGCGCTCCATTGCTTTGGGAGAACGGCCTGAGGCAAGAACCACGATGATTCCCGCTTCTTCTACCCTTTTTAAGATATTCTTAGTATGAAAAGAAATGGTTAAATCTTCCCGTAAGAGGGTATCATCCAGATCGAGGGCCAATAAAGTAATCTCATTCATTGGAGGCTCCCTGTTCTAGTAGTTTACCCAGGGCAACACAGGCCTGAAACATGGAAAGGGGCGTAGAGAGAACGGTGATATGCTGTTCTTCCGCAACCTTTTTCATCGCCGGTTGGGGATTCTTATCGTTCACCAGGAGCACCCCCCTGGCTCCTACAATATCGGCGGTACGAATGGTCTGCTCTGAGGCAAGGGATGTAACAATAAGGGCGTTTTCCAGGTCTGTGACAAGGACATCGCTCATGAGATCGCTGGCGACTACATGCTCAAGGGGTTTACCGGGAAAATCCGACCCTTTGTTGATAACATGGGCCGGAAGGTGTTCAATAATATCAAGAAAGGTCATTGGTGCTCCATCATTCTTCGATGTAATGTTCTTTTGCCAGGAGAGCCAGCTCCCTATAATGTGCCGCATTTTGCTTAATATCCGCAATTTCATCTACCGTAAGTTCCCGAACAAATTTCGCAGGAGATCCAAGTATCAGAGAACGGGGAGGGAACTTCTTACCCTGGGTAACCAGGGCTCCGGCTCCAACAATCGATTCAGCACCAATTTCAGCTCCATTCAGGATAATAGCGCCCATCCCGATAAGAGCGTCATCGCCGATTACACAGGAATGAAGAATCGCCCGGTGCCCAACCGTAACATTTCGCCCCACAATGGTAGGAGCATTCGTATCCACATGTACCACCGACCCATCCTGAATATTGCTCCCTTCACCTATTTCTATAGGGGCAATATCGGCCCGCAGGGTCACAGAAAACCAGATGGACACATCCTTTGCAAGCCGCACCGCTCCGGCAACCTCCGCATTCCAGGCTATAAAGACAGACTGATGAATTTTTGGTACGAGGTCATTAATCGCATGAACCATTATTCCCCTCCGTACTTGAAGAATACCCGCATCTAGGTCACTATTCAATAGCAATTTTTATCTTTACCATGATATACTGGATACCATAATGGGACGGATTTTTGTATTTGTAAATCAGAAAGGTGGCGTAGGAAAAACCACTTCAGCCATCAATATCGGAGCCTATCTTGCAGAAGCCGGGCAACGGGTGCTTTTAGTAGATTTTGATTCCCAGGCTAATCTAACCAGCGGGATTGGAGCCGATGGTAAAAAACCTGGTATTTATGAACTTATTTCAGGGAAGAACAGCCCGGCAGAGGTAATTCAGGAAACCTCTGTACGGAATCTTTTTGTCATTCCGGCCTCTATCGACCTTTCCGGTGCTGCAGTAGAATTAGTTGAGCAGGAAGATAGGGATTTTTATCT
>Ga0209506_1000943_pt1 | contig 33818 bp, 28 predicted proteins | sample AD_JPNHG2_MetaG_FD_184409 | JGI IMG/M metagenome (GOLD analysis project Ga0209506, IMG submission 184409) | Active sludge microbial communities of municipal wastewater-treating anaerobic digesters from Japan - AD_JPNHG2_MetaG (SPAdes) (version 2) | ecosystem: Engineered > Bioreactor > Anaerobic...
CGGGCCGCTGTAGTCTTTCAATAACTCATCAATCAATTGTTCCTGTGTCTTCCGGTCCATAGAATTCCTTTCCTGTCAGAAAGCTTAACAATTCCATGACCGTTTACACAGTTCTTTTCACACCCTCCTTTGAGATCATCATGCGGCGGTACGAAACGAAGGCCACGATCATGACCTCCAACCGGCCGCTGGAGGATTGGGGTAAGCTCCTGGGCGATGTGCCGTCGGCGACGGCGATCTTGGACCGGTTCCTGCATCACGCAGAGATCATCACCATCACCGGCCGGAGTTACAGGCTCAAAGATAGGGCCGGCAGGGACGACCGCAAAAAGGAGAAGCCAAAAGATGGCACATCAGCGGGGTTGCCCCGGAAAACCGAAACAACCCCGTGCTGTACGTCCTGCTCCGGACCGCTCGGGTCGCACTCCTGCGGAGCCCTATCCTGTCCAAAGCGCCCCGCAGCTTACCACGGAAAGCCGGCGGCGTCCACTGCGCAGACCGCCCGCGGCGAAAATCCCGCATTAAACCCTGGTGGCTACAACCGGATGAAGTGCGGCAAAGAGCCAAAACGGCCTTGCTATACGAAGGGAAACAGTGTAAATAGACAACAATTACTGGCTGGTTTTGAAGCGCCCATCCCTGGCCGGTTTTGAAGCGCCCCGTGACACGGCGTGCATGGCCATAACTCTACTGGGCTCACAACGCTACGGTGGGAAGCCGGTCCGGCGAACGGATTAGACCTGAACGTGCAATCAGATTATAGGTAGCCCAGATCCTTGAGATTGCGTTCCACCGCCTCCTGTTCTTCATTGGTGTAGGCCGTTGTGCTGCCTCCCGTGCGACTGATGTCAGCGTAATCAGTTTTCAGCGGCTCTACAAAGGCGTCCTGCAAGACTTTTCCGTCCATGTGCCGCGGTACGGCAATGTCAAGGTATGCCAAAATTGTCGGCGCCGCGTCTATTATTGCAGCGTTCAGTCGCGATCCTTTCTTGACGCCGGGACCATGAAGGACTACGATTCCGTCCTTCTCATGGGTGCCTGTCTGCCTGACGTTCGGTTCATGCGGCGTCACAATTTCGTTACCCTGCGGGCTAATTACTTGCGTGTAGCCGGCACACCACTCAAGTACGAGGTCCGGCATTGCGGAGGCGTCTGCCGGGCCATATACATCTGCGGCGGGCACGATTCTGAAAATTGCAGGATGGCTGCTCTGCGGGCCGAAGTCACGGAGGAGTTCGTCGGCGAGCGATCGGCAGAGATCCGCTCTGCGGTCGCCCGCGGCATTCACATAGAGCATTCCCGCCGCACCGCCCAGACAAAAAGCGGTGGTCGCTTCAATATCCACAAGTTGCCGGAGGTGACGCAATTCGATTTCGCTGAAGGGTCGCTGCTTCTTTCGGATTCCAAGAGCGGCCATGCTTCTCCTGACGAGATTGCGTGAAGATCGCACGCAATTACCTGCCGTACGGGCGGCGGTCTTGAGTGGGCCAACGTTGTCCTTGACCTCATCCCAACGGGTTTTCCGTCTTTCCGGCAGGCACAGGTAGCCGTTCTTGCGCAGCCATGTGTTGACATGAACGCAGCCGGTACACTTGCAGAAACCGTGGTCGGAAAGAATAATTATCAATGTGTCTTCGCCTGCCGCGGCGGTAAGTTGCGCGATTATGTCGTCGCACGACCTGTAGAAGGTACATACTTTGCTGTGCTCGGCTTCGGCAAAACCGTCGGCCGTCGGATCCAGCGCCCACCACAACCGGTGCTGCAGGAGGTCACCGCTCTGGATCTGGAAGCAAAAGAGGTCCCAGTCGATATCCTGCATTAGTTCCAAGGCGACCTCGGATCGTGTCCGCTCCGTCGCAGCGCACTGCTCGGCGAATTCATAAGCGTTTTCGCATATCGTATCATTGACGATGGCATAATCCGGATGCGACTTGATATATTTGGCGTAAGCCCACTCTGGGTGCACAGTGGTCTTGGACAGGTTAGGACACAACAGGCCCGGAATTATCACCCCATCTACGGCGGGCGGCGGTGAGGTCAGCGGCAGGTTGAGACTTACGACTTTCTTTTTGGCATGGCCGGCGACTTCCCACAGAGTGGCAACCGCAATATCCGAATAACTGTTCAGGCGAATGCGTTTAGCCGACCGATCGTAGGCGTGAAACGCGAAGACATTGGTCTTGGCCGGCAGGCAACCAGTCTGGAACGACGACCAGGCGGGGGCAGTTTCGGCGGGTATGACGCTTTGGAGGTCACCATGGCAGCCGTTTTCAACAAGCTGAGCGAGACACGGCATTATCCCTTCAGCCATGAATTGCCGGCCAAGCCGCCACGTGAATCCGTCCAGACATATCGCTAATACCCGTCTTTTTCGCATGTGTGTTGAGCTACCTCCGACACCAAGGGCGTTTGACTTCAGACTTTGACAACATTACAGTTTCTTTCGCTTATCGCAAGGTACACTTGACAAATTCTTCTCCATTCTTACGATCACGCCTGACTATGAACTTCCATGTAAAAGAGTTCTGTGCAAACACGAGTGTAAACATCGCCTTCCATGGTCCGCGTATCTGGCGACGATTCAAGCTTCTGTCGGGCAAGCGATGGGTTAAGCCGGGCGTTATTGTAGCCGGCCCATTTGTAGGTGAACTGGGTTTTGAAATAGGCGAATGGATTCCGCACATCAAGGGCATGGCGGATCTGTTCAAGTGCCGGGCACACGTCTTCACGAGAAGAGGGCACGAGGTGCTGTATCCATTTGCAGCAGAGATCCACAGTTTCGACTTTCCGACGGACTGCACACACTGTAACTGGCTGCTGAATCCTCCGGATGAGGAGATTGCGCTGTGGTTGGAACTCGAAACCAAGGTCCGAGAATATGCAAGTCAGCCTCAGTTTCGCGGACTGTACAAAATTACCGAAGTGCCTGATAAGGCGCGAAGGTACAAGGTGTTTCGTCACAAAGTGCCGCTGCTTCTGAAGGCGCCCGACCCGCTGACGGAACAGTGGAAGAGCGCTTTGCCGTCCGGCACAAAGATCATCTTGACATTGCGGGCCTCTGCCCGAGGATACGAGCGGAACTCTAATGTGGAGACGGTGCGTCGCGCGGCGGAATTCGTTGTTCAGAAGGGCTGGACGCCCATTATAGTGGGAAAAGTGGACGCTGGATACTCTGTGCCTGAACTGCCGGGAATTAATCTGATAAATAAAACGTCGTTGAGTGATTTGGTTGCCATATACAGGCTGTCGCGCGCTGTTGTAGGTTCCTCAACCGGCATCATCCACCTTGCGGCCGCCTGCGGGGTACCGCACATAACCTGGGGCTCGACGTATTCCAACGACAAGGTGGTGCTTCGATACAACCGAACGTGGAACCTGAACGGGACTTGGGTGCGCTTCATCTCAAAGGATTGGGACGTAAATGTCGAAGATATATCGGCCGCTTTAACAGAGGCGGTTGCCGCAGTGAACAAGACGAAAGTAGCCCTGTGAATTCTGGTTGCTGAATGAAGATATTAATCACCGGCGGTGCCGGTTTTATTGGTTCGCACCTGGTCGAAAGGTTGCTTGCCGAAGGGCACGAGGTCACTGTGATTGACGATCTCAGTACCGGTAATTTGGCCAACCTTGCTGCCGTTCAGTCGAATCCGCGGTTCAGTTTCGTCCTGAACAACGTGCGCAACGAAGAGACCATGCACATTCTGATCGAGCAGTGCGATGCGGTGTTTCATCTGGCCGCGGCCGTCGGGGTGCAACTGATCGTCGACCGTCCCGTGCACACGATCGAGACGAACATTCACGGTACGGAAGTTGTCCTGGCAGTGGCGAACAAGTTCCGCAAGAAGGTTTTGATTGCATCAACCAGCGAAGTCTACGGCAAGAGCGATGCCGTGCCGTTCAACGAGGACGATGACACCGTTCTGGGAAGCACGCGGTTTTCGCGATGGTCATACGCGTGCAGCAAGGCCATCGATGAGTTTCTGGCTCTGGCCTATTACGACCAGTTCGGCCTGCCTGTCGTCGTCGCGCGGTTGTTCAACACTGTGGGGCCGAGGCAGACCGGGCGATATGGCATGGTCATCCCGAGGTTTGTCGAGCGGGCTTTGAAAGGCGAGCCTCTGCTCATCTACGGCACGGGCAAACAGACGCGCTGCTTCGCCTCGGTCGAAGACGTTGTCAGGGGGCTGACGGCCTTGATGGATTGCCCAAGTGCGGCCGGGCGCGTGTACAACATCGGGTCCACGGAAGAGATTACCATTGAAGACCTTGCCAAGAAGATTATCGCCATGACGGGCAGCAGCAGCACTCTGCGGTATCTGTCATACGAAGAGGCCTATGGCAAGCCCTTCGACGATATGGCCCGCCGTGTGCCCAGCCTCGAGCGCATCAAGCAAACTGTGGGATATGAGCCGCGCGTGGCACTCGATGAGATACTTACCAGTATTATCGAAAGTAAGAAAGCTCAGTTGCAATAAGCCTGGCCCTTGAGCGGGTTGTGAACGCGGGTGTTTCGCCAAGCAAACAGCCGGAACAGAAAGCCATGCGGCGGTGTGCGTAAGCAGGCGGCCAACTGTATTTCTGACAGGGTTACGCGAACATGAAGCACATCAGAAAACTGGCAGACTTCTACAGGACACTGGCATCAGTATTGCTCAATACAATCGTCCTGTTTGTCTGCCTGAATGCCGCGCTCTGGGTTGCCTTTAGGGTGAAGGATAGCTTTATAGGGTCACAAGATCCTGTATTGCGGCGATTTGAGGGCATCAATATTGAAGCAGTCTACCCGGGCCTGAGTAGGTATGAGATAGAGGAAATCCTCAGGGAGACATGGGGCAGGCCCTTTGTGTACGAGCCGTTCACGCAATTCAAGGAACGACCTTATCAGGGGCGCTATGTCAATGTGAATCAGGCCGGATTTAGGGCCTCCAAGGACCAGGGGGAGTGGCCCCCTGATCCCAATAACTACAACATCTTTATGTTTGGAGGCTCCACGTTGTTTGGCTACTGTGTGGCGGACGATCAGACGATCCCATCTCACTTGCAGGATTTTCTGTGGGATCACGGCCAAAGCCAGGTGCGGGTGTACAATTTCGGCAGGGGATTCTACTACTCTACACAGGAGCGCATATTATTCGAAGAACTTCTGCGCGCTGGCTTTAGACCAGATATGGCAATCTTTGTCGACGGGTTGAACGATTTTTACTTCGTGGAAGATCAACCTGCAATGACATCGCGCCTCGTGGAGAGTATGAGTGCCGGGCATAAACCGCCAACCGGCAGCAAGTTGGCTGAGCTGGCCCTGGAAAGCCGTTTACCCGTCTGCCGTCTGGCTAAGGACCTGCGAAGCAGGATAGTTCGCGTTCGCAAAGATAAAGATGCAGCCCCTCGTGAAGTGCAAGCAAGCAGTGGTTTGGATGGAAACGAAGATGCGACAATTAGTGCTATAATGAGCCGGTATTTGGAGAATAAGAGATTAGCTGAAACAGTTGCTGCAGAATATGGTGTCGTTACAGTCTTTGTATGGCAACCCGTCCCAGCTTACGAATACGATCTCAATTGCCACCTCTTCTCAGAATGGTGCCTCAAACACCTAAGCTCTTCCCGACATGGTCTCTCGGGACGTGGGTACGCATACATAGCCAAGCACTGGGACAAATTCACATTTGGCGACGATTTTCTTTGGCTTGCAGACATGCAACGCGACAGACACGAACCACTTTACATTGATATAGTTCACTACACGGGTTCCATGTGCCGGCTGATAGCGCATGCAACCGGTGTGTTTCTTCTGGAAAACCATTTATAAAAAGTCAGCAATAATTGAAATGCAAGCATCAGTGCAATGACGAAGGCGGTTCTATAATCGGCCTGCTTCTGGGATGGCATATGGAAAGCTTTGATCGTTCGAGTATCCGCCATGAGGCCACTGCAAAGCCAAGCGGCAAGCTCTGGCGGATGGTTGCGATAGTGCAGTGTATCTATGGCTCGAAATGGTTCATACTTGGTCTTATAGTTCTGGGGATCGGTCTCAGGCTTCAGAACTATCTGACGGATTTTGATATGTTTTTGGATGAAATCTCGGTGGCAAGCAGCATTCTTCCGCGAACGTATCGGGAGCTGTGGAAGCCTTTGGATTATTACCAGAACGCCCCGATTGGCTTCCTTATCGCTGCCAAATTTTTCACGCACATGTTCGCAAATACCGCACCCGAACATTCCTTGCGTCTCTATGCCTTGCTGACTGCCATTGCCTCCGTGCCGCTCTTCTGGCTGCTCGCCAGCAGGGTCCTAAGTGTCGGCGCAGTTCCTTTGGCCGTATTCCTTTTCGCGGTCAGCAAGTACCTTGTCGGTTATTCATCGGAAGTTAAGCAGTATGAGGGCGATGCTACGGTCGCGGTATTCCTGCTCTTGATCTCGATGTTGGTATATTCGCGAAAGCGGTCGGTTGGCATGCTCCTGCTGTACGCTGTAATTGGGGCTTTGGGTATATGGTTTTCACAGCCTGCAGTGTTCATCCTGACGGGTATTGGATTATACTGGTCAGTACAAACACTGATAGGACGCCGCATCAAAGAGTTTGTATCTGTCCTGCCCGTATTCCTGTTCTGGGCTGCGAATTTTGTTGCTTACTATGTCTTTGTGGGATCCAAATACGTTTGTAACGATAATTACCTGAAGTATTTTGCGAAATCGTTTATGCCTTGGCCTCCAGCCAGCTATAGTGACCTTTGCTGGTTTCCGAATATTCTTATAACAGCGGTCGAAGTCCCGGGCGGATTTCGACCTCAGGTCGCTGTGGTCATTTGCTTTTTGTTGGTGGCCGGGTTTGGCGTGTTGTACCATCGTCAGCGGCATGCTTTTTTTTTCCTGCTGTCGTTTGTCCCTCTTGCACTTCTGGCTTCCGGGCTCAGGCTTTTCCCTCTCCAGCATCGTATCATACTCTTTACAGTGCCGATACTGATTTTAGGTGTGGCCGAAGGCACGACGTTTCTGACTCACAAGTTATACAAACCCGCCCCCTGCGCTGCGGTCGTTCTCGTACTTATAGTCGCTCTGCCACCTGCTCTCGACGTGCGCAAGTACCCTTTCAAGCCTTTTTCCGCTGAGGGTGTCAAACAGATTGTCGAATATATCAGCCAACACAGACAAGCCAACGACACAGTTTTTTTGTATCGAGGTTTCGATCGTTATTTCAAGTACTACGCCCCCCGTTTCGGTATGTCCTACGATATGCCGGACATGCAGCTTGTGACGATGCCCCGCAAACCGAAAGATCTGGCGGATCTCAGAGATGAAATTGAAAAGCTTAGAGGATATCAACGTGTATGGCTGTTGTTCTACAACATGGCTAATACCGAGATGGTTAACGAGAGAACATTGGTGTTATATTACCTCGACGGCTTGGGGCGGCAACTCGATGCGTACGAGCAAGAGACTGTTTCACTGTATTTGTATGACCTGACGACAGAGCAGCGGTAAGAACATTGCACCTAAACAGATTGACTGCGTGCTTTAGCGAGCGTTCATCATGGCGACACCGATGCCGAATGGCAGAAATCCGACTGTGACCGCGGTTATTCCTGCGTTCAACGCCGGCACGTGCGTTGGCAGGGCGGTTGAGAGCGTTCTGGCGCAAACCCTGCCGGCTGATGAGATTATTGTTGTGGATGATGGATCGACGGATAACACTGCGGACATTGTTAGGTCCTTTGGCAACAAGGTGCGGTTCATTCAGCAGGTGAATGGCGGGGCAAGCGTCGCCAGGAATACGGCGATAAATGCCGCAACAGGTGAGTGGATCGCCTTTCTGGACGCCGATGACGAATGGCTGCCGCATAAACTTCGGCGGCAGACAGAGCACCTTCGTCTGAACCCTGATCTTGTCTGGACCTATGGCAACTATTACATCAAACCGTATGGCGGCGGCGGGCAAAGCATTGCGTTTGCGCCGCGCAAGTATACCGGCGCCCTGCGTGACGGGGGCTACTTCGCCGACTATCTGGACGTGCATCCCGACGTGTGCATTCGCACAAGTACTGCCCTCATTAAGAAGGAGGTGCTGAAGGAGACGGGGCTGTTTCGCATCGGACAACTGTGGGCGCAGGACACGGACCTGTTTCTGCGAATAGCATATACGCACCCCGTAATTGGGTACATCGCCGAGCCTTTGGCGGTCTATTATGCCGATATGCCTGATTGCATTACGCTCAAGAACAAACATCGAGTCGGCCAGCGCTGTGAGTTCCTGCAACGGCACCTGCAAATGGCTGCGGAGCAGGGACGGCTAACGGCGTTTGAACCTTGTGCCAGGCGGCTGGCAATCGGCTGGATCAAAAGTATGCTGCGCGAGAACAGACGGGCCAATGTCACCGAAATACTGGAGCGTTTCGGCCATCTGCTGCCCGAGGAGTTCATCCGCGAAACAAGGCTGCGCATGCGGTATCCTCGCTGGGCCCCTGCAATATTGAAGTGCTACTTCTTTGCCAAGCAGAAACTCCGTTCCAGCGGGCGAACGTCATGAAAATCGCCATCATCACTACCTCGTTTCCGAGCCTGTCCGAGACGTTCGTTCTCGATCAGATCACCGGATTGCTTGATCTGGGCCACGACGTGCGCATATTTGCCTGGCGCGACCCGGGCGAATCCGTCGAGCAGAGAGAAGTTGCCGCCCGTCGTCTCCGGGACCGAACGTGTTACATTCCCACGATGCCGCGCCATAAGATGTGGCGCCTTTTGAAAGCGGCCGCCTTAATCGTGGCCAATTTTCATAAAGGACCGCGGCCGCTGCTGAAATTCACGGGTATGTTCCTGCACCGCAGAAAAGGTCTCTCGCTTGCTTATCTTTATTTCCTCCTTTACTTTATGGAGAACAACTTCGACGTCATCCATTGCCACTACGGCCTAAACGGACTTGTCGGCGCATTCCTGAAGGAAGCTGGCATACCAGGCAAGGTTTGCACGTCCTTCCACGGTTTTGATGTTTCGCGTTACCTGCTGAAGAACGGCCCGGATGTGTACAGGCCGTTATTCAGCAAAGGCGACCTTTTCATGCCGGTGTCGGAATACTGGAGGGATCGACTGATCGAACTACATTGCCCGGCAGATAAGATCGTCGTCCACCACATGGGTATTGATCCGCGGAAGTTTCCTTTTGTCGAACGACGGCTTGAAGCGGGTGAGCCGCTGAGGCTCTTGACCGTTGGGCGGCTCGTCGAGAAAAAGGGGCACGCGTATGCGCTGCGAGCCGTAGCGAAACTGGTGCATGAGGGACGCGACATCATGTATGTGATCGCAGGAGACGGGCCGGAGCGTGCGTCTTTGGAAGGCTTGTGCGTTCAGTTCGGTATACGGGACAAGGTGCAGTTTGCAGGTGCGCTGGCCCGTGATGAAGTGATCAAGCTGTATCAGGCTTCGCATGTCTTCCTGCTGCCGAGCGTCACGGCATCGGATGGCGATACGGAAGGAATCCCGGTTGTGCTCATGGAAGCGTCGGCGATGGGAATGCCGGTACTGGCGTCCACCCACAGCGGCATCCCTGAGATCGTAATCGATGGCAAGAGCGGTTTTCTCGTCCCCGAAAGAGATGTAGACGCTTTGGCCGCCAAGCTGCGAGTTCTGCACGATAACCCGCACCTTTGGCCGTCTTTGGGACGTCACGGACGGACAACGGTTGAACAGATGTACGATATCAAGCGGCTGAATCAGAAACTGGAAGATGTTTATGCCGCACTGTGCGCATCAGACTGAACGGACAGCGTGCAGCCTGCAAGGCAGACAACCCGTCCCATTGGATAACAGCAACTCCTTTACCGGGACGCCAATCGAGCCTTGGCTTATTAGTTCCGTAGGAGGCTGCTGTACGTTAAAGATGTGCGTCTTTTCATCCGACAGCACACCTTGTACACGTTACCGGGCCCAGCGTTATGTCTGTGGGCCCCTTCAGATTCGCCTTTCGACTGAACACCTTGCCATCCGGCTAATGGCTGTCAGGTTATGGATGACTTTCACGCGCACACACAAAAAAGCGGCCTTTCGGTGTTAACGAAAGGCCGGCAAGTGCTCACACGGGTGACTGATTATTTATAAAGTTCGCCTCTATCGTCGTCGTTGACAAGATACGAATCGTCACTGCCCTGCGGCTGGCTTGCGTTAGAAATGGCATAGACACCCATACCCTGTCGCTGGGCATCCTCACCGGAACCGCTTGTGTTCCGGACCGTGTAGATGTTGTCGTGTTTGACTCCGACATCGGGGGTCTTTTCATAAGACGCATGGCCATCCGCAAACAGGACATTCTGCCCCTCACGACCATGCGGGTAGGCATTAGCCCTGTCGATCATCCATCGCTGGACAGCGTTATCTCTGTAATAGGGGCCCAAAAGTCCTACTTTGTCCATATAATCGTCAGCTGTGGCAGCTGGAGGCGGAAGTGTCAGTTTCGGATCAAACCAAGGGTTCTTGTCGGCCATTACTGCGAAAGAGGCGCCGCGGGTAGTATCTGCCGCATACCGGCACCTGCCACCGTTTGGGCCGTACGGCATCTGATAGGAGTAACTGACATGGTTCTTGGGACCATGAGAAGTTCCAGTGCCATCGTCAGCGCTTGGGGTTTCAGTATTCATCCACATACCAAAGTCCCATAGGTCGACGATGTCTCTGCCGGTGGAGTTTTGCCCTTCATAGGCGGTCTGGCCGCCTGCGCCGCAGACAAAGCTCTTGGGGCTCACATCTGCCTCTCGAACCAGGAGGTACAGACTGGCTCCAACAGTCCCGATCGGTGACGGCCAAGTCTTAGTCCCCTGCCGCTCATCGAAGTTGCCGGTCCGGATGTTCCACTCAGTGACATTTTGTACTGCATACTGGTCCTCGTAGTCGTTGGCGTACACCGTCTGGGCCGTACCGAGGCCCTTGAGATTGGTGCCGCAGACTACACGCTGGGCGATCTTCTTGACCTTGCTCAAGGCCGGCATGAGGATCGCCAACAGCATGGCTATGATCGCAATTACGACCAATAGCTCAATTAGTGTGAACCCTTTTCTTTTCATGCTTGTCTCCTTTACACTTTTGAGGATTTGCTGCAATTACCGCCTCCAGCGACGGCAACTCGATTCGGATTACATGAGTGCTTGTGTGCCCCAACGCAGGGCGCAGCGAGAATTGAGCAAATCACTCCAGTTCAACGTTCGTTTCATGCCGTCGGCCGGCTCACGTCCTCTTGAATTCTCATCACGCAATAACAATCTGCTGATGCTCAAAAGGGGCTCATGTGCAGAGCCACTTCGTGAAGTGAAACGAGACAAGGCGGGCAAGAAAAATATGACATTCTTATTTTATGATGGCTGTTCAATTCTATAACTCTGCTACCCTGCCTCAGCTACTCAGCCACTTCAATCTGAATTTATCACAATCCGTGACCCCAGTCAAGGCAAAATTCAAATTAATTTGGTTAAAAATGTGGATTCAATTTGATACAATTCGGGCTCGTGTGCGTACAACTTATGGCGCGGCTTTAGAAGTGAATCGCATCTGGTTGGTCATGGCCAAGAAACCAGGTCCACATCTGCCTCAATGTCTGGTGCTGCCGCAAGATGCACACGTCGAAACTTTGTTATATATTTGTCACATAAAAAACAGGCGGAGTGGGCGAAGCTGTGTGGCAAGAATACAGGCATCATTTTGTGGTGCGCGACCTTGAAAAGTCCTGCTGCGTTCGTAAGATAGCGCCTTTCAATGCTGTAAGCTCTCACGTTGCCGAGTAGATTCGCCGACAGAGCGTAACGGAGTGCCAAAGGAGTCTCTCACAATGTCTGAAACGGTGGCTGGCCGGAAAATCATGGAACAGTTGCTGGAATGCAACCAGCAGCATCTGCTTGCTTTCTACGATGAATTGAACTACGGGAAGAAGTCTCAGCTGATCGAACAGATCAATGACCTCGACTTCTCTGCGATCCCCGGGTGGATCAAGAACCATGTTAAAGCGTACAAAGTATTGCCGATTCCTGAGCGGCTTGACCCTGCACCCTACTATCCGGCCCGTCCCACTGCCGATCTGAAACACAAGTATCATGAGGCCGTTCGTTGCGGGCGCCAGCTCATCGCCGACGGCAAGGTCGCAGGTTTCGTTGTGGCGGGTGGCCAAGGTACCCGCTTGGGTTTTGATGGGCCCAAAGGGGACTATCCGATCACTCCGATCAGGAATAAGACGCTCTTTCGCCTCTTTGCGGAAAGTATTCTGGCTACCGGGGCCAAGTACGGGGCTTGCCCTCCCTGGTACATTATGACCAGCCCCCTCAATCATGCCGCCACCGTCGAAATCTTCAAGGCCAATGACTACTATGGTCTGGACCGCAGTAAGGTCTTCTTTTTCCAGCAGGGCACCAACCCCAATTTCTCCTTTGATGGCAAGATTCTTATGGCCGACAAGGGGGTTATCTCCACAAGCCCCGACGGCCACGGCGGCAGCCTCAAGGCGCTTTACAAGAGCGGCGCCATCGACGACATGAAGAAGCGGGGTATCGAATACATAAGCTATTGGCAGGTCGACAATCCACTGATTCATGTTTTCGACCCGCTGTTCATCGGGCTTCACGCGATGGACGGGGCCGAAATGTCTTCGAAAGCGCTCATTAAGGCTCACCCAACAGAAAAAGTCGGCAATTTCTGCCTTGTTGACGGCCGGGTTACCGTCATCGAGTACAGCGACCTTAGCGACGAACAGGCACACCGTCGTAATGCCGACGGATCGTTGGTCTTCGAACTCGGTTCAATTGCCATTCATATCATCAGCCGCACTTTCGTTGAAAAACTGAATGTCGAAGGCTTTGCTTTGCCAATCCACCGAGCCGTGAAGAAGATTCCGCACATCGATCAAGCGGGCCGGCAGGTGAAACCTGAGAAACCCAACGGCATCAAGCTGGAAACCTTTGTTTTTGACGCGCTGCCGCTTGCCGAGCGGTCGATCATCCTAGAGACCCTCCGCGAGGAAGAGTTTGCCCCGATCAAGAATGCAACCGGCGACGACAGCCCTGAGGTGACTCGCCGCATGATGATCGAGCGAGCGGCCAACTGGCTTGAAGCTGCCGGCGTCAAGGTGCCCCGCAAAGCAGACGGCTCACCCGACTGTGTGCTCGAAATCGCCCCTGCATTTGCCCTCAACCGGGAAGATGTGGCCGCGAGAGCATGCGATATACCTGTGATCAAGCCGGGTGACAGGCTTTACCTTGAATAGTGCCTGTGCCGGTTAAATGACCAGCATGGCGTCGCCATAGGAGTAAAAGCGATACCGTTGCTCGATTGCGTGCCGATAGGCCGCCAGCACGTTCTCCAGCCCTGCAAACGCTGCCACCAGTGCCAGCAGCGTTGATCGCGGCAGGTGAAAATTGGTTATCATGGCGTCGACCACCTTGAACCTATATCCCGGCTGGATGAACAGGGCGGTTTGACCTGTCGCCGCTCGGACGGACCGACCCCCGGCAACCGTCTCAAGCGTGCGAACAGAGGTCGTCCCAACGGCTATAATTCGTCCGCCGGCATCGATGGTCTGATTGACAGCCGCGGCGGCCGCCTCAGTGATCTCATACCGCTCGGAATGCATCTGGTGGTCCTCTAAACGCTCTGTCTTGACCGGCCTGAACGTCCCGGGCCCGACGTGAAGCGTTATGTATGCCATACGGACCCCTTTGTCGCGCAGTCGCTCCAGCAGCGGCTCGCTGAAATGCAGCCCGGCCGTCGGCGCGGCAACGGCGCCTGGTCGGCGGGCGTAGACCGTCTGATAGCGCTCAAGATCGGCTTCCGCCTGATCCGAAATCGCGCTGCGCTTAATATAGGGCGGCAGGGGGGCGTAGCCGATCTGGCCCAGTATCGTCAGCGCATCGCCGGCATTATGCACCTTGAGCAACCACGTACCGTCAGGCTGTCGCCGGACTGCCTCGGCAGCGCCCCAATCGCCGCCGTCCCGGCCGCAAAGAATGAGCGCTTCGCCGGGCCTGATCTTGCGGCTGTTTTTGAGCATTACAACCCAGCAGCCGGCCTCATCCGTCTCCAGGAATAACCCTTCCAGTCGTGCGCCGGACGGCTTATGGGCAAAAAACCGGGCCGGCGTTACCTTGGTGTCGTTAAGCACGAGACAATCGCTTGCTTCGACAAACTCTATAAGGTCGCCAAACCCCCGATCTTGCAGCGTTCCGGTCTTGCGTTCCATGACCAGGAGCCGTGACTCCGTCCGCTGATCGGCCGGATGCTGCGCGATCAGTTCGGGCGGCAATATGTAATCCAACTTGTCCGTGTGCATGTCCCAGAGGCTACCATACGTCGACTGTGTTGCCAATTCTTTTGCCGGATACGTTCGCATATCGCACGCTTCCGCAGTTTTTTACTCCAACCACAAAAAAACGCGATGCGTGCGCGGCACAAGTTAACCGTCGTAACCTATCCCTTACCCGGAGAAATTCAAGCGTATGTTGTCGACGAGTTCTTTCGATAAGCTGGCCTCCAGCATTGCATCTTTGAACAAGTCCGAACTCAAGACCCGCCTGAAAACCTTCAAAGGAATCAAGCTTGATTTCACGGACCAATATCTTGACGGTCAAAGTACCGACCGCCTGCGGCACATCCTGCTTGCGGCCATGACCACACAAATGGAACGTATCTGACCGCATTTTTCGCCCCAAGCACCGTTCCAACATTACAATACAGACAGCAGGGGGGGCAAAAACCAGCCCGGCGGGGTCGTGTTGGCTTCTCCGGCCAGAGCCTTGACCCCCATTTTAAGCCGCCCGTACTCTTGTAAAGCACATTTCCGGCCGACAGTATCACACAAGGCTGTTTTCAATAGAAAAAAATCGGAATTTCGCCGGATTCTGCAAAAAACCTTGACAGGCTGGGCACCTTATATTAAGGTTGTCCGATTCTCTCTCACAGGGTATAGAGAGACTGCTAAAAGGTTTAACGTAAGGGAGGTTTGTTTCTGTGAGTAAGGAACTGGCCCGCGACCTTATCGCCGCGGGGGTACATTTTGGCCACGCGGTCAGCCGCTGGAACCCGAAGATGGAGCCGTATGTCTTCGGAAAACGCGGTATGATCCACATTATCGATGTGAAGGAAACGCTAAAGGGGCTGCTCATTGCAAAAAGGCTCCTTGCCGATGTGGTTTCCTCGGGGAAAGATGTTGTGTTTGTAGGCACAAAGCGCCAAGCCCAAAAGGCCGTTGTCAAGGCTGCCGAAAAGTGCGGCATGCATTATGTCTCGCAGCGGTGGCTCGGCGGGATGCTTACCAACTTCAGGACTATCCGTTCGCGCCTTCAGCGGCTGGAGGAACTTGAGAAACTGCAGGCCAGCGGCAAATTTGATGCCGAAAGCAAGAAGCAGGCGTCCAGGCTCAAGCGTGAGATGCACAAAATATTGGTCAACCTCGGCGGTGTCCGCAAGATGAACCGGCTGCCGGGTGTGCTGGTGGTGGTGGATGCCCGGAAGGAGATCACCGCTCTCCGTGAAGCGGCGAAGCTGGGTGTGGCCACGGTCGGCATTATCGACACGGATTCGGACCCGGACCTGGTGGACGTGGCGATCCCGGCCAACGACGACAGCATCAAGGCGATCGATATTCTTCTGGCCGAACTGGCCGATGCGGTCGCTCTGGGCAAGACGATGGTCCGTACCGCGCCGTCGGCGGCGGCGATGCCCGGCAGAGGCCGCTCCCGCAGACGGGCCCTAGCCAGCGCCATGGCTGAAGTCGAGGAGGAGCCCGCGGAAGCACCGATTACAGAAGAACCGGCCGAAACCGCCGACGAGACGCAAACTGTTGCAGTCGAAAGCGGTGATCCGGAAGGCGGTGGGGCTCCCCAGGACGATTCAGGCCAATAGCCATTTCAGCGTTTTGCCTTTGATTACATTTGAATTCAGGAGCACGCGGCGCCGATAATCCGTTTGGACGCATGCTCATAAGAACCCGCAGCCGTCCGCGGTCTGCGGCGGATATATACTTAGAGGAGTTCGACACGATGGCGGAAATCACGGCGGCACTGGTAATGAAGCTCCGCAAGATGAGCGGACAGGGGATGATGGACTGCAAGAAAGCGCTGGAGGAAACAGACGGCAATATCGAAGAAGCCGTTGCGCTTTTGCGCAAGAAAGGGCTGGCGACGCTGGAGAAACGCGCCGGCCGTGAAACGTCGGAAGGGCGCGTCGTCTGTAAGAAGAGCGATGATGGAAAGACCGCCGCTCTGGCCACGCTCTGCTGCGAGACCGACTTTGTATCCAAGAGCGACGCCTTTGTCGCCGCCGCTGACATCCTTGCCGAGTGTACGCTCCTGGCGGACGCCGATCAAGGCGCCGAAGCACTGCTGAACACCGAGTACGAAGGCCGCAAGTTTTCCGAGATTCTCACCGACACCGTCAGCAAGACCGGCGAGAAGACCGAGGTCGGCGACTACGTGCGGTACAAGCTTGTCGGCAACGGCGTGATCGGCACCTATGTACACTTCAACAACAAGCTTGGCGCCATGGTCGAGATCGAGACTACCAGCCCTGAGGTCTCACGTGCTCTGGCTGGTCTGGCCGTTGACATCGCGATGCATATCACTGCAATCAATCCGATCGGCGTCGACTCAGACAGCATCGATCCTGAAGTCATCGCCAGGGAACGGGCCATCGCCGCCGAGCAGGTCAAGAACAAGCCCGCTAACATCATCGACAAAATCGTCGACGGCAAGATCGCCAAGTTTTTCAAGGATAATTGCCTGGTCGATCAGCCGTTTGTCAAAGACGACACCAGGACCGTCGGACAGGCACTCGCCGACACTGCCAAGAAGGCCGGTGGACAGGCAAAGATAAAACGATTTGTACGACTTGAAATCGGCTGACACCGCTGTATAATAGGCGCCGAAAGGCGCCTTTTTTGGGAGCCGCAGGGATATGCCCGAGATCAAGCACAAACGGATTTTACTCAAGCTTTCGGGCGAGAGTTTTTGCAAGCCCGGCGGTTACGGGCTTGACGTTGCTTCGCTCGAATCGATCGCGAAGCGCATTGCTCAGTTGGCTTCACTCAGCCAGGTTGCCATTGTGGTCGGGGGCGGCAATTTCCTCCGCGGGCAGACGTTCTCGAAGAACAGCCCCATTCCGCGTAATACCGCCGACTACATGGGCATGCTCGCGACGGTACTGAACGCCTGCGCGTTACAGGAAGTCTTGGAGCAGGCCGGCCGACCTACCCGCGTTCTCAGCGCAATCGAGGTGCCAGCCTTGTGTGAAGCCTTTATCCGTCGCCGCTGCATCAAGCACCTCGAAAGCGGCAAGGTCGTGGTGCTGGCCGGTGGAACGGGTAATCCGTTTTTTTCGACCGACACCTGCGCGGCGCTGCGCGCGGCCGAACTCGAAGTCGATCTTATCATAAAAGCCACAAAGGTCGACGGCGTCTACACAGACGATCCCATGAAAAACCCCGACGCCCGGCTCATCGAGAATATCACCTATCAGCAGGTGCTCGAAATGGGTCTCAAGGTGATGGACCCCGCCGCGATCAGCCTTTGCAGCGAGAACAACATTCCCGTTGTCGTGCTGAACATTTTCAAAGTCGGCAGTATTGAAAAGACACTGCGCGGCGAGAAAGTCGGCACACTGATAGCCCCCTGACAGTTACAGATCCGTATCATTGGAGTCGCAAAGATGCCAGCACAAAAGGTAATCGCCGAACACGAAAGTGCCATGAAGAAAGCCGTCGATTTCCTGCAGCACGAACTCCGTGCCGTCCGTACCGGCAGGGCGTCTACCGGACTCGTGGATAATCTTACCGTCGAGTACTACGGATCACCAACCCCGCTCAAGCAATTGGCCACGATCGCCGCGCCTGAGCATGATACGCTCATCATCAAGCCGTTTGATCCCGCCAGCCTCAAGGAGATCGAAAAGGCGATCCGTAATAGTGAACTGAGCCTTGCCCCGATCAGCGACGGCAAGGTCATTCGCCTGAACATCCCGCCGCTCAGCGTGGAGCGCCGCAACCAACTGGTCAACCAGGTCAAACAGATGGGGGAGAAGAGCAAGGTCTCCATCCGCAACATACGCCGTGATGCCAACAAGGCGCTTGACGACCAGCAAAAGGCCAAGCAGATCACCGAAGACGAGCGGGACAAGGCTAAGAAGGACATGGACGGCCTGACCAAGAAGTATACTGATAGAATCGACGATATCATCAAGGCCAAGTCCGATGAGATAATGCTCGACTGAGTGTCGGCCGATAACAGCGGTATACGACGGCGGGGCGACGGCAAGGGCAGACGCAGGTCTGTTCTGCCGGCCGGTGGCTTCGCCGTGAAAGCGGTCGACTTATTGGGGATAAAGAATGGAATCGCACCGTACTCAGTCCAACCATGCGCCTCGCAAGAAACCCGGACACAGGCGCCTCATCTGGGGCCTGGTGATTGCGGTCGCTGTAGTTCTGGTCGCCGTGGTGTTCGCTGTGCCGGCATGGCTGTCATCCGACAGTGGTCGCAGGCTCATCCTGTCCAGAATCAACGATTCCGTCGATGGCCGAGTGGACATGCGCACACTGTCGGTTGGCTGGTTCAAGGGCATACACGCTACCGATGTGACCTACCAGGACGGCGAAGGCGACACAAGTGTCCAAGTGGAGCAGGTCACGATGCACCCCAAACTGGCCTCCCTTCTCCGCGGCGATCTGGCGCTCGGCAGGACGGTTTTGGCTTCGCCGCGCGTGACACTCAATGTCCGCCAGCCCACCACCGAACAGTGGAATAAGTCAACGCCTCCCGCGAAATCCAGCCGCCAAGGCGTGGACCTGCCGTTATCAGCACTGGATCTGAAGGTCATCGACGGCAATGCGACGGTCAACCTGGCTTCCAACGGCCGCGTGCAAACCGTCGAGTTCAGGAACATTGCATCCAATGTCGACCTTAATCCGCGCGGCAGCAAATCGACGTTCGATGTGTCACTGGCCGTCGCAGAGAAGAATGGAGCCGAATCGCAGGTCAGCGCTGCCGGGAGCCTTACCCGTCCCGAAAAGAAGTGGACGCTCAAAGGCACTACCGGCGAGTTCAGGGTCGACATCAACAATCTTGATCTGGCTACCTTGACGCCTCTCTTCGCCCTCATGGGCCGGGACATCACCGCCGCCGGCCAACTGAACGCCGAAGCCGACATACAGATCGACCAGGGGCGTTTCGAAAGGGTCGTCGCACAGGCCAGCCTCCGCGACTTCAGCCAGACGGTCGCTGGCAAGAAGACTGTGCTGGAAGAGCCGGTCACCATCGATATCGACATTGCCTCCGCCGAGGACGTGACGCGGATCAGGCAGTTCGACATCACATCGTCGTTCTTCACGGTTCGCTGTAAAGGAACGGGCCAGACCGTGGACTACGACGCAAGGGCCGACCTCGGCAAATTACAGGAGGTGACCCGGCAGTTCACTGATTACGGCGGTTACGGCTTCGAGGGCGACGCCGCCAGCAAGGGCAGCCTCACTCTCGGCAAAGATGCGATCACGGTGGCAGGCCAGGGCCTTGCCGAAAACCTTGTCATCAGCAAGGGCGATATTTCAGCACCGGCAACCAGCGCCAACACCGGCTTTAACGTGCAGAAGACACCGGATCTTCTGAAGATCCCATCGCTGAAAGTCATGGCTGACGTGGGACACCTGGAGCTTCAGGATTCGGTCGTCACCCTCGGCGGCGAGAAGGCCGAGACCCGGCTCAATCTGTCCGCCGACGTTGACCTCCGCAAACTGCAGCCATTCATGCGTCTGGTGACCGGCATTCCGGAAGACATAACGGTCGCCGGCCGGCTCACCTCCGAAACCGCCGTCACGGGCAGGGATGGCCAGATGCACGTCACGACCGACAAAACCAACATTACCAACCTGGTGATCACCTCGCCCGATAAAGAACCTTTCAAACAGGATACTGTGAATATAGCCGCCGATGTTATCGCCGATACTAGGCAAAAAGAACTTACCATCAACGACCTGCTCATCGAGAGTGCACAGGGTGAATCGCTCATCAAGGTTCTCAAGGGCCGCTTCAACAAGAACGAAAAAGACGGCCGGACAAGCGTCGAAGGCCAACTCCACGCCCGTTACGACTTGGCCGCCGTTACGGCTATGGCCTCGCCGTTTCTCCCTCGCGGGCTTACCATGCAGGGTGTCCGCACGACCGAGCTGACTTTCAACTCGCAATACCCGACCGGGGCCGGCCAATTTCTGGCGAACCTAAGCGGAACCACCGATCTCGGTTTCGAGAAGGCCAATTACCTCGGTCTTAACGTCGGCCCGGCGGATGTACAGCTCCGGGCGAATGAAGGCCTGATGACGATCGACCTGCCGCCGACACCGGTCAACGACGGCCGGACACAGTTTGCCGGCAGCGTAAACTTCCGCGACACCCCCATGGTCTTGCACATGGCCCAGCCCACGCAGCTTGTCGAGAACGTCAACATCAACGACGAGATGAGCAGACGTCTGCTGGCCTATGTCAACCCGCTGTTTGCCAACCAGACCGAAGTGACAGGCGTCGCCAATTTCTATTGCGAAGAACTTACACTGCCATTCGGCGAACACCTGCAGAAGAATATGCGGATGGCAGGCACAGTGCAGTTGGACGACGTACGCCTCAAACCGCAGGGTCTGCTGGGCAGGATCGGAGTCACCACCCCGGTTATTCTCACCGTACAGCCGACACGATTTGTCGTGCAGGACGGGGTCGTCAGCTACCCGGACATGGAAGCCCGCATCGGTGAGTACGCCGTCAATTTCAGCGGCCAGGTCGGCCTGGACCGCCGCATCGCTATGAATATGACTCTCCCGCTGGCACTGACCGGCAGGGCGGTCAAGGTCGGCCAGGATCCCTTGGCCCGCATCATACTGCCCATCGGCGGCACGCTCGACGAACCAACCATAGACCTTAACAAGGCCATTGAGAACCTCGGCAGGCAGATACTCGAGGAAGAGCTTGAAAGGCGAAGACAGGAGCTTCGCGAGCGGCTCCCGAAGATATTCCGATAAAATCCTACGTTCAGTTCGTAAGACGGTTTCGCCTAAAGCCGTTTCCTGAAGTTTCCGATGGGTCCTGTTAGCCGTTTTATCGGAGTCCCGCGTCCTGCGGCATTTGCGAGGAAAAGGAATGCTCAAAGAGTTCCTCACTGCACCCACTGAAGAACTTGGGCGGTGGGGGCAATTTGTGTCCTTCCAATTGAAGCTGTGGCGGCATTGCGCCAAGCTGCTTCGCCAGAACCGCGCCGGCACCCAGGCGGCCGCACTGGCTTACCATACCATCTTCGGGATCGTGCCCCTTGCCATCGTGCTGATCATGGTGCTCCATGCCGTTCCCGCCTACCGCGAGGCCGCCAACAATGTAAAGACCTTCTTCTATGAGCAGATGAACCTCGACCGTATCGTTGTCTACCCGGCCGACGAGGCCACCGGCGCCCAGGAAGTCCGCCTCACCCAAAAGATCGACGAGATCGCCGACCAGTACGTCTCCCGCCTGAACACAGGCGCCGTTACGCTGTTCAGCTCGCTTTTTGTCCTGCTGGCCGCCCTGGCCCTGCTGACCACGATTGAGAGGGTATTCAATGCCGTCTGGCACGTCACCGTCGGTCGAAACTTTGTCCAGAGGGTGGTGAATTACTGGGCCCTCATGACCCTCGGCCCGCTGCTCGTCGCCGTCGGCTTCTACGCCAGCACACGCTATCTTGTCAACAGCGGCGAAGGCCTTGTCGCCCTGGCCAGGTGGCTGTTTCCGTATCTCATCAGCGTCGCCGGCTTCTGGCTTTTGTACTACGTCCTGCCCAACACGCACGTGAGTCTTGGTGCAGCCCTCTGGGGCGCCATTGTGGCGGCCTCAATCTGGACCGGCGCCAAGCACCTATTCTCGATGTATGTTATCTACATTCCACAGACGACCATCTATGGCGTCATGGGCCTCATCCCGCTGGGTGTCTTCTGGATATGGGTGACATGGCTTATCGTTCTGTTTGGCCTGCATCTGACCTATGCCACGCAGCATTTGAAAAAGCTCGATCAGGCCGAAATCGCCGCCATGCGAAAGACCGAAGAACATTTTCTCGCCGACCAGTTTACCGTCATCCGGATCCTCGAGCAGGTCCTCGGTCATTTTGAGACGCATCGCGGGCCCATTGCACCTGAGGTCGTCTGTCGACGGCTGCACCTGCCCGCCGAATTCGGCGCCAAGGTGTTCGGCCATCTCGTCCGCCAGGGCTTGCTTGTCCAGGCCTCCGAACCTGAGCCCGGCTATGTACCTGCCACTGACGGCGCCAATATCACGCTGGCCGAAATCGTCGACGCCGTCCGGGCCGCCACGTTCGATCAGGACGATAAGGCCGTCGGCGAACGCCTCGCCAAGGTTATCGATGAGCAGCGCCGAACGATGGACAAGGTGACCCTCAAGGAAATCGTCCAGCTGCCCGAATCACCCTCCGCGTGATACACCGTTCTAACCACCGCGCGGCTCGCTGAGGCACAAAGCCGCTGCGCTGTACACGAACTTGATGCCGAACAGCACCAGCGCACCCCCGCAGACAGCAAGGATAACCTTTTGAACGCGACCCCCGAGCACGCGCAATCCCCTGAAACTCATGTATCCCAGGAACCCTAACCACACCAGGTCACACAGCCAGTGAATAAACATAAACAACACGAAGGCCGCCCAGCCTAACCGCCGTGCATCGGTTGCCAGCGCCAAACCAACCGTCGCCCACCACAGCAAAAAGTAAGGATTACCGGCGGAAAGCAGCACGCCGGTCATGATAGGCCCGGATCTCCGCGAGCCGTCGACTGCGGCGGCCTCTTTGCCGATGTCGCGGATCATCCCGCCACCCATCCACAACAGAAACAGCCCGCCGGCGATCCCGATACCGATCTGTGCGACCGCCGACTGGATCACCACGTCAAAACCTGAAATGATAGCGAACATCAGGGTAAATTCGACCAGCCCGTGGCCGATCGCAATCAGCGCACCGGCCGCCTTACGCGTGGCCCCCTGCGCGATCGTCGCCGCCGTCACCGATCCCGGCGCCATAACCCCCGACAGTGATATGGCCACGGCACTCAGAAGAAAAACGGCTATCTCAGAAGGCGCTTGCACGATCACTCGCCGATGATCTTGACCAGGACGCGCTTCTTCCGTCTCCCGTCGAACTCACCGTAGAATATCTGTTCCCACGGCCCGAAATCGAGCTTGCCGCCGGTCACGGCGACGACCACCTCCCGGCCCATGATCGACCGCTTCAGATGCGCATCCGCATTGTCCTCGCAGGTGTTGTGCCTGTACTGCGAGTACGGCTTCTCCGGCGCCAGTTTCTCTAACCACACCTCGAAATCACGGTGCAGCCCCGATTCATCGTCGTTGATGAACACGCTGGCCGTAATATGCATTGCGTTACAGAGCAGAAGGCCCTCCTGAATGCCGCTTTCCGCCAGGCACATCTCCACCTGCGGCGTGATATTGATGAACTCCCGCCGCTGCGTCGTATTGAACCACAGTTCTTTGCGATAACTTTTCATGACAACTCCCGCGCCTCATGTGGCACGGCCATCATGCCCGTGTGCTTCACTCGACAATTCCCTTGGCCTCAAGAACTTTGCGCTCGATCTCCTTCATTACCTCCGGGTTGTCACTGAGGAACTGCTTGGCGTTTTCGCGCCCCTGGCCCAGACGCACTTCCCCGTAATTAATCCACGCGCCGCTTTTCTGGATCACGCCGCACTCCGTCCCCAGATCGATCAGGTCGCCCTCACGGCTGATGCCGCTGGAAAAGTCAAGATCGAATTCGGCCGTCTTGAAGGGCGCCGCCACCTTGTTCTTGACGATCCGTGCCCGCACCCGGTTGGCTATGGCCTCCCCGGCCGCGTCCTTGATCGTTGAAATTCGCCGCACGTCAATTCGCACCGAACTGTAAAACTTCAGCGCGTTGCCGCCCGGCGTCGTCTCGGGGTTGCCGAACATGACGCCGATCTTCATGCGAATCTGGTTGATGAAGATCAGACACGTTTTGCTCTTGCTGATTATGCCGGTTAGCTTCCGCAGCGCCTGACTCATCAGCCGCGCTTGCAGGCCGACGTGACTCTGGCCCATGTCGCCCTGCATCTCCGCCGCCGGCACCAGAGCCGCAACGGAATCGATCACGATGATATCCACGGCATTCGACTTGACCAGCATCTCCGCGATATCCAGCGCCTGCTCGCCCGTATCCGGCTGGCTCACCAGCAGGCTGGAAATATCCACGCCCAATTTGCGGGCCCACGTCGTATCCAGCGCATGCTCGGCATCTATGAACGCCGCCACACCGCCTTCCTTCTGCGCGTTGGCAATGGCATGAAGAGCGATGGTTGTCTTGCCCGAAGACTCCGGCCCGAACAACTCGCACACCCGACCGCGCGGAATCCCGCGCCCGCCCAGCGCGATATCAAGCGACAGCGCCCCCGTGCTGATACCTTCCACCCGGGCGATATTCGCCTCGTCCATCTTCATGATGGACCCTGTGCCGTACTGTTTTTCAATCTGGGCGATCGCCCGCTCCAGCGCGCTGCTGGCCGCGCTCTTTGCGGCACTGTCCGCCGTCTTGGTTGCCGTCGCTTTTTTTGCCTTTGCCATACCTTTCTCCTGTAAACCGCCGGTCCTACGTCAGCATGCTTCTGCTTATGACAGTATGAACCGGTCCCGTACTCATCAAATCACTTCTGTAGACGCAGATCGAATCGACGAACACTGTCCCCAACCGCTCCGCAGCGTGCCTTTCGACCACGCCATGCAGGACCTTGCCCGCCCGCGTGCTCTTGACTCTGCAAAGCGTCAGGTGCGCCGTGAATTCCTTGTTCTCGCTGGGCCATCCCGCCTCCGCCAACCGTCCGTCCAGATCCTTCTGCAGGGCGACGAGATCCGCCTCTCCGCTCATGCCGGACCATACCACCCGTGCCGGCCGGCCAAACGTCCCCACACCCTCTATCTCCAATGAAAAACGCCCGTGGTCCGCCGCCGTTTCATTCACGATGCGGCATACCTCCGCGATCTCCTGGTCACGCACCTCGCCGAGGAACTTAAGCGTCACGTGCATGTTCTCCGGCTCGACCCACTTGGCTTCGGATCGCTTCAGATCGGCCTCTTGCCGCATGGTCTCCTGCAGCCGCCTGACATCCTCCCGCACGGCCTCGTCAATGTCGATCGCAACGAAACAGCGCATGATCTTTCCGCCCTTAGAACTGCGTGACCTTCCTCAGCATGTCGAATCGCCCGTCGATATCGCTCATGTCGACCGTCTTGAGCCCGTGGATCGAAAAGTCGCCTATTGTGAACGACGCCACCACCGTCCCGTACGCCATCGCCTCCCGCAGCGAAACCACGTCCACCTTCCGCGATCGTGCCAGGTGCCCCATCATGGCCCCGGCAAACGAATCCCCCGCCCCGGTCGGATCGATCACCACCGACGTGGGGAACGCCGGCAGAATGAACAGGTCCCCATCCTTGTTGCACATCATTGAACCATGCTCGCCTTTCTTGATGATCACGATCCGCGGGCCCATATCCAGGATGGAACGGGCCGCCGTGACGAGATTCCGCTGACCCGTCAGCAGCTTCGCCTCGCCGTCATTGAGGACCAGCATATCGATCCGGTCGATCAGCTCCTTCAGATCGTCCATCGCCGTGACAATCCAGTGATTCATCGTGTCGGCCGCCACCAGTTCCGGGCCCCGCAACTGGTCAAGCAACTGCATCTGCAGCGCCGGCGCCGTGTTCGCCAAGAACACGAATTCGCTGTCCCGAAATGCTTCCGGAACCGTCGGCGGTGCTTCGGCCAATACGTTAAGCTCCACCCCGTCCGTGCTCGCTTCGTTCATGTCCCCCTCGTACGAACCCGCCCAGCGGAACGTCCGGCTGCCCGGCCGAACCTCCAAACCTTGCAGGTCCACGTCGCGATTACCGAACACCTCCTTCAGATCGAACGGACAGTCTTCGCCCACGACCCCCACAAATCCTACCGGCCCGAAAAAACTCGCCGCAAGGCTGAAGTATACCGCTGAACCGCCGACGCAGTCCTGACTGAAGCCGAACGGCGTCCGTATCGTATCGATGCCGATGCTCCCCGTCACCAAGAGTGTCATGCCTATGCCTCCTGTCAAGTGGCAGTCAAAGTCTACCCGCGGTGTATGACAAAACTACCAAAGGCAGCGGCGGGGTACTGCCCCGATTTCCGTTGCAGTCTTATTCCCTGAAACGCTGCAATGCAATGTCAATTCGCGCCAACGTGTTATCCAGTCCCAGCAGCTCCACCGAATCGAAGATCGGCGGGCTGACAGTTGTCCCGCAGATCGCTACCCGCAGCGGTTGGGCCACCTTACCCAACCCGATCTGCTTCTCCTCCGCAAGCGACCGAAGCACCGTCTCGATGGACTCCGGCGTGATGGCTTCCAGTGCCGCCAGGCGCTGGCGCACTATAGCCAGGATTGCCAGCCCATCGCCCTTGACCAGGACCTTCTGTACGGCCTTCTCATCGTAATGGATGACGTCGTTGGCAACAAACAGAAAACGGCATTTCCTGTCGATGTCGGCTAACGTTCGCGCCCCTTCGCAAATGCGGATCAGACGCAGCAGCGTCTCGTCGTCCGCCGATGCCACGGGCGAATGCACTTCCTCCAGGTAGCGCCGCAAATGGCCGCACAACTTTTCCGGCCCAACCATCCGGATGTGTTCGGTGTTGAATGCCAGGAGTTTCTTACGGTCGAAAAGACTGTTTGACTTGGCAATGCGGGAAAGATCAAATGCCCCGACTAACTCGTCCACCGTCATGACCTCACGGCCGTCTCCCGGATTCCACCCTAACAGCGCCAGAAAGTTGACCATCGTCTCCGGCAGATACCCGCTGCGGAAGAAATCCACGACGTTGATCTCGGGGAGCTGAACCCCAAGATACTCGGCCATTGCATCAATGGCCGGCATGTCCGGAGTCGACTTTCCCGTCACAAATGCATTGAACTCTTCGATGTCGATGCCCCCGGCTGCGGCGACTTTCTGCGGGTCGAGGTCCTCGGCCGCCGCGATTGCCGCCCGCAGCGCCTTGGGCCGCTCGCGCTTCGACAGCTTGCCGCCGGTCTCGCTTACCGTGACTGACATGTGGGCATATTCAGGGGTACGGAACCCCAGCGCCTTCTGCAGCGCCTGGTGTCCCGGCGTATTCATCAGGTGCTCCTGCCCCCGGATCACGTGCGTTACGCCCATCAGTTCGTCGTCAACCACCACGGCAAAGTGGTACGTAGGAAAACCGTCCGATTTCATGATAATGAAGTCTTTGACCTCGCCGGGCCCGAACCGCACTTCGCCCCGTACCAGGTCCTTGACCACGATAGGTTCATCCTGCGGCACCACAAACCGCACGGTGACGGGTCTGCCCTCCGCACGCGCCTTCTCCGCCTCTTCATGCGTCGCAAACACCTCCGGCCGCTGATACACGAACCCCTGCTTGCCCGCCGTTGCCTCGTCGCGCAGCGCACCCAATTCCTCGGCCGTCTCGAAGCAATAGTACGCCTTGCCCTCGTCGATCAGCTTGCGGATGTACCGGTCGTAAATATCCCTCCGCTGCGACTGCAAATAAGGCCCGTTCGGTCCGTCCACGTCCGGACCCTCGTCCCACTCGATCCCTAACCAGCGCAGATCCTCGATTACCTGCCGCATCGCCGTCGGCGTGTTGCGCTTCAGGTCCGTGTCTTCGATACGAAGGATAAACTTGCCGCCCGTCCGCCGCGCATAGAGCCAGTTGAATAGGGCTGTCCGAGCCCCGCCCACATGCAGATAGCCCGTCGGCGAAGGTGCAAAACGAGTTACAACCATGAAAAAATCTCCGATGTTACCGCAAGCAAACAAGCCACTTTACGTGCCCCGACCGACCATGTCAACAACCACCTCCTCCAAATCCGAATTTACGCCTTCCGCGTGATTGCTTGCCCGGTCCGTAATGCATAAAATCTCGCTTCGACATGCAAAATTTATCTTCTCGCCCTGACGAACCCCTGTTAGATTACCGTATAGTGTGTATTACGGCAGAAGCTGGTTAGGGATGAATCAAATGGAGCCGCACAACAGCGAAAACAACACCGACAATAAGGCGGGCCAGTCCCCGGAACGTCTCGATTTCATCAGGGCTATCGTCGCAGAAGACTGCCGCACCGGCAAGTGGGGCGGCCGTGTCCACACCCGTTTCCCCCCGGAGCCCAACGGCTATTTGCATATCGGACACGCCAAGAGCATCTGCCTCAACTTCGGCATCGCTGCCGAATTCAACGGCAAGTGCAACCTCCGCTTCGATGACACCAATCCGTCGAAGGAAGAACAGGAGTACGTCGACTCGATTATTGCCGACGTCCGATGGCTAGGCTGGGATTGGGAAGATCGCCTTTTCTTTGCCTCCGACTATTTCCAGCAGATGTATGACTGGGCCGTCCAGCTCATCAAGGCCGGCAAGGCCTACGTCTGTGATCTGACTCCCGAAGAAACGCGCCGGTACCGCGGCACGCTCACCAGCCCCGGCAAGGATAGCCCATACCGCAACCGCTCCGTCGAAGAAAACCTCGATCTGTTCGAACGCATGCGCAAAGGCGAATTTCCGGACGGTTCCCGCACGCTCCGCGCCAAGATCGACATGGCCCACCCCAACCTCAACATGCGTGACCCCGTCATGTATCGCATCCTCCACGAATCCCACCACCGTACCGGTGACGCCTGGTGTATCTATCCCATGTACGACTGGGCCCACGGCCTGGAAGACTCCATCGAAGGCATTACCCATTCGATCTGCACGCTCGAGTTCGAAAACCACCGCCCCCTGTACGACTGGTTCCTCGATCAGCTCGGTATCCATCACCCGCAGCAGATCGAGTTTGCCCGCCTCAACCTGACCTATACCGTCATGAGCAAGCGCAAACTCCTCCGCCTCGTCCAGGAAAAGCACGTCAGCGGCTGGGACGACCCCCGTATGCCGACGATCTGCGGCCTACGACGTCGCGGTTATTCGCCGTCCGCCATCCGCAACTTCTGCAAGGTAATTGGTGTCAACAAATTCAACAGTACCGTCGATATCGCGCTGCTGGAACACTGCCTGCGCGAAGACCTCAACAAGACCTCCCCGCGCGTCATGGCGGTACTGCGTCCGCTCAAGCTCGTCATCGACAATTACCCCGAGGGACAGATCGAGGAAATGGACGCCATCAACAACCCCGAGGATCCTTCCGCCGGCACCCGCAAGATCCCGTTCGGTCGCGAGCTGTATATCGAGCAGGATGACTTCATGGAACGGCCGCCCAAGAAGTTTTTCCGCCTTGCCCCGGGCCGGGAGGTCCGCCTCCGCTATGCCTACTTCGTCACCTGCACCCATGTCGTCAAGGACGCCGACGGCAACATCGTGGAAGTACACTGTACATACGACCCCGCCACACGCGGCGGTGACGCCCCCGACGGCCGCAAAGTCAAATCCACCCTGCACTGGGTCTGTGCCGCCAGGTCGCTGCCTGCCGAGGTTCGGCTTTACGACAACCTCTTCACAAAAGAAAACCCCGAAGAAACCGAAGAAGGCGCCGACTTCACCGCAAACCTCAACCCCAATTCGCTCCAGGTCCTCACCGGCTGTCGTGTCGAACCGTCGCTGGCCAACACAAAGCCGCTCGACCGCTGGCAGTTCGAACGCCTCGGCTACTTCTGCACCGACCCCGACGCACAAGCGCAAGGCCGGCTTATCTTCAACCGTACGGTGGGCCTTCGCGACACCTGGGCAAAGATCCAGCAGGCACAACCATAGGGGCCGGCACAAGCGACCGGCGGCACGCCGCGGCTATTGGCAGAACTCAATTTGCCGCGGGTCCGCCGCATGGCCATCGCCTTCAGCGTAGTCGTGCCTTGCATCGCCTCTTCGTACGTCATGCCCCACTGTTGCGCCATTGTGATCAGTTCAGGCATGCCGATCGGCAGCATTGCATCCTCGCCGTTGAGGCTGATCATCGGGAAGACGTTCAGCCATGCCGCGGCCATCGTCGCAAGATCCGCCATGTCGACCACGCAGTCGCTGTTCAGGTCGGCCGGCAGCACGTCCAACGGCACATACTGCGCCGCAAAAGCCTTGTCCATGTCGGGAACGATCTCAAGCAGCGGATCGAGCCACGGCCCGCCGGGCAGGTCCTGGCCGTACTGGTTGGTCCACTTATTGAACTTCCAGTCGCCGTACCTGGACTGGGCCCGGATGTCGACGCGGCCCAGCGCGTTGATGTCGTAGATGCGATGGACCCACCCGCGCGCATCCGACCGCTGGTTCTTGTCGGCCTTTCCTACAACGAAATACGGCATATACGTCCCCTTGCTCTTGGGCGTTCCGTCCGGAGGCTCGGCCGTGGCTACCTGCAATTGAATGTCGCACAGACGCAGTTGCGGATTCCGCTCGACAAAGTCGTACTGCAGCTCCATCCGCAGCGCAGTTAGGTCGATGTCCTTGCCGGCGTTGTTGTACACCGACATGGAAAACTCCAGGTCGCCCATACGCTGGGCCGCGAGTAAAGCATCATGTCTGACACCGCATCGCCTGAAAGCAGCGACCTCAGCAGCGAACCGGAAGCGGCGCTCGGTGTGATGGGAATCACATCCGCGTCGACAGGGAAATACCGGGCGCCCCACGTGATCGGATTGACGGTTTCACGGTTATAGTGTCTGAAGAGATACGTCTGCCCGGCCGCCATTAATCTCGACAAGCCCGAATGTTCGATCCGCAGGTCGATATAAGCGTTCTGCTCGTATGGCCCGCTGACCGGCTCCGTCGCGATCTGGTAGACCTTGAAATCCACAATCCGCACGTTCTCGTTTGCCGACGGGAATATCCCAAGGTCCATCAAATTCAGACGCACTGTCTGCCCTTCGTTGATTGACGCGATTTCCTCCGGCGTCAGGTTGAACCGAACCGGCGCCGACAGCTCCGGCCGGTTGTTGTTGTACATCGTGAATATCTCTTCGGCCACCGTGCTTATGGCGTCGCGGTAAATGCCTTTGAGCGCGGCAAACTGCTCCGCCGGGATCACATTGCCCTCCGGGCCGATGACGCTGTTGGACAGTTCGTCGATCAGGTCGTCCAGGTTCAGCGGCTGCATAGACGGCTTCAGGAGGCGGTACTCGTAAGCCTTGGCCATGTAGTAGTGATACTTCTGCAGACGCTCGATCGCCCGGCGATTCAAGGCATTCACATACATCGTCGCACGCGGATCGAGCACCGGCTGCGACGCCAGCTCCTCCCGCAGCGTGTCCATCGCCAGCAGATTCTCTGTGATCAGGTCCGCCAACGAGGCCAACTTCAGCATGGTCTCCGCTGTGTCGCGAAGGAGATCCGCCTGCTGCTTCTGCAAGGCTTCGATCTTTTCGGATTCTGTCTTGAACTCCGGTGACAGCGCCTTAAGCCGCTCCAACTCCGCCTGCACCTTATCGGCGGGGGCATGTATGCCGTCCAGCGCGGCCTTCATGCCGGTCACATAGTCGGTAAGACCCGTCTTGGATACGCCGAGGTTGTCCACGATGAACTTCGCCGCATCGCCGACCTCGCCCTTGGCCGCTTTGACCGCCGCTCCGACGCCTTCAGCAACGGTTTGCAGTTGGGTGGAAATGATCTTGTCGGCTAATTGCGTACCCTGAAGCACCGTATCGTAGGGTTTGTTGGCGTCAAAATTGGCCGCCATCTCCATACCCGTGCCGATATAGCCGCCCGCGGGTTGAACGAGCGGAATGACTTTGCACATTACTGCCGCCATCTTCAGGCCCGTCTTCCACCACGGAGTCTGCGTGTTGGCATCAGCTTGAACTTCGAGCCGGTTCTGCAAAGACTCCAGATTCAATATCTGCTGCTCCATCATCTGGCGAATCTCGGCGGCCCGAATTTGGAGTGTTGAGGTTCAGCATGGCCTGATCGTACTCGGCAATCGCTGTATCCTTTTCCTCCACAAGCTGCGCCCGAAGTTCCAGCAGGGCGTTGCGCTTCTGGGTCTGCGTGGCGCCGACCTTGCCGATCCAGTGGCCTAAGTACAGCATGTCGATGGCCCTGTCTATCTCGTTGTCGAACAGGGTGGTGTTGACCTCGAAACTCAGCATGGGCACCCAGCCGGCCGGGTTGCCGTAATAGTCCAGGTTGTTGCCGATCTGATAGAGCAGCGTTTTTCATCTGGTCGTACATCTTCCGCAGGTCGCGCTGGCTATCGGCCGGCACCGATGCCACGCCGCATCGGCCATGTAGGCCTCTAATGCTGCCGATAGTTCCTCCATCCGGGCGCTGGCCTCATCCAGACGGCCGTTCAGGTACTGGTCCCGGGCCCGCCCGAACAGGACGTCTATCAGGACAGGATCGATCCAGGCGAATGAATTGCCCGTAGTCACGCACGAAGCCAATCACTCGGCGCCGGCGGGTCCGGCTGAACCACCTGCGCATTTGTACCTGCCGTGGTCGCTGATCGACCCGGGTGGTTATATGCGTCCGTCGCCCAGACGGCGCCGGCGTTGTTCCCCGGCCAATAATTCCACCGCATCACCAGCCACTTGCTCGGCTGGCCCGCTGTCCCGCCCAAATACTGACCGGGACCTCCTCGCTGTGTAGGTGTCTTGCCCGCTCACCGGGCCGCAGGTCGATGTAGTCACCCCCCAAAGGTTGTGTAGTCTTCAGTGTGCCGCCGATTCCGCCCTTGCCGGGCTTGCCCGATGGTGATGCATTCTCGCCGCTGGTCGGACGTTTGCTGCCGATCCCGCCTACGGGGTAGTCATACGCAAAGAATATACCCGTGGCCCAGGCTTCTTCATAAATGATAAACTCACCGGCGGGAGCAGTCCAGGCATATGACCACCAGGAATCTGTGAAGCCAAAGGTCAGCCAGCCGGCCATGGATTCGCCGTTCTTGCCGCTCCTGCCGTCACCCCCATCCTGGCCGGGTCCGCCGCGCAGATCGAATCGCGTGCCGGGATGCATCATCGTCAGTTGGCCGACTTCGAGCGTTATATTGCCGGCCCGCAGACCCGCGATGCCGTCGTCCCCAGGGTCTCCGGGCCCTGTTGATCCTGGAGGAATCATCGTGTTTTTCATTGGCGTAGTGATTATCGCCGCATCGGGTCCTTCCATGATCAGTTCATTGGCCCGGATTATCACATTTGTCTGATGCAGGTGCAGCGGGCTGCGAATGATCACCTTCTCGGCAACCATCTCCATCGTCTCAATGTCGTATGCGCCGTCGAACATCTCGTAATAAGCGTTCGTGTGGTCCTGTTGAATCTCGATCACCTGCCGACGAATGAAGACCCTGCGAGGATGCACATTCCGGTAGTTCATCGACACGGTCGTCATGGATGTCGTGACCTGTGGACCGGCGTCCTCGACCTCAATCAGGCCGGACCGCGTATGGTTGGCCGGATCGAAGACCACCTGTTCCGGCATGAGATTCGCCAGGGGGTCAGCTCGAAGGATTGATTGAGAATCTCGTCGCCATCCCGCCCTGAAAGCGTGACCATGAACGGAAACTTGTCCGCCACGCATGATCCGTCAGCACACGGGACATAGGTAAACAGCCACCATCCCGCGTACTCTCCGCCCACAGGCACAAGGCCGATCGGCCCATTGGGCGCCGGGTCCGCCAGCATCTGCATCTCACAGTCGGGATGCCGTCCCATTGGAGCTATAACCGAAAGTTGTGGATGGACAGATGAAAAAAGCGGCGTATCCTTGGGTAGTTTTGACAAATTACTCATTAGAAAGGACACGCCACATGGAACAGAGTACAACAGAAGGACAGAACTTGT
>Ga0209506_1000959_pt1 | contig 33340 bp, 36 predicted proteins | sample AD_JPNHG2_MetaG_FD_184409 | JGI IMG/M metagenome (GOLD analysis project Ga0209506, IMG submission 184409) | Active sludge microbial communities of municipal wastewater-treating anaerobic digesters from Japan - AD_JPNHG2_MetaG (SPAdes) (version 2) | ecosystem: Engineered > Bioreactor > Anaerobic...
GGCGGAACCGGCCGCGCCGGTCGAGCAACCGTGCGACCCTGAAGCCGCCACGATGGACGAGGCGTGGACAGAGTTCTGCAAGCACTGCCCGCCGCCGAAGTGGGACCAGGCCGCGGTGGAAGCCGAGTGGTTCCGCATCATCGCCGAACTGTTCCCCGGCAAGCAGCCCGACGAACTCGGCCCGACCGAGTGGGCGGTGATGCGCGACGAGGGACCGACGCGGATCGTCCCGTTCTGACGCAGCGGCGGGTGGGCCCTGGTGGGCCTGCGAGGCTCATTCCCTCGCTCTGGTCGGTTCGATTCCGGCACCCGCCTGTGGGTTAGTCTCCCCTGTCCGGCCGGGTCGGGGGCTGCCGCAAGGCGGCCTCCGCTCGGTCCGGGCGGGCGGCCAGGGAAGAGATTGCGGACTGAACCATGATTGCGACTGCTTCACGCCAACAACTTCGGGACTACCAGGACCGGGCCGTCGAGACGGTGATCGAGAGGCTCGGCAGCCGGCCGATCCTGGTCAGTCCCACCGGCAGCGGCAAGACGACGATGGCCACGGAGGTCGTCGAGCGGTTGGGGCTGCCGACGCTGTGGCTGGCGCACCGGAAAGAACTGATCGACCAGGCCGCCGAGCGGCTCGCCGCGCACGGCCTGGATGTCGGCATCGTCATGGCCGGCTACAAGAGCAACCCGGCGGCGCAGGTGCAAGTCGCTTCGGTCCAGACGCTCGTGCGGCGAGACAAGCCGCCAGCCGGGCTGGTGGTGGTGGACGAGTGCCATCACGCCGCGGCGGAAACCTACCAGAACATCCTGGGCGACTACGGCGACGCCGCATTGATCGGCTTGACCGCCACACCGTTCCGGCTGGACGGCCGCGGCCTGGGCGACCTGTTCGGCGAACTGGTGGTCGCGGCCTGGCCGGACGAACTCTGCGCCGCCGGCGTGCTGCACAAGCCGCGGGTGTGGGCCTCGAAGGCTCCAGACCTGCGCGGGGTTCGTGTTGTTGCCGGCGACTACAGCGTCGGCGCTCTGGCCGAGCGGACCAACACGGCCGAACTCAACGCGGACATCGTGGAGACCTGGCGAAAGCGCGCCGAAGGCAAGCGGACTGTGGTCTTCGCGGTGGACATCGAGCACAGCGAGGCCATCACCGAGGCGTTCCGGCAGGCCGGCGTCGAGGCTGAACATCTCGACGGCGGCACGGCTCGCGCCGAGCGTGACGCCATTCTTGACCGCCTGGCTTCGGGCCGGACGCTGGTGGTGTCCAACTGCATGGTGCTCACCGAAGGCTGGGACTTGCCGGCGCTGGAGTGCGCGGTGGTCGCCCGGCCGACGGCTTCGCTGAATCTGCACCTCCAGATGATCGGCCGCGTCATGCGGGCCTGCGACGGCAAGAATGGCGCGATCGTCCTTGACCACGCCGGCAACCACCACGTGCACGGGCTGGTCACGCGCCGACTCGACTACACGCTGAGCGATGAGAAGGTGGGCTTCTCCGAGCCGCTGGGCCTGCGCCGGTGTGGCAACTGCGGCTTGCTGTTCGAGACGAGCGAGCGTTGCTGTCCCGAGTGCGGCTGGGAGCCGCAAGGCGAAGGCGGGCAGCGCCGCCGGCCGGCAATTCACGGCGAAGGTGAACTGGCCGAGTTCGACGACTCTTCCTTCGACTACCGCCGGCAGGTGTGGGTCCAGATCGAAGCCCAGCGGCAGGCCGCCGGCTACAAGGCCGGCTGGAGCTACTACCGATTCTTCGACCGCTTCGGCGTTGCGCCAATCGTGGCCGGCGGCGAGTTGGTCGATCCGCCGGCCGCAAGCTCGGAACAGAAGGCCGAGGTCTATCGCGAGTTCCTGCGGATCGCGGCCATCAAGGGTTACAAGCCCGGCTGGGCCGCGTACCGCTTCCGTGACGCTTTCGGCCACTGGCCGCGGAGGGGCGAAGCGTGACGGAGAAGCACCTCCAGAACGTCATCCTCCGCGCCTTCGGCACGCAGCCAGGCCTGCGCCTGTGGCGGGCCAACGTCGGCGTCGCCCGCGTGGGCCAGCGCGTGGTCCGTTTCGGTATACGCGGACAAGCGGACCTCACCGGCATCGTGCCGGACGGCCGGCGCTTGGAAATCGAGGTCAAGGCGGCAACCGGCCGGCAGACGGCCGAGCAGCGGAGCTTTCAAGACATGATCGAGAGGTTCCATGGAATCTACATCCTCGCAAGGTCCGTTGACGACGTGCGGCGGGAGCTTGCCGCCCGGGGCGTGCGGCTCGGATAGCGCGCTGGCGGCGAATGTCCGCTACGGCTACGGGCTGGGTTGGTCGTTTACGCCGCTGGACGGCAAGCGGCCGGTCCTGAAGCGCTGGCAGTCCGTACCTCGCGAGTCGATGGAGCAGGCGCTCGCCTGGGCGGGCAAGGGCAATGTCGGCCTGCGCACCGGCAAGGCCAGCGGCATCGTCGTCATCGACGTGGACCCCGGCGGCGATATCGAACCGCTGGGGCTGCCGGGCACGGTCACGGCGATGTCCGGGCGACCGGGCGCGTTCCACCTCTACTTCTGGCACAACGGCCCGCTGGGCAACTCATCGAAGAAGCTGGGGCCGAACATCGACGTGAAGGCCGACGGCGGGCAGGTGGTCTTCCCGGGCTCGGTGCATCCCGACACCGGGGCGGTCTACGCCTGGGCGGAAGGGTACGAGCCGTGGAACGTCGAGCTTGCCGAACTGCCCGCGCACATCGTGGAATTGCTCCAGTCGCCCGACGCGCCGAAACAGGCCGCCGCGGGGCCGGCGTTGCCCGCGGCGCTCGAAACGCCGGCCGAGCCGGATAGCCGACCGTCCGCGCGTGAACGAGCGCCCAAAGGCCGCGCAGATGCCAAAGCGGCCCGCTACGCCCAGCGAGCCTTGCAGCTTGAACTGCACGCCCTGACCAGTGCCGGCAACGGCACGCGGAACCAGACGCTCAATCGGGCGGCGTTCAGCCTGGGCCGGCTGATTGGCGGCGGGTATCTGGTCCGGGCCGAGGTCGAGGCGGCGCTTCGCAGCGCAGCCGAGTCGGTCGGGCTGGAGCCGCGGGAGATCGACGCAACGCTCCGGTCGGGCCTGGACTCCGGCACGCGCGAGCCGCGGACAGTCGAGCTTCGGCCCCGGCCGCGGTGCGACCGCGAGAGCGATTTCGACCCGGCCGAGTACGTGCTGCTGCCCGGTCCGCACAAGGACGACCAGGACGCGCACATCGAGCAGTCGAGCGTGGACTTCGCGTCCGACGTGCTCCAGCGCCTGCCGGCCGACGCCATCTACCGGCGGGACTTCATCCCCGGCGAGGTCATCGGCGAAGCGGGCCGACGGAAGTGGGTGGAGTTGTCGGCGGACCGGATGCGGATCGTGGTGGACAGTCACGCCAAGCTCGGCAAGTGGGTCACGCACCGGCAGACGAAGGAGCAAGTCCTTCTCTACCAGGCGTGCAACAAGGACGCCGCGGGGCTGGTGGTCGCCCATGCGACCGGCGCGGCCGGCGTCCGCGAGCTTTACCTGATGGTGTCCTACCCGGTCTACGGGCCTGGCTTCGTGCGGGTCGAGCCGGGCTGGCACGACGGCCTGTACTACGACGAGCCGGACGAGCTGCGCGACCTTCGCCCGGAAACCGACTGCGAGGTCATCCACAACGTGCTGCATGACCTGGTTGTGGACTTCCCCTTCAAGGCCGAAGCGGACCGGCAGAACTTCTTCGGCCTGCTGCTCACGCCGATCATCGCGCCAGCGCTCGACGGCAACCGGCCGATGCACCTGCTCAACGCGCCGCTGGAGCGGACCGGCAAGAGCAAGCTGGTCAACGAGGTGTTCGGCGGCATCGTCACCGGCCGGGATACGCCGTCGATGCAGATCACCGACCGGGAGGAAGAGCGCGAGAAGCGCATTCTGGCGATGCTGCTCCAGGGCGAGACGTTGATGCACCTGGACAACCTGCCCAGCTACATCGACTCGCCGGCGCTGGCCAGTCTGTTGACGACGCAGCGCTTCCTGGGGCGGCTGCTGGGCTACTCGCGGAACGTGTCGCTGCCGAACAACCTCACCATCGTCGGCACGGGCAACAACGTCCAAGCTTCCGGCGAGATCGCCAAGCGGATCGTGCCCATCATGATTGAGCCGGCGTCGGCGAACCCCGAAGCCCGCACCGACTTCCAGCACCCGGACATCCGGGCCTACGTCCGCCAGCAGCGGCGGACGGTGCTGGAGTGCCTGCTCGGGCTGGTGGAGAACTGGACCGCCGCCGGCCGGCCGAAACACCCCGACCGGCTAGGCGGCTTTGAGAGTTGGTCCGAAGCCGTCGGCGGCATCCTTCAGGTCAACGGCCTGCGGGCATGGCGAACCAACGAAGGCGAGTGGCGGAAGGTCGCGAATCCGCACGGTTCCGAGATCGAGACCTTCGTCGAAATCTGGCACGAAGCCTTCGGAGCGTCCGAGGTGGCGACACTGGACTTGATGAATCTGTCCGAGCAGCACGGCTTGTTCGGCTTTGTCTTCGCGCGGAATGGTGTAGCCGCTCGGATTTCAGTCTTCGGCAAGCTCCTAATACGCCACGTCAACGCACCGATCGGCAACTGGCGCATCCGACAGCGGAAGGCCCGTCAGACCCTGTACCGGCTGGAGGATGTCCATGGGACTTGAGAATGTCCTCAGCAAGCTGTCGCGTGCAAGGGTCGCAGGGGTCGATGATGGCTCCGCGCCCAAAGTTGGTGTGCAAGGGTTGCAGGGGTCATGCAGGGGTCAAAGCACGACCCTTGCAGAGCCAAGCGTTGCTTCAGTAAGCACTTGCGGCAGTTCTGCAAGGGTTGCAGGGGTTTCTGACAGCTTTACGCACGCGCCCGCGCACGCACGCGCGCACACGCGCGCCCGTGAGCAGCGGATAGACACAGAACCCCCGCAACCCGTGCGACCCTTGCAGATTCCCGGCGCGGTGACGCTGCTGAAGCACTGCCGGTGCATGGACTGCCGGCGGTTCTACAAGGCCATGGACGGCGATTCCTACTGCGAGTCCTACATCGGCGGAACGCGCATTGAGTGGGCGACGGGCAAACGCTACTGCGACCCGTTGCCGGACGCCTGGCACTACTGCGCCGACTACCACGGACCCCAGATCAGCAAGGACGTATGGGCCTGGCCTCGAAGCCCTCATGCAGAGGTTGCAGGGGTCGCGGGTCCTTCCGGCGAGTCGGCGGAAGACAACCGCGGCGGGAACGGTCACGAAACAGGTTTGTTTCGTTCGCCGGCGCGCACACAAGGCAAGGAGGCGTAAGCCATGAAGATCGAGCCATGGGACATCGACCGGATCAAGCCCTATGAGAAGAACCCGCGGCGGAATGACAAAGCCGTCCAGGCCGTGGCCGACTCCATCCGTGAGTTCGGCTTCCGCCAGCCCATCGTGGTGGACGACGCCGGCGTCATCGTGGTGGGCCACACACGGTACAAGGCCGCGCTGAAGCTGGGCCTCAAGACCGTGCCGGTGCATGTCGCCGCCGACCTGACGCCCCAGCAGGCGCGGGCCTACCGCTTGGCCGACAACCGCTCGGCCGAGAATGCCGAGTGGGACATCGACCTGCTGCCCATCGAACTGGGCGAGCTTCGCGACGGCGGCGCGGACCTGAAGCTGCTGGGCTTCACCGACAAGGAGCTTGCCGAGTACCTCCGCGAGTTCGACACCGACCTTGACGAGGGCGACGCCGACGCGAGCGAAGCCGCCGAAACCATCCGCTGCCCCAAGTGCGGCCACGAGTTCCCCTTGGAGTAACCGCCATGAGCGCCGAGACGGCCGTCTACGTCCAAAGCAAGTACGCCAAGCCCGCCTACACGGTGGAGAGCTACAACGTCCGCGCGTGGCCCGGCCTGGAGATGGTCTGTCACGCCCTGCGGCAAGGCGGGATCGAGGTGGACTACTGCTCGTCCGCCACGGCCGGCCGGTACAAGGTCGTGCTGGTGTCGATCACGTCCGGCTGCGACTGGTATCCGTTCGTCGGCGAGCGGCTCCGATGGCCAGCGACGGCGCGGCCGACGGTCATCGCCGGCGGCGCGGGGCTGCTCAACGTCCGGCCGTTTCTTCGCTGGTGCGATGTCTTCTGCCTGGGCCGGGCGGAAGACTACATCGTGCCGCTGGTCCGCTCGGCGCTGGCCGGCGAGAAGCTGGAGCATCCGTCGGTCATCTACGGGGCCGACTTTCGCCTGGACAAGACCTACTGCATCGACGCTGGGACCGGCCTGTATCCGCACGCCGTGCCGCTGGCCAACGGCAAGACCTGGCGCGAGAGCGCCTACGGCTGTCAGCGCAAGTGCATGTTCTGCGCCTATACCTGGCATCGCCGGCACGTCGGCGGATTGCAGAACGAGGCCGGCGCGGGCGACGTGCTTTGGGGCGGCTCGGCCGAGAAGACCATCTTCGAGTTGGACCTTGCCCGCCCGGAGACATGGGGCCTGCCCAAGCTTCGCATCGTCGGCCTGGACGGTTTCTCCGAGCGGCTCCGGCGGATGGTCAACAAGCCCATCACGCGGGACATGCTCCGCGGCTTCTTCCGCGGACTGGCCGCGGCGAAGGTCGCGCCGAACCACATGAAAATCTACAACATCGTCGGTTACCCGACCGAGACGGAAGCCGACTGGTTCGAGTTCCTCGAAGACCTGGCGGCGGCGGATGAAGGCTGGACAAAGATCGACCCGCAATGGGGCATCGAGGTTCACTCCACACCGTTCCGGCCTATGCCTGCGACGCCGGGCGCCTGCTGGCCGATGAGTCCGATCAACTACCGCGGCCGAATCGTCAAGGTGCTCAGCCAAGGCAAGCACCGCGAGTACAAGGGCATCTTCTACCGGGGGAATCGCTTCTGGGCGGCCGAGTCGCGCGGGACCGAAAGCCTGCCAACGGTCATCCTCGACGCGCTGGTCCTTCGCGGCGTGGAGGACGACTCCGAGACCATCGCCCGGCTGGCAGGCTCGACCAAGTTCCGCAATGCCAGCATGGCGCACAAGACGGCGATGCTGGAGCGGCACGTCGATATCGCCCGCCTCTTCGCCGGCTACACCTGGGACACGCTGCCGACGCGATACCTGGCTTCGTACATCCCGAACGACAAGCTCCAGAACATCGACGCCGTGGCGCGGAAGCGGGCCGGCGCTCCGTGGCCGGCGGAAGGCGGTGCGGCATGAGCGAGGAACTGGACATCCGCTCGCTGTCCGTCACAGCCGCGGCGAAGCTGCTGAAGGTGCCGCCGAAGACGATCCGCGAGCACATCCGCCGCGGCCTGCCGCTGGTGGACAAGCGGATCGACCTGATTGTCTATGGGGCTTGGCTGAACCAGCAGGAACAGAACCGGCAGAGCGATGGTGCTTGACCCGAACAAGCTGAGCCGCAACGAACTCGTCCAGCTACTCAACTCGACGGCGCTGGGTGAGTCGATCACGCGCTCGCGGCTGGACCGGCAGATGAACCGGGCAGGCCGGCGCTGGCATGACGGCCGGCGCATCCGGCTGCTGGAGTACCTGCGCTGGCTGATCCGCGAGGTGGAGCGGCCGGCGAAGCCGAAGATCGACGCCCGCGCCGCCGACCTCGAACGCAAGAACACCGAGACCTGGCGGACGCAGAACATCGCGCCGCTGCCGGACATCGCCGACTTGAACCGGCGGGAACGCGCCCGGGCCGACTTCCGTTTCTTCTGCGAAACCTACTTCGCCAGCGCCCTCTATCGCGGCTGGTCGGAGGACCACCTGCGCGTCGTTGAGAAGATCGAGCGGGCGGTGAAGGAAGGCGGCTTGTTCGCGTTCGCCATGCCGCGCGGGTCGGGCAAGACCACGTTGGCCCGGCTGTCGGCGCTGTGGGCGATTCTGTCCGGCTACCGCCCGTTCGTCTGCCTCATCGGCGGCTCGCAGGAACGCGCGATTGAACTGCTCGCTCCGATCCGCAAGGCCGTCCTGGAGAATCCGCTTCTACTGGCCGACTTCCCCAAGGCCATCTATCCGCTGCACCGGCTCCAGAACAACGCCCGCCGGCAGATCGGCCAGCACATCGACGGCCGGCCGACCTACTGCACGTGGGCCGCGGACAAGCTGGTCTTCCCGACGGTCGAAGGACCGTACAACGAGGCGTCCGGGGCCATAATCACCGTGACCAGCCTCGACGCCAACATGCGCGGCCAGCAGCACACCACGATGGACGGCCGGACGCTGCGCCCGTCGCTGGTGCTACTGGACGATCCGCAGACCCGCCAGTCGGCCCGCTCGCCTTCGCAGACGCGATACCGGCTCCAGCTTCTCACCGGCGACGTGCTGGGCATGGCCGGGCCGGGCGAGTCCATCGCCGCGGTGCTCACCTGCACGAAGATTTACGCCGGCGACCTCGCCGACCAGGTGCTCGACCGGCAGAAGACGCCCGAATGGCAAGGCGAGTGCACGAAGCTGGTCTACGCCTTCCCGACCGCGGAGAAGCTCTGGGATGAGTACGCCCGCGTCCGCGCCGAAGGCTTGCGGCAAGGCAAGGGTCTGGCGCCCGCGACGGAGTTCTACGCCGCGCACCGCGAAGCGATGGACGCCGGGGCCGTCGTCGCCTGGCCGGAACGGTTCGACCCCAAGACGGAGGTGTCCGCCATGCAGCACGCGATGAACTTGAAACTCCGCGACGAAGAGGCGTTCGCCGCCGAGTATCAGAACGAGCCGGCGACGGAGCAGTTCGAGGATGAGCGGCTCACGGCCGACCAGGTTGCCGAGAAGATCACCGGCCGGCCGCGGGGCGAAGTGCCGCTGGCGGCAACGCGCCTCACCGCGTTCATCGACGTGCATGACAAGCTGCTGTACTGGTGCGTCTGCGCGTGGGAGGAAGACTTCACGGGCTACGTCATCGACTACGGCACGTTCCCCGACCAGAAGCGGCAGTATTTCACGCTCCGCGACGCCACGCACACACTGGCCGCGGCGTTCCGCGGGGCCGGCAAGGAAGGCGCGGTCCAGGCCGGCTTGGAGAAGCTCGCCGGCGAGTTGCTCGCCCGGCCGTGGGAGCGGACCGACGGCGCGGCGCTGCACGTCGAGCGGCTCTTGATCGACTCGGGCTATCTGCCGGCGGTGTGCAACGCCGTCGCCGTCAAGCTCGGGCCGGCCGTGCTGCTGTCGAAGGGCATGGGCCTGCGGGCCGGCAACAAGCCGATGGCTGCCTACACGCGCCGGCCGGGCGAGCGGCACGGGCACAACTGGTACATCCCCAACGTGTCGAGGTCGAGCGAGTTCCGCCACGTCGCCTTCGACGCCAACTTCTGGAAGACCTTCCTTCACGCGCGGCTGGCGACGCTCGCCGGCGACAAGGGCTCGCTGTCGCTCTTCGGCAAGAAGCCTGAGCAGCACCGGCTCTTTGCCGAGCATGTGGCCGGCGCGGAAACCTACGTCGTCACCGAAGGGCAAGGCCGGACGGTCCACGAGTGGCGCGTCAAGCCGTCAAAGCCTGACAACCACTGGTTCGACTGCCTCGTCGGCTGCGCCGTGGCCGCATCCATGGCCGGCGCGAAAGTTCCCGGCGAAGGCGCGACCACCCGCCAGCGGAAGCGGTATACACAGGAAGACCTGAGAAGGCGAGTGGTATGACGAGCGAGAGCACACGCAAGCGCTGGCCGCCGGCGGACGAGCCCAAAGGCGTCGTCTGCCCCAAGTGCGGATGCGCCCACCTGCCGGTGCTCAACACCCGGCGCTCGATGGGCCGGATCGTCCGCTACCGCCAGTGCCGGCACTGTGGCCGGCGGGTCACGACCTACGAAGTCACGCCGTCGAAGCTCGCCGACGTGACCGCGTAGAGCCCCGGAAAACCGGAGCGAATGACAGATATGGCACAATCTGCCGCCGCAAGCCGGAAGGCCCTTCGCGGGGCGCAGCTTCGGCGGTAGGGTGAGAGCAGACAACCAGGACGCGCGGCGCGTCGGCTGATCCCCGACGCGAAGCCACGGACCAAGGCCATGCGGGGCCGCATACCCGGCATGGCCTTTTCTGTTGGGCCGCGCGGCTGGTTGTCGGCGAGGTGACGCGATGGCGGACGACTTGAAAGACGCGATCCGGCAGAACGCCCAAGGCCCCAAGCAGGCGAGTACGGACGGCGTGAACGTCGAGCAGCATTCGCTGGCGGACCAGATCGCCGCGGACAAGTACCTGGCCGCGAAGGATGCGGCGGCGCGGAATCCGGCCAAGGGGTTCGCCCGCGTCAAGATCGTGCCGCCGGGGACGGTGTAACGCATGGGACTGTGGCCCTGGACAAAGCGGAAGAAGGTGCAGGCGGACGGCCTGGTGCTGGTGCGGGCGAAGTTCGACGCCGCGCAGACCACGCCGGACAACCGCAAGCACTGGGCGAATGCCGACCATCTCTCGGCCGACGCCGCGGCTTCGCCGGAAGTCCGGCGGACGCTCCGCAACCGTGCCCGTTACGAAGTGGCGAACAACTCCTACGCCCGCGGGATCGTCCTCACGCTGGCCAACGATGTCATCGGGACCGGGCCGCGGCTCCAGATGCTCGCCGACTCCGCGGAAGCCAACCGCACCATCGAAGCGGAGTTCGCGCGGTGGGCCAAGGCCGTCGGGCTTGCCGAGAAGCTCCGCACCATGCGGCAGGCGCGGGCGCAGGACGGCGAAGCGTTCGCGTTGCTGTTCAGCAACAACCGGCTCGCGTCGCCGGTCAAGCTCGACGTGCGGCTCATCGAAGCCGATCAGGTAACCACACCTGACCTGTCCTTCGGCAAGGCCAACGTCGTCGATGGGATCGTGCTGGACGAGTTCGGCAACCCCGTCGAGTTCCACGTGCTCAAGCAGCACCCTGGCGGCGACGCGGCTTCGGCCGGCACGCAGTACGACCGGGTTCCCGCGGCGAGCATGATCCACTGGTTCCGCGCCGATCGGCCGGGCCAGAACCGCGGGCTGCCGGACATCCTGCCGGCGCTGCCGCTGTTCGCCCAGCTTCGGCGGTACACGCTGGCGGTCATCGCTGCGGCCGAGTCGGCGGCGAACATCGCCGTGCTGATGAAGACCAACGCGCCGGCCGGCGGCGAAGCGGCTGAGGTCGAACCCATGACGGAAATGGAGTTCGCCCCGAACATGGCCGTCTTCACGCCCGAAGGCTGGGAGCCTTCACAGGTGAAGGCCGAGCAGCCGGCGACGACTTACGACATGTTCAAGCGGGAAATCCTCAACGAAATCGCCCGCTGCCTGAACATGCCGTACAACATCGCGGCCTGCAACTCGTCGGGCTACAACTACTCGTCGGGGCGGCTGGATCACCAGACCTACTACAAATCCATCCGGGTCGAACAGGCCCATATCGAGGCGGTTGTTCTGGACCGCATCTTCGCCGCATGGCTCACCGAGGCCGTGCTTGCGTTAGGCATTAGGCTGAAGGCTATAGGCTGTAGGAGGGAGGACGCGGCGTTTGTTCGGCGTGCAGACGGCGCTCCATATTCAGCGCCTACAGCCTACGGCCTACAGTCTACAGCCTTGCCCCCCCACCAGTGGTTCTGGGACGGCCACGAACACGTGGACCCGCAGAAGGAAGCTGCCGCGCAGGCCCAGCGGCTCGCCAGCCACACCACCACGCTGGCCTGCGAGTACGCCCGTCAAGGCAAGGACTGGGAAACCGAGCTGCGCCAGCGAGCCAAGGAAGCCTCGTTGATAAAGGAACTCGGCCTCACGTTCGCGCAGGCCGCCCCGCAGACGCCCTCGCAGGACAACAAGGACGACGAAGACCCCGAAGACGAGGAGGACAGCCGTGCCGCTGCCTGAAAAAGACGATCACAAGACGCTTCGGTTCGTATGTGAGCCGGGCGCGATATCCATCGAAGCCGCGGCGGATGTTGCCGCCGGCCCAAACGGCAAGCCGAAGCTGCCGCGCTTCTCGATGGTCGCATACACCGGCGGGGCCATGCGCATCGCCGGCTGGCGCTATCCGGTCATCGTGGACCTGGCCGGTCTGACCATCCCTTCGCAGTCTCGGCCGATTCGCTTCGGCCACGACGCCACGGCCGGCGTGGGACACACCGACAGCATTGCCGTTGCCGAAGGCAAGCTCGTCGCCGCCGGCGTTGTCTCGCGTGACACGGTGGCGGCGCGGGAGATCGTCGCGTCAGCCCGCAACGGCTTCCCGTGGCAGGCGTCGCTGGGCGCGTCGGTCGATCAGTTCGAGTTCGTGCGTGAAGACCAGGCCGTTCTGGTCAACGGCCGCGAGTTCAAAGGCCCCGTCAACGTCGTCCGCCGGGCGACGTTGGGGGAAATCAGTTTCGTGGACCTCGGAGCCGACGGGAACACCTCGGCAAGCGTCGCCGCTTCGGCGAAGGAGAACACCTTCATGGAAGACAAGGAAGTCACTCAGACGCAGCAAGGCAAGGTCGAGGCCGCGGCGCAGACGGACGGGGCTGGCAAGGACGCCTCCCCGGCCGTCGCCGATTCCGCGGCGGACATCCGCGCCGCCGCGCTGGCCGAAACCAAGCGGATCGACGCCATCCGCAAGGTGTGCGCCGGCCGGCACGCGGACATCGAAGCCAAGGCCATCGAGGAAGGCTGGGACGCGGGCCAAACCGAGCTTGCGGTGCTCCGCGCCGAGCGGCCGAAGGCTCCGGCCGCGCACATCCGCGACAACAACGTCGATACCGACGTGCTCGCCGCGGCCGTCTGCCTCAGCGGCGGCATGAAGCCCGATGAGTCACGCTTCGACGAAAAGGTGCTCGAAGCCGCCAGCCGTCGGTTCCGCACCGGCATCAGCCTCCAGGAACTGGTCATGGAAACGGCTTGGGCCAACGGCTACCAGGGCCGGTCTTTCCGGTCCGACATGGAAGGCGCTCTCCAGGCGGCGTTCAGCACGTTCCGCCTGCCGGGCATCCTCTCCAACGTCGCCAACAAGTTCCTCCTTGCCGGCTTCGAGAGCGTGGAAGACACCTGGAAGCGCATCGCCGCCACGCGCAGCGTCCGCGACTTCAAGGCCGTCACCAGCTACCGGCTCACCGGCGCGTTCGAGTACGAAGAGGTCGGCCCGACGGGCGAACTCAAGCACGGCGCGGTCGATGAGGAAACCTTCACCAATCAGGCCAAGACCTACGGGCGGATGTTCTCCATCACCCGCACCGACCTCATCAATGACGACCTCGGCGCGCTGACGGCACTACCGCGGAGGATCGGCCGGGGCGGCGCGCTGAAGCTCAACAAGGTCTTCTGGACCGCGTTCCTCAACAACGCCGCGTTCTTCACCACCGGCCGCGGCAACTACAAGGCCGGGGCGGACACGGTGCTTTCGGTGGACGGCCTGACCGACGCCGAACTGCTCTTCCTGGAGCAGAAGGACGCTGACGGCAACCCACTGGCCTTGGTCGCCAAAGTGCTATTGGTCCCGCCGGCGCTGTTGGTCCGTGGCACGCAGTTGATGAACTCTATGGAGCTGCGCGACAACGCCGCTTCGAGCAAGTATGTCACCAGCAACCCGCACGCCGGCAAGTTCAGCGTCGTCCACTCGGCCTACCTGTCCAACGCCAGCATCAGCGGCACCTCGGCCAAGGCGTGGTATCTGCTGGCCGACCCCGACGATCTGCCGGTTATCGAGGTGGCCTTCCTTAACGGGCAGCAGACCCCGACGGTGGAGCGAGCGGACGCCGACTTCAACGTCCTGGGCATTCAGTTCCGCGGGTATTTCGACTTCGGCGTTGCCCTCCAGGACTACCGGGCAGGCGTGAAGATGAAGGGCGAGGCATAAGCCTCGCAGTCATAGGAGCAAACCGACATGGCAACGTTCATTCACGATGGAAGTAGCATCGACTACACCCCCGGCTCGGCCGTGACGGCGGGCGCGGTCGTCATCCAGGGCGAACTGGTCGGCGTGGCCAAGGTGGATATTCCGGCCAACACTCTTGGGGCGCTGGCCGTTGATGGCATCTTCGACTTCCCCAAGGCGACCGGCTCGGCCATTTCCGTCGGGGCTTTGTGTTATTGGGACGCGACCAACCAGCGGGCAACGACCACGGCCTCGGGCAACAAGCTGATCGGCAAGTGCGTCAAGGCCGCCGCGGATACGGATACGACCGTCCGCGTGCGGATGTCGCAGTGAGGATGGACAGAGATGACCGCGAGCTTCGTGCATGAGGGTGCTTCAATTGACTACACGCCGGCGACCGACCTGGCCGCCGGCGAGGTGGTCTCTATCGTCACGCCGGACGGCGGTGGGTTCATTGGCGTCGCGCCGCGACCGGTGCCGGCCGGCGTGAAGGGTGCCCTCGCCGTCGAGGGCGTGTTCCAGTTGCCCAAAGCGGCCGAAGACCTGGTCGCCGGACAAAAGGTCTACTGGGACGCCCTCCAACAGAAGATCGTCGCCTCGCCAACCCTGCTGGGTTGCGCGGGCAATCCCGTGGTCAACGGGCGCTTCCTTGCCGGCAGCGCCAACTGGACCACCTGGACCGAGCGCGGCAGCGCCTCGCGGGACTTCAACTCACCTTTGGTGCCGGCCGGTGGTAAAGCGCCTGGCCTGCGTATCTGGCAGACCGGCAACTTCAACGGCGGCGTCTACCAGGCGGTGACGCTGACGCCGGGCCGGGCTTACACGTTGCGTGTCCTGTGTCGCGACCTGGCTTCGACCGTGGACGCTGCCTGGGCGGAAGTGCTGATCGGCACTCCCGTGCCGGTCAACGGCCAGGACTACGCCGGCGGTTCGGGGGGAAGGCTGCTTCTGGCCAAGTGGGACACATACGTCGGCGCGCGATGGAACGGCGATCAGGCCAGCGCTTCCGTGGCCCAGTCGCTCACGTTCACCGCGACCGCGGCGACGATGTACCTGGTCCTCAAGGTAGGCCAGAACACCTCGCCCACGGCGGTGGTCGATGTGTCCTTCGATGACGTGGCCCTGTGCGAGTCGCCTGGTTCCCCGGCGGTCCGTACGCCCATCGGCGTGGTGATCGCGGACGCGCCCAGCGCCGAAACGACGGTCCTGGTCAGACTGCGGTGGTTTTAGATGTCGGGCCTGCTGGAGAAAGGATCGAACTGGCTGGAAGACCAGCGTCACACGCACCTGACGCGGACGGTGGTTTACCAGCGCGGCGGCGAATCAGTCGAATTGGCCGCGACAGTGGGTCGGACGGTCTTCGAGCAGGCGGATGAGTTCGGCGTGATTCATCGGACCGAATCGCGCGACTTCCTGGTGCGGGAAGCGGACCTCGTGCTGGCGGGCAGTCAGACGCTGCCAAAGGCCGGCGACAGGATCAGAGAGCCAGCCGGTGATCAGACGTTCGTCTATGAGGTCATGGCTCCGGGCGCCGAACCGCCGTGGCGGTACAGCGATGCGTACCGGCGGACGCTGAGGATTCACACGAAGCATGTAGCGACGGAGTAACCGCACGTGGAGAACTGGATGATTCAACCCGTGGTGCAGTACGGCTTCCTGGGCTTCTCCGTGGTCCTGCTGGGCGTGGTGATCTGGCTCATTCGCCAGTTGCTGGAGGTGCTGGAGGCGAACAACCGGATTATCGCGGCCAACACCGAGGCGATTCGCGACCTCACCAACACAACCAGCGATCTGCTGAACCTGAATCGCTCGCTGCATGACAAGATCATCTCGCGGCCATGCATTGCCCGGGAGGAAGTGTGAGATGAGCGTCATCACGCAGATCGCCGATGCCGTCGTGACCAGCCTGAATGGCGGCTCGTTCAGCCAGTCGTTTACCGCACAGCGGCGGTATCAGCCGTCGTTCGCCCTGGCTGAGATGGAGACGCTCCGCGTCACCGTCGTGCCGAAATCGGTGTCGATCACCAATGCCACCCGCGACAGCGGCTTTTTCGATTGCGCCATCGACATCGGCGTGCAGAAGAAGGTCAACCCAGAAGACCAGGCCGAGGCGGATGCGCTCTTGGGCCTCGTCGATGAACTCATGACCCATCTGCGGGGCCGGCGGTTGGACGATGCGCCCGAAGCGGCCTGGTTGAGCCCGACGCACGATCCGATCTTCGCGGCCGAGCATCTGGACTCCAAGCATGTGCTGACGAGCGTACTGACCGTGGCGTACCGCGTGCAGCGGTAGAAACACGCCGGACGTTGGGGCCGGCGAGATCAGGAGAAGGTTATGGCTATCAAACTGGGCATGGAAGCCAAGCTCTACTACGGGCCGGCCGGATCGACGGCCAACACCGAACTGAACAACGTCAAGGATGTGACCTTGAATCTGGAGACGGGCGAGGCGGATGTCACCACGCGCGGCAACCAGGGCTGGCGGGCGACGGTGGCCACGCTCAAGAGCGGCACCGTTGAGTTCGAGATGATCTGGGATACCGGCAACGCGGGCTTCACCGCGATCAAGAACGCCTACTTCAACAACACGTCAATCGCCCTGGCGATTCTCGATGGCCCCAACGGCGAAGGCCTCGACGCGGACTTCTCGATCACCAACTTCAGCCGCAACGAGCCGCTGGAAGAAGCGATCACCGTCAGCGTGACCGCCAAGCCGACCTATTCGACCCGGGCACCGACCTGGAAGACCGCAGGAGGAACGTAATCCATGCGAACCTTTACCGACAATGCCGGCCGGACTTGGACCATCGTTATCAACGTCGGTGCGATCAAGCGCGTGCGCGGGCTGCTGGAGGTGGACCTGCTCGAAGTCGTCGATGGCAAGCTGATCGAGCGGTTCATCCGCGATCCTGTGCTGCTGTGCGATGTGGTCTACGCGGCGTGCAAGCCGGAAGCGGATGCCAAGGGTGTCAGCGACGAGGAGTTCGGCAAGGCGATGGCCGGCGACGCCATCGAGCACGCGACGAAGGCACTGCTGGAGGAACTCGTGGGTTTTTCCCCGAGCCCGAGAGATCGGGCGAATCTCCAGCGGGTGCTCGAAGCGACGTGGACGGCGATGGATCGAGCGAGAGACGTGGTCGAAGCGCGACTGACCAACGGCGAACTCGACCGGGTGGTCGAGCAAGCGCTGGCGACTGCCACGAACTCATCTGGCGGTGCGCCGGCATAGTCGGCGTCGAGCCCGAGCGGCTGACGCTCCGCGAATTGCTGGCGATGGCCGAGGCCCGCATGAAGGACGACTGGTCGCGGACCAGCTCGCTGATGGCCCTGCTGGCTAACTGCCATCGCGACCCGAAGAAAACGCCGCCGTATCGGCCGAGTGACTTCGATCCGTTCGTCAAGCGCAGTCAACCGCCCATGGTGGGCGTCGAGATTCTCAAAGACGTGTTTGTGCATGGACGTATTCCCAAGCAGGAGGCTCACACATGAAGAACGTAGCATTCGCGGAGTTCTCAATCATCGGTCTGATCCACGCGGCGCTGGTCGGCTGCGCCAGCCTGAATCCCCAGCCGCCCATTGAGGCGTTCGCCAACAAGCTGGCGGACGAGGCGATCATCCCGGCGGTGCGCGAGGGGCTCGCGCAGGGTGTCGAGCAACTTTCCATCCAAGCCGGCGCGCAAGGCATCAACCCGACCTACGCGGTGATGTTCGAGGGCAAGTGGGTGGTGGGCATTGAAGGCCGGGCGACCGTCGGCGTCGAAGGTGTGGCGGGGCAGATTCAGGTCTCCAGCACCAGCAACGAGGAGACGGAAACGAGCCCGCACGCCACAGGCGGAGGCTCGGCCACGCAGCCGGCCAATCGGGAGGAGCCGTGAGCAAACGGCATCGCGGGACATGGTTCGCGTGCGTGTGCGGCGTGCTGCTCGCAGGTTGCACACTGCACGTGCATCTGGGCGGCAAATACTACCTGAACGACCCGGCCAAGGATGAGCCGGGGTTTGTATTGGAGGCACAACCTCATGCTGACGTGGCTGGACGGCAAGAAGACACTCATCGGCAGCCTGCTTCTCAGCCTGCTGGGCGCGGTCTGGAGTTTGGACGTATTGATTGACGGCGCGGCCAACTGGCTCACCGAGCAGCAGTACGTCGCCATCGGCACCACCATCGCCGGCCTGACCGGTGCGGCCATGCGGTTGGCCGTCGGCAAGGTCGAGAAGAATGGCAAGACGGAATGATCGACCTGCGGATCAAAGAACTGTTCTTCGACCGGCCAATGGTCGCGCGGGCGGTGAACAAAGCCAAGCGTGGGGTGCTGTCGCGCGCGGGCGCGTTCATTCGTCAAGCCGCCCGCACAAGCATCCGCAAGCGCCAAGGAACATCGTCGCCGGGCAGTCCGCCTTACTCGCACACCGGCCTGCTGCGCCGGTTCATCCTGTTCGGCTACGACCGTGGCACCGATTCGGTCGTGGTCGGACCGGTGAGGCTCAATAAACCGGGCGAAGCACCGCGCGTGCTGGAGTTGGGCGGCACGACGGTCATCGAACAACGCGTGCGCGGTCGCCGCGTCCGCGCGCGGGCTCGTATTCAAAGGCGACCCTACATGGGTCCGGCAATGGAGAAGGAACTGCCGAAGTTCCCGGCGTTGTGGCGGAACAGTATTCGGCCAGGGTGAGCAATGGCCAGCACACAGGGCATTCGAGCCGGTCGAGCATTCGTCGAACTCGGCGTGAGCGACAAGCTCACCGCCGGGTTGCGTCGGGCGCAGCGGCAATTGCGGGCCTTCGGCGAGGGGTTGCGCTCCATCGGCACGCGCATGACCGCCGTGGCCGCCTCAGTGCTCGCACCACTCGGGGCAACGGTCAAATACTTTTCCAGCGCCGGCGACACGCTGAACAAGATGGCGGCCCGGACGGGCGTCAGCAGCGAGGCGCTCTCGGAACTGGGATTTGCCGCTGAGCAATCCGGCGCGGACCTGGAAACGCTCGAACTCGGCCTGCGCCGGATGCAGAAGGTGATCGGTGATGCGGCTGACGGCTCGGCCTCCGCGGGCGACACACTCGGCAAGCTGGGGCTGACGCTGGCAAAGCTCCAGGGCCTGGCTCCCGAGCAACAGTTTGCCCTCATCGCTGACCGGCTCAGTCAGATTCAAGACCCGACCTTGCGTGCAGCGTCCGCGATGGAAGTCTTTGGCCGGTCGGGAACGCAGTTGCTCCCGCTGATGCAGGATGGGGCCAGAGGCATCGGGCAACTGCGGGAGCAGGCCCGCGCGCTCGGCCTGACTGTCTCGACGGGGACGGCCCAGGATGCCGCCGTACTCAACGATACGCTGAACATCCTGTGGCGCGTCGTGAAACAGGGCGCGTTCGTGGTCGGCTCGGTATTGGCCCCAGCGGTGGTCGAGCTATCAAACACCATCACCCGAACAGTTGTTTCTGTCACCAACTGGATCAGCCAGAACAAGGCGGTGGTGGTCACCGTCGCCAAGGTCGCAGCGACCGTCGCCGCCGCCGGCGTGGCCATCATCGGCCTGAGTTGGGTGGTGTCCGGCATGGCCGCGGCACTAGGTGGACTGGCCGCCGTCGCATCGGGAGTTGGAACCGTTCTGGGCGTGGTCGGCTCCGCGCTCACGGCCTTGCTCTCGCCGATTGGCTTGGTCATCGCGGCGGTCGCGGCCCTTGGTGCGGCGGTCTTCATTTACAGCGGCGCGGCCGGCAAAGCCCTTGAGTGGCTGCGCGAGCAGTTCGGTCGGCTTCATGCTTTCGTGTCCAGGGTGGTGACCGGCATGTCCGACGCCTTGGCCGCCGGCGACGTAGCCTTGGCCGCGCGCATCCTGTGGCTGGCCCTCAAGCTCGCCTGGCAAGAAGGCGTGGCCGCCCTGAACCGCACATGGCTTGCGGTCAAGCGGTTTATGCTCACGCAGGCCCAGCAGATGTGGACCGGCGTGTTGAGCGGCGCGGAGTTCGTCTGGCACGGACTGAAGGTCGGCTGGATCGAGGCCACGGCGTTCATCTCGCGGACCTGGAAGCGGTTCACCAGCTTCCTGGAGGTGACCTGGGCCACGATCAAGAACGTTGCGACCAAGACGCTGAATCACATTAAGGGCCTGTTCGACGAGACGTTCGACGTGGATGCGGCCAACCTTGTGGCCGACCAGGCGCTCGTGGCCGCCGAGCAGCGGATCGAGCAGGACAAGGACGCCCAACTCGGCCAACTTCAGCGCGAAGGCCAGCAGAAACGCGAAGCCGAGCAGCAGCGCCACGAATCCCGCCTGCGCGGCATCATCGAGGCCGAGGATGAAGCGCTGGCCGAACTCGACCAGGCCACAGACAGTCAACTCGATCAGACGCGGCAGCAACTCGACGACGCCCGCCGGCAGTTGGCCGATGCCCTGGCCGAGGCGAAACAGAAACGCGAGCAGATCGAGGCCGAAGACAAGGCCCCGCAAGCCGGCCCGCGCGGTCTGCTCGACGGGCTGGCCGATCGCCTGGAAGGACTCGGCGACGTGATTGCCAACAAGATTACCGTCACCGGCACGTTCAACCCGGTAGCGGTCCAAGGCCTGGCCGCCGGCAACGACGCCGCCCAGCGCACGGCCACCGCGAGCGAGCAGACGGCCAAACACACCAAGCGTCTCGCGGATGCGGCGGTCACCGGCGGGCTGACGTTCGCCTGATAAGGAGGCACCGTGCCGATCACCGTTGAAGAACGATTCGAGAGCCGGCAGGTCACGATGGGCACCAACCCCTCGGCTGAGCTGCGCTACAACATTCGCGGCACGAACGACGACGTGGCCGCGCGGGTCGCGCTCGAAGCGGCCAGCCCGTTGGTCTATGATTTCTACGGCAACGGTTTGTGGGTCATCCCACGCGAGAGCGCCTCGGTGGAGCCGGTGGCCAACGACATTTGGGAGGGCATCGTTCGCTACGGCATCGTGCCCCAGGAAAACGAATCGACGTTCTCGTTCGACACCGGCGGCGGGACGACGCACATCACCCAGTCGCTGGAGACGGTCGCAGCCTATGGCGCGGTCGGCACGCCGCCGAACTTCGGTGGGGCCATCGGGGTGACCGACGACAACGTCGAGGGTGTGGACATCACCGTCCCCGTCTATCACTTCAGCGAGACGCACTTCTTGCCGGACATCGTGGTTGCCCCGGCCTACAAGGCGACGCTGTTCAACCTCACCGGTCGGGTCAACGGCTTGCCGTGGAAGGGTTTCGCGACCGGCGAGGTTCTGTTCCTCGGAGCATCCGGCACCAAGCGGGGCCTCCAGGCCTGGGAGATCACCTATCGTTTCGCCGCCTCGCCGAACAAGTCCAACATCACCGTCGGCTCCATCAGCGGCATCAGCAAGAAGGGGTGGGAGTACCTGTGGATTCGCTATGCCGAAACGGAAGACACTGCGGCCAAGGCTCTGGTGAAGCGCCCGCTGGCCGCCTACGTGGAGCGGGTGTACGAGTACGGCGACTTCAGCCTGATGGGGATCGGGGTGTGAGCGATGGGCGAGTTGAAGAAAGTCCAATCCGGTTCGCCGCTGGTCATCCCGGCCCAGACGTTCAACGCCTTCATTGACGCGGCCAGGGATTACCAGGACCGCCAACTCGGCCAGCAGCGCACAGCGCTGTCGAGTTCAAATGACAGCGGCATGGTGCTCCTCAAGAACATCAGCGGCGCGGATCGCGCGCGGTTCGAGATTCTGGGCATCAACACGCCGCTCATCCAGCCGGCCGACAACCTCGATCAGTTTGTCAACCGGCCAGCGCTGTCAGGTGTGACACCGACGGCGGCGAATCACTGGGGCAAGTTCGGCGTCCTGGCCGAGCCGATACGCAATGGCGCACTCGGCTGGGCTTGGGTATCCGGCGTTTGCCCAGTAAAGATCGACATCGCCAACGCCAACCACTGGCACGCCGACATCGCGGACGGCTCGGCCGCCTACCTCAAGAGCAGCGGCGGCGGAGCGGCGCAAATCCTGTGGAAGGACTCCGGCACGGGAGTCAGATGGGCCGTCGTGCGTCTGGGCCGCTGGTCTCCGACGGTGTTCCCGGTGAACCTGACCCAGACGGGTGGCTCGCAAGGCACCAGCACCACGGCCGCCAGTTGGACCTACAGCGTGGTCGATCCCGTGACGAACCAGACGCTCGCGACGGGCGTCAATCCCACCGCCTCGCCCCACAAATGGAAGCGCCCCTCAGCGGGCTGGATGATCGCCGCCACGTTCGGCTACGCCCACTACAACGCCCAGGGCCAGCTCGTGCTCGGCTGGATCAACGAGATGGTTGAGCAGGAAGCATGTACCAGTTAAGGAAGCGGCACGATGGCCACGACAGGCAAGGCCAGATTGTTCAAAGCCGGCAAGCGCACCCTTCGCACCAACGGCAAGGCGCAGTTGTTCAACGCCGGCGGCCACTGCTCCGAATGCTGCACGCCGTACGTTCTGGCCTCGTTCACCACCAATAGCAGCACGCCCTGCTGGGATTTGACGCCGTACCAGGGGCCGGGCAAGGCGACTCCCTGCGCTTTCTGGCGGCTGATCGAGACCGGTTCGTGCTATCCGTATTCCTATCCGTGGTATGGGACGGGATGCGTGAACCACGCCGGACAACTCGTCGGCCTGCCAAGTCAGTTCTGCTCCAGCTACTACTACAACGGCTACATGCAGCTACAGATCGGCTGCCGCTCGGCTTCCGGCACGCAGATCAACTGGCCAGGGACGTGCCAAACGACGACCAGCGTGTATTCGTGTTGATCTGGAGAAGATGATGAGACTCGATGCTATTCACCAAGAGAACGTGCTGACGCACATGCCCTTCCTGACCCGCTTGGCTGCGTCTTCAGACGCCGAGGCCATCGTCGATCAGGGGAAACTCGTTCTGTTTTACTGCCGATCCGGCCCGAAGGACGTGGATGTTTCGGCTGGTTCACGGCGCTGGAAGCTGTGGATCGCGGTCGGAGACCGGCCGCCGCGGCGACTGGAAACCGGCCTGCCCGACGATCTAACCGAGTGCTCTCCCACCGCCTGGTCTGATGACACCGGCTGGCACGTAACGTTCATCGCCGGTGGCGCATCAGAAAGCCCGCTCTACCGCCTTTACCGCATGGACGGACCGGACCTCGATGACTTGAGCAAGCCCGTGGCCATCCATGCCACCCGTGCGGCCTTCGTGTACGGCGACCGGCTGGTCCACGCCGACCCGGAGAACCTGATCTACGTCCGCCAGCCGTCGGGCGATTTCGACATTGAACTGCCCGGCGCGTTCATTTATCGCGTGTCCTACCGCGCGGATGAACCCGATACACTTCTGATCAGCGGTGCATGGCAGACAGAACGCGACGTGTTCGCGCTGGAGTACGATCTGAGGACGGGCGAGCAACACCTGCTCGAATGCGACGGCCTGCCGGCCTACAAGTGCACCATCCTCGGCAACAAAGTTCTGTACGCCCAGCGCATCGGCGAACATTTCGAGCATCGCCGGATCAACACGTCCGAGGCCCTGTCACGCCGCCGCGTCAACACCATCGTCCGTCGCCAGCCCGGCCAAGTCCAGCCGGTCGTCACCCAGCCGACCGGCGGCTGCGGCTGCCGCGGGCGCTCGCAGACCGACGCTACCCCTCTATCCGCCAGCAGTGAGCCACCGAAGGCGGAAGCTTCGTCTGCCATCAACTCGGCGGCGGACACGGCACCCGTCACCCGCGCCTCATGCCTTGAGTGCATCGAGAAGCACCTCGGCGCGGCCCTGGTCTTGCTAACAGAAACCCGCGAAGGCTACGCCCACCGCCTCCGCGCCATCGGCCACCTGCACGAAGCCGAGGACGAATCGCAGGAGTTCCCCACCCTGCACGCCGCCATCCGCGAAGCCCGCAAAGCCTACCAGACCGCCGGCACCATGCCCGACTGGGAAACGCTTTCCCAACTCGCGCGTGAGCCACAGCGGGAAGACGGTGGACATCGCGAGCGATGAGCCGGTGCATCAGCCACTCCGCAACCGTTCCGGTAGGCACTCAGCATGAAGCCGAGTGCCGCCGAAGTTGGTTTTTGCGCGGAACGGCCGGAAAGGGCTTTCAACCCGGCCGATTCTGACGTAAAATACAACCAGGAAAGGGGTTATGTTGATGGCCCACGCGAGCTTTTCCAACCGAGCCGCCGGCAGATTCGCAACGCCCGAAGCTGGTTGGTGCGGGTCATCGCCCGCCGCGCCGTGGACATCCTCAACGCCCAGGAGACCGGCCCATGAAGAAGACGGCAATCTACGCGCGCTACTCGTCCCACGCCCAGGATGGCGGCACGTCGATTGAAGTCCAGCTCGACGCCTGCCGCCGCGACCTCCAGCCCAAGACATACCGCGAATACGTTGACCGGGCCCGCACCGGCCGCTCGATGGCCGGCCGTGAAGCCTTGCTCCGGCTGCTGGCCGACGCCGAAACCGGCCAGATCGAACGGGTGCTGGTCTACAAGTTCGACCGGCTCGGCCGCAACCTCGCCGAAACCAGCGCGATCATCGCGCAGCTTGAGGACGGCGGCGTCGAGGTGGTCAGCGTCACCGAGGGCAGGGACGCACTGGCCCGCGGGATGCACCTCGTAATCAGCGAGCACTATTCGCGGGTGTTGTCAGAGCGGACGAAGGACGGGCTGCTCAAGCGGTTCGAGCAGAAGGCTTGGACCGGCGGACCACCGCCTTACGGCTACCGGATCGAAACAACAGCCGATGGCCTGCACCGGCTCGCCGTTCACGAAGAGGAAGCGGCGGTCGTCCGATGGCTGTTCCAAGTCTACACCAGCGAGTCGATTGGTCTGAAGGCTCTTGCTCGCCGGCTGGCCAAGCGCGGTATTCCAACCCGGCGTTGCCCGACGTGGACGCACACGAGTGTTCGGCGAATCCTCACGAACGATATCTGCATTGGCCGGATCGTTTACAACCGCAGACGCTTCAAGCTCAACAAACGGACCGGCCGACGGGTGCCGGTGTGGCGGGATGAGTCAGAGCACATCGTGCAGAGTGATGAACGCCTGCGGATCATTGACGACGGAACCTTCGCCGAAGCACAGAATCGGCTGGCCTTGCACGCGCGACCGCGGCGAGACACCGGCCAGCTTCTTGCCCCGGCTTACCGGCCGTTCACCGGGTTGATCTTCTGCGAAAAGTGCGGCAGCGTGTGTTATCGGTGGACCAGCAAGAACCGCAAGGGCGAGTACTACTACTACGGATGCGGCTGCCGTCAGAGAAACGGGCGCGACGCCTGCGACAACATGGCCAACATCCGGGAAGACCTGCTGATGGACCGGATCAAGGCGACCTACCAGGAGGTCTTCGCCGATGCCGACTCGATCATTGAAGACGCCATTGAAGAAGCGCGGAAACTGGTGCAATCCAACCGCGACCAGCTCCAGCGGGTTCGCGGCCAGATCGGCGAACTCGACAAAAGGATCGGCTCGATGACCCGGCTCCTGGTGGACCCGGACATCGACGCCACGGCCAAGCGGGCGGTATCGCGGCAGGTCGGGGAGTTGGAAGCCCAGCGCGAGCGACTCCAGAACGCCATGGCGGAACTGGCCAGCGACGCCAACGATAACACCGCCCGGCTGGCCGCCGCGGTGCGGCAGGCCCTCACCGAAGCGCAAGAGTCGCTTGCCACGGTGGCCACGCCGACCGAGATGAGGGACTTCATCGAGCAGTTCGTTGGCCCGATGGTGCTGACGGCGGACGGGGAGATCGTGCGAAAGGACGCCAGCGAACCGGCCGGAAACGACAAGGCCCCGGCCGAAGCCGAGGCCCTGAAGCGGTCAATAGCGGGGACAGGATTCGAACCTGCGACCTCGAGGTTATGAGCCTCGCGAGCTGCCAGCTGCTCCACCCCGCAGTATGTACTTGACAGGGTACAATCGGTCTGGAGTGCTGTCAAGGAGGGTCACCGGGCTTGGCCGCCGGTCGCTTGGCCGACCGCCGGCCAGACAGGCGAACGAGAGCAGCGAGAAACGGGCAACTGACGATCATCGCTGCGGTGGATCAGGCAACGCTTGGCTGCGGTGAACCCCGTCAACCCTTTCCCGACTCGGTTGGGATCGAACGAAGACTCAGCATTGGCCCGGGATTTGATCGGACATTCCGACTCAGCCTCCGTGGCCGATGAGTTTGGGCACCAGCCGCCTCTTCTGTTCGAATACCCAGCGGTAGTAATCCGCCCGTTTGAGCTTGGCCGCAGCGGGCTGATCGAGGAGAACGGTCACGTCCGGATGCAGTTGCAGGGCACTGGCGGTCACCTGCGAGGTAACGGGACCTTCGACGGCCTCGGCCACGATATCGGCCTTGGAGGCCCCAAAGGCCAACAGGATGATCTGCCGTGCTTCCAGGATCGTGCCGACGCCCATGGTGATGGCGAACCGCGGCACTTCGTCCATGCTGCTGAAGAAGCGGGCGTTGTCGCGGATGGTCTGCTCGGTCAGGGTCTTGAGGCGGGTCCGGGAGCCGAGCGATGAACCGGGCTCGTTGAAGGCGATATGCCCGTCGCCGCCGATTCCAAGAATCTGAATATCAATGCCGCCGCTCCGCTTGATCTCGTCCTCGTACCAGGCGCAGAAATCCAGGACCGAGTCGGCATGCCCGTAAGGGACATGGATCGCGCTGGCCGGGACGTTGATGTGCTTGAAGAGGTTTTCCTCCATGAAGTAACGATAACTCTGAGGGTGGCTCGGCGGCAGACCGACATATTCGTCGAGATTGAACGTGGTGACCTTGGAGAAGTCGAGCCCCTTCTCGCGATGGCGCTTGGCTAGCTCTTTGTACAACCCGACCGGCGTCGAACCGGTTGCCAGCCCCAGGACGGCGGCAGGCTTGGACATCAACTTGCGTTCGATGATATCGGCCGCGAAAGCACTCGCCTCGTCGGCCGTCTTGGTAATGATGACTTCCATTGCGTTCTCCTGTTACATAACAAAGCGACGGCGTCGCCCCCGATGCGACGAGCCGGCGACGGGGGGACATTATAACGGCGTGCTTGGGCAAATGAAGAGGCAAGCACCCAGGGGGAAGGCGGCCTGCCGGCCGGTGGCAGCGCGTCTCCGAACCATGGAGAACGCGGAGCTTTGCACGCTGCGGTTTCCTGATTCATTGTGACGCTTCGAGACGATCGCAGTGACCGTCGCGCTATTGCGAAAGCGGCATGCCGGCAGTATAGGTGTTAGGCTCAATCGGCCATTGATGCTTTCTTTTATGCTTGGAGACGGTTCATGAAGCTCGTCGTTTTTGAGGACAGTCAGTTCGATCGTTTTCTGCCGCTGGCCTGGGTCCGGGGGGTTTTTGAGCTGAAGACCGGGGCGACTACGCTCCGCGAGAAGATCGAGCGGGCCGCCGGCACCAAGGCCACGGCCGTCATCGCTCGCCATTACCTCGCTGCCTGTGTCCGCCGGCGCAGCGGTTCCGCGGCCGTCAACGACCTTCGCGGCTGCAAGGGCGACGAGGTGCTCTTCGTGAATTCCCGCGTGCGGGCGTCGCAGTGGACGCCGCCCGCCAAGGACGGGGCGCAGTGGCACGGCGACCAGTTGGCCGTATGGCGGACGAGGGACGACGTCAGCGGGATCACCGACTACGACGGCCTGGTTGCGGCGGCGAGCAGGACGCCCAAGGAGGAGTACACCGGCAAATGGTTCGACTACATTTGGGACGTCATGCTGTGCAACCCGGAGGAGATCGTTGCGGATTTCAAGGCTGCCGGCCGCAACGGCGTTCACGGCACGATGCATGAGTCGTCCGTGATCTACGGCCCGCGCGAGCAGGTCTTTGTCGGCGAAGGTGCCGAGATTCACCCCTTCGTATGTATTGACTCGCGTCATGGTCCGGTCACCTTGGAGGCAGGGGTTGAGGTACACCCCTTCACCCGCATCGAGGGACCTTGCTACGTGGGCGCCAATAGCATTCTGCTTGGGGCCAAGGTTCGGGAGGGATGCAGCATCGGTCCGATGTGTCGTGTCGGCGGAGAGGTCGAGGAGAGCATTATTCACGGGTACTCAAACAAGTATCACGACGGCTTTCTGGGCCACGCGTACGTCGGCGAGTGGGTCAATCTTGGCGCCCTCACGACCAACAGCGACCTGAAGAATGACTATTCCACGGTCAGCATGATGATGGGGGGCCGAACCATCGATACCGGTTCGACCAAGGTCGGCAGCATGATCGGTGATCACGTGAAGACGAGTATCGGCACTCTTCTGAACACCGGCACGATCGTCGGCACGATGGCCATTCTGGTGGCCACCGGGGCCCCGCTGCCGAAGTATATTCCGCCCTTTGCCTGGTTCCTCAACGGCTTCGTCGGGAAGGGTTTCGGGTTGAATGTGCTGATCTCGACGGCCCGCACGGCCATGTCGCGCCGGAAGGTCGAGCTGACCGCGGACGAAGAGCAGCTCCTGCGGCACGTTTTCCAGCTCACGGACGAGGAGCGCATGAGTTATGTCCGCAAGGGTCGCCGGGCGATGCTCAAGAAGTAAGCGATCCGGCGTTGATTGGGCAGTTGCCAGGTTTTTACCGTCACCTGAACCCGCAGGTGATGATCCGCATCCTCATGATCGGGGCTTGATGCGACAAGGAGGGCTGCTAAACTGAGCTTTGTGAGGTCGCGACCGGCGATCCGCCGGTCAGATTCACCGTGCAGGATCGCGGCGACGCAGGAGTCTGCCCCAGCGGGAAGAGAGTCCCTGTGTGCGCGTGGATGGGATACAGGATGGAATCCGGCCGGCCGCCGGACTTTGGAGGCAATCGGATGGCAGATCAGGACGTACTCAATCGTGTGATCAAAGTGACCGCTCGTGTGTTGAACCTCGAACCGGAGACGATCAAGCCCGAGCACAGCTTCGCTTTCGATCTGGGAGCCGAGTCTGTGCAGAGTGTCGAGTTGGTCGCTGCCTTTGAGGAGGAATTCGGCATCGAGATGGACGAAGATGCCGCTCTGGCCGTGGCCACCGTCGGGGCCGCAGCCGATTTCATTGGCAAACACTTGAAAGGCTGATCGACGGTCGGCACGAGGTTCCCGGACTCCTGATACCGACTGCTTCATTCTGCTCGCACGGGCAGCCGTCGCATGGCCGGCGACGGCCGACGGAGCGCTCTGCGGGGACGCACGGCATCCATGTCTCCGCAGACGCCCGGGTGATGCGCATCACGCGGCCCTCCGGGATGCGGCAAAGACCCGCATGGCGGCCGAGTCGGGTGCTCTCGTCGCTCGACATCGAGTTGCCGACGTCTTGCCTGTTCCAGCAGAATGGTTTAGTGTCTGAAGTTTTTGGGGCTGTATCGATAGAAGCGTTATTGTCGAATGGAGAACCATGTCAGAGCCTTCGATTTCCTCAGAAACGTCCGCGTTGATCAGTTCTTCCGGCGCCGGTCTTGACACCATCTTCCGTCCGCGGTCCATCGCGGTGTTGGGCGTTACGAACACGCCGGGTACCGTGCCGCACGACATTTTCGTCAATCTGCTCAACGGGCGATTCAACGGACCGGTTTATCCGGTGGCCCCGCGCAAGCGGCACATCGCCGGGGTGAAAGCCTACGACTACGTGCTGGACATACCCGACCCCATCGACATGGCCATCCTGGTTTTTCCGGGCCGGGTGTGCGAGTTGGCGCTGGAGCAATGCGGACAGAAGGGCATCAAGGCGGCAATCATCATCTCGGCCGGTTTCCGTGAGGTGGGTCCCGCGGGTGCTGAGCGGGAGGAGAACATCAAAGCCATCGCCCGCAAATACGGCATGCGGCTCATTGGCCCCAACTGCCTGGGGGCGATCAACACCGAACCGGACGTGCAGATGAACGCCAGCTTCGCGCGGGCCATGCCGGCGGCGGGGAGTATCGCGTTTATTTCGCAAAGCGGCGCGCTGTGCACGGCCGTGCTCGACTACGCCCAGGGCATGAATATCGGCTTCTCGAAATTCGTCAGCCTGGGCAACAAGGCGGATGTGACCGAGGTCGATCTATTGTCGTATCTGGCCGATGATCCGCAGACCTCGGTCATTCTGATGTATCTGGAGGAGATCCGGCGAGGGCGTGAACTGGTGCAGGTGGCCCAGCACATCACGGCGGCCAGCAAGACCCCTAAACCCATTCTGGCGATCAAGGGCGGACGAACGGCCCAGGGGGCGGCGGCGGCCCAGTCTCACACCGGGGCGTTGGCTTCGTCTGACGTAGTGTGCAATGCCGTCTTCGAGCAGGCGGGAATCATCCGCTCGAAGAGCATCGAGGAGATGTTCAATACCGCCCGGTTGTTGGCCTACCAGCCGCTGCCTCGGGGAAACCGCATCGCGATTGTGACCAACGCAGGCGGCCCGGGTGTCATGGCGACAGATGCCGCGATCGAGCGCGGGCTGGAACTGGCGAAATTCGCCCCCGAGACCAAGGCCAAACTGAAAAAGGCCCTTCCGGCGGCGGCAAACATGAAGAACCCGATCGACGTGATCGGTGACGCTCGTGACGATCGCTATCGAGCCGCCATGGATGCAGTTTACGAAGACCCCAACGTCGATCAGATACTGGTTATTCTGACGCCGCAGTCGATGACGAACATCACCACAATCGCACAGGCCGTCTGCGAAGAACAGAAGCGCCACGCCGACAAGCAAAAACCGCTGATGTGTTCATTCATGGGAGCCAAAGACGTGGCCGCCGGTATCGCGATTCTGCAAAACCATGGTATCCCACACTACGTGCTGCCTGAGTGGGCGACCGACGCCATGGAAGATGCCGTCCGATACCGCCGGTGGCGCGATCGCAAACGCACGAGGATCAGGATTTATGAAGACGTGGATCGGGACACGGCCGCGTCGATCATCCGGGAGGCCTCCGACGGCTACCTGATCGAGCCGCTGGCCCTTAAGGTGCTGGCGTCCTATGGGCTGCCCGTTGTTCCTTCCGAGCTGACCCAAACGGCGGACGAAGCGGTGGCTGCGGCCGACCGCCTCGGATATCCCGTCGTCCTTCGCGTTGTGTCGACGAGCATCGTACACAAGTTCGATGTCAAGGGCGTGATGCTCAATCTCAGGAACGCTGACGAGCTGCGCGCGGCGTGCCGGGAAATGCGCGAGGCCATTCTGGAGAAGTATAGCGCCGGTGATATCGCCGGCTTCCTGGTGCGTAAGATGATCCCGGCCGGCAAGGAGGTCATTCTTGGTCTGAGCCGCGACCCCGTGTTCGGGCACGTCATCATGTGCGGGCTGGGAGGAATCTACGTCGAGGCGCTCAAGGATGTGACCTTCCGAATCACGCCCATCAGCGAGGCCACGGCGACGCGAATGATCAACAGCCTGCGAACCACCGCCGTGCTCAAGGGCCTGAGAGGCGAAGCTCCCAGCGACATCCCGGCCATTGAGGATTGCCTCAAGCGGCTTTCCCAATTGGCCACTGATTTTACCGATATCGCTGAACTGGACATCAACCCGCTGATCGTCCATCCGGCCGGCCAGGGATGTCACGTGGCCGACGTCCGCATCCGTATTCAGAAGCTGACGTGACGCGAATACTCACACCCGGTTCTCATTTCAACCGTCCGGTTCTCTGCCTTTGCGACTCCCTCGACAAGGCGCTGACCGGCGCGACCAAGGCTGGGCCATCTTCAGTCTCTCGACCGGCAGCCCGCGCAGGTCCGCCATATCCGAGCCGGTGGATTCTCTCCGGGTTTGGCACGCGGTCGGGCAACAACATGCTTTCTTGGTCGGCTGCCTTGACAGTTGCGAGCCGGCTTCTCTACAATCCCGCTATGCTAAACTCAATTACATCAATCACTTGGCGTCTTGCCCTGCTTATGTTCGCTGGTGCGATGTTGGCTGGATGCAACGGCGGGCCGTCGCGGATTCCCACCGAACCCCAGCGCCGGGCAATGCTGTCGTTGATGCTCCCCACGCACATTAAGATTCAGCCCTTCACACGTATAGCCAGTTTCGACAAAGACAACATCCCTGACGGCGTGATTGTCGTGCTTCGGGCGATTGATCGTTTCGGAGACCCGGTCAAGGCCGCTGGACCGTTTTACTTCGAGCTTTGGTCCTACCAGCCGGCCTCAGGTGAACCCAAGGGCCAGCGACTGGCCTTCTGGGATCAGACCCTCGACACCGCGGACAAGGTCTCCGGACACTGGACCCATGCGCAGATGTACGAGTTCAAGCTCGGCTGGCCTGAAGGTGCCACTTCCGTCCGGCCGGGCAGCAAGTACGTGCTGACGGCGACTTACCGCACGCCCTGGGATGAGACTATGACCGACGAGTATGTGCTGGACTTCTCAGTGCCGCCGGGAGCGATTCAGAGAGCGATCGAAAGAAAGCCTCCGCAGACCGCGCCGGGGATGTGAGAGAGAACCATCATGTGTCCGCTCTCGGTCGTCGGCCCGCACGGAACCTTGCCCCGGCAGGACGCGCCGCCGTGAACCCTCAGCGCGGGGTTGGGCTGATGTTTTCTCTTGATTCATCCTTTGGCCCTTATCCCTTGACCTTCATCAACCCAGTCCTATCTTCCCCACTTGAGTTTCGTGGTCAGCGTGTGCCATTTTGAATAGGCCGGGTTGCGAACCAACTGGAAATCAGCGGGCCACCGACGAACAGTGATGCGATCACCCGCGTGAACCGGCAACGAGACCTGGCCGTCGATCACCAGCGTCGTACCCTGATTGACGCTGTGCGCGACAACCTCGATGACCGAATCACCCGCGAAGACCAGGGGCCGATGGGTCAACGAATGGGCACTGATGGGTGACAGGACCATGGCTCGGGTCTCGGGTTGAAGAATAGGACCACCGACCGACATGTTGTGTGCCGTCGAGCCGCTTGGAGTTGCCAGCACCAAGCCGTCGCCGCTGATGTTGGTCAGATGGTCGCCGTTGACCGATACCGAAAGCTCGACCATACGGAAGGGCGGCCCGGCCTGCACGACGCAGTCGTTGACCGCAACCGACTGAGCAACGAGTCTCGCGTTGTCGGCAATCTCTGCCGCGATCATCATTCGCGGACTTACCGCCGCCGAGGCACTCACCGCGGCATCCAGGTTTCTGTCCAGCTCTTCGACGGTAAACTCGGCCAGGAAGCCGAGTTTGCCGAAATTGACCCCGATGATCGGTACCTGCCGTTCCTTAAGGGCGCGAACCACGGCCAGGATACTGCCGTCGCCTCCGAGCACGATCAGTCGATCCGGCTTTGACTCTGCCAACCTGGCCGTGTCGGCGATGGGCCCTGTTGCCACCACATCGATCCGCTGACGCAAGTCCTCCAGCAACGCCGTCTTTGTCGCCTCCACATGAGGCTTGTCCGGGTTGTAGACCACTACCACGCGCGGCCGAGCCATTCGCCACCTCCGGCCCCCAGAGGCCATTTGACGAGCAGTATTATACCGTCGCTGGCGGCCCGCTGCTGGTTCACCTCGTCGGGCAGGCAAATCGGCTGGAGCGAACAGCGCGCGCAACGCGCTGACAGGCGGGAAGCCGTCATGGGCCCGCCGTCATGAATTGAACGCTTCTCGCTGTGTAAGGGCGCAGCTCCCGCCAAGGGCCGTGCCGACAAGCAAAGTGCCTTGAGATTAGCCCAACAACCACAGCACCGCCACGGCCCGAGTCATTGTCCCTGAAGGACAATTTCCAGCGGGT
>Ga0209506_1000960_pt1 | contig 33320 bp, 29 predicted proteins | sample AD_JPNHG2_MetaG_FD_184409 | JGI IMG/M metagenome (GOLD analysis project Ga0209506, IMG submission 184409) | Active sludge microbial communities of municipal wastewater-treating anaerobic digesters from Japan - AD_JPNHG2_MetaG (SPAdes) (version 2) | ecosystem: Engineered > Bioreactor > Anaerobic...
GCCGGGCGATTATGTCGTCTTCCCCGAAGGGCTCCGATGTATCTGGAAGGTGACCGCTCCGGTTCGCAAGCATTACGATTTTGAGTGAACTCTCCGCAGCGGCTGTGTATCGGTGCCGGCAATGGCAGGAAACTTTCTTAAAAACTGTCACGTTCCTGAAGCCGTGACAATTCTTCTTTGCAAAGTTTGATTTGCTGAGGGTCTGTCAGTCTGTCGAGGGCCGCCCGCAGATGGCTGACGGCCAATTGCGGTTTGTTCAGGTATCTGCTGTAAAGCAGGCCGAGCATCAGATGAACTTGTTCGGTTTGTTCGGCGCCTTTGTAATAATTGAGGTACTTCTCATAGGCGAGGGCGGCTTCTTCCCAGCGGCCTGAGGCCATCAGTTGGTTGGCTACATCCAGCTGATACTGGCGCGGCAAGACCTGCGTCGGGTCGGCCTCAAGCAGTTCTAAATACAGTTCGGCGGCTTCGGAAGACTGATGCCGCCGCAGCAGGTCGGCAATTTCCCCGCGCATAGACTGGATGATGGGATCGGCTTGTTCGGGCTGCGGCGCAAGAGGGCTGCGCTGCGGTGCAGGGGCGATTTGGATTTCCGGCGAAGGGCCAAAGGGGTCGTATCCTCCTGCGACCATATTCCGAAATCGGCGCCGGCGATTCCACTGCTGGATCATTGACCAAAGGTCCCGGTGGTGGGGGTCTGTCTCTATCAGGCGAAGAGCCGCCAGCGCCATTGCAGCGGCAATGCCGAACAAGTAGCCGGCCAGATGGGCATCATAAGCGACGGCCGCCGGCGACAGACCAGGTTCGATAATATTGTCCCAGATAATCATCTTGAAAACGATAAAATAAAGCGCGCGAAATTCAACTGTGCCGATGAAGAAGAACCAGTACAGAACCGTAATCAGCGTATTCGGGAACAGCACCAGATAGGCGCCGGTTACGGCTGCGACCGCTCCGCTGGCTCCGAGCACCGGATAGGTATGAAAGAGCGAATGTCCGAGACCGGAAAAGACGGCTCCGGCCAGATAAAGACAGAGATAAGCCACATTTCCCAACCTGTCGTTGACGGCGTTTCCGAACAAATAGAGGAAGTACATATTTCCGAATAAATGGAGGATGTACATCTGGCGGCCGGCGTGAAGAAAGGCGTAGGTGACAAATTGCCAGATTTGCGGGCGCTGCGGCCAGAGCATAAAGTTTTGTGCCCACGGACGAAGATCCAGAAAATGCAGTCCGCTTCGGGGGTCAACCACAATACGCATCGTAAGGACATAGCAAAGGATATTTAATGCGATCAGCAGGTAATTTGCGTAGGGGGGACGTCTGGGTCTGACGCTGGTCTCAATGGGAAGCAGCATGTCTTTTGGGTTCCGGCTTTAATGTTTCATTTGCACTTTTTCTCACAAGGCCGCATTGTACTCTCTGCCGGCCCATTGGGCAAGGCCAAAGGGTTCCCTGAATAAAAAACGGGGCAGCGATCCAGCCGATAGACCGCTGCCTCGCCGGAGCGTCCATGCCGTGGAAAAGACAGGAGAGGAGAATGGTTATCCAAAACCCCCTATTTGGGGGATTGCCTATCTCTCTATTGAAAGTATAAGAAACAAAAGACGGCGCGGGACGCCAAAAAACTTTTGCTATTTACCGTCAAAACGGATATTTTACTGCTGTTTTGTGGATTGCATAAAGGAAGGGCAATGGAATGGACAAAAAACTGATTCAAAAACGTCTTCGGCATCTTCGCAATTACTTGCGTGATAAAAAGGTGGATGGATTGGTCGTAACCAAAGTGGAGAACGTCCGATATTTAACCAATTTTTCGGGACACGACAGTTGGGTTTTAGTTACGGCCAAAAGGTGTGTGCTGATTACCGACAGCCGTTATACCGAACAGGCACAGGGGGAATGCTTTGGCTGCCGTATTATTGAGCGCAAGCAGGCCATCACCAAGGCACTGACGGAGGAGGCAGGGCGTGAGAAGAAGATTCGGCGGCTGGCGGTCGAAAAGACGGTTTCAGTCGATACTTTTGCCAAGATACGGCAGGCGTTGCGGCCCGCGGGCGTTTCTGTGGTGTGCGTGGAAAACGCCGTTGAGCAGCTTCGGATGGTGAAGGAAGAATGGGAAATCCAAATGATTCGCCGTGCCGCCCGCCTTGCCTGGGAGTGTCTGAATGTTGCGCTGGCTTCTCTGAAAACGGGAATGACGGAGCAGGAACTGACCGGCCGGCTGGAGTATGAGATGCGGATGCGCGGCGTTCGGCCGGGTTTTGATACGATTACTGCCTTCGGTCCCAACGGCTCGCGGAATCATCATCAGCCGACCGGCCGGAAACTGCGGGCCAGGGATACCATTCTGATTGATTTCGGCGCGAGTATAAACGGCTATACCTGCGATTTGACCCGCAGTTTCGGCTGGCAAACGGCCTCGAAAGACTATCAGAAGGCCTGGCAGACTGTGCGTCAAGCTCAGCAGGCGGCCATAGAAAAAATCCGCGATGGTCGTCTTGCATACGAAGCGGATGCGGCCGCCCGCCAGGTCATCGAACAGTCGGGTTTCCCTGTTTACGGCCACGGCACAGGCCACGGTTTGGGGCTGGAGGTGCACGAGATGCCCTACCTGAGCATGCTTGATAAAAAAACGCGTCTGAAAGCCGGCCAGGTAATCACTATTGAACCCGGCATTTATCTGCCCGGCCGATTCGGCATTCGTCTTGAAGATGATGTTCTGGTAACCAAAACCGGCGCTGAGGTTCTGACGGTTGACAGACGCTTTGGCTTCAGTTCCGACTCTGTGCAGATACGGAAGGGGACTTCGTGAATCGTCCGGAAGAGCCAAAGCCCAATTGGAACATCCTTGTTTCCGCGGAGCAGCTGGCTCAAACGGTTCGCCGGATGGCGGGGGAGTTGAATGCCTTCTATTCCGATGGGGAGGAGATTGCGGCGCTGGTGGTTCTTGAGGGGGCCCGAATTTTTGCGGCGGATTTATTGTCGCAGGTAACATTTCCGATCCGGCAGGACTATCTGAGTGCTTCCAGTTATGCCGGTCGGACGCAGTCCAGCGGACAAGTCCGCCTGCGAGGACATCTGCCTCTGGCCGACAAACTGCGGGGCAGGCGGGTGCTCTTGATTGATGATATTTATGATAGCGGTCGGACGCTGGCGGCCGTTCAGGAGTGGGTTGGGTCATGCAGTCCGGCGGAGGTGAAGACCTGCGTCCTTCTCGAAAAAAAGATTGAGCATGTCAAGCCGGTCAAAATCGATTTTCTGGGTCTTTCTATTGAGGATTGCTTTGCAGTCGGCTACGGCCTGGATTATCGCGGACAGCATCGCGAATTGCCCTTTATTGCCGCTTTATCGACATGACAAATCTATTCTATCAGCATCCCGTCGCTTAATTCATCAGACGCGGAGCGGCCTCAAATTCAAACCGCTGGCCTCCGATTGAAACATCTATCATCAGGCCGCTGTCGGCCAGGACAAAAACAGCCATGCCGTCCTGGTAATCCACTTTGGCGGCTGCGCCGACCGAGACGACGGTAGCGGTGGCTTGGGCGGACATGACAAAGTTGCCCTGCAGAAATGTCCGCAAATCCTGTCCGGAACGGAAGAAAATGATTTCACGGAAATATTCACCCCCGAAGGAAAAGCCGATTGTGGCCTGTTTCATATCGCAGTAACCCAGAAACAGACCGCCTTTTTCAAATACCATGCCTTGTCCGTAGGCCCCCCCAAGGCCGAAGGCCCCTTTGAGTACTTTGGGGAAAACGGCGTATCCGGCCGACTTTTCAAAATAAGTGCGCAAAGTAGGGTCATAACGCAGAAAATCGCCGATCGCTTCCTGCACATCCGAGTGAAGCTGCTCTCGCTGGCCGGGTCGGGAAGGGCTGGTTGAGCAGCCCGCAAAAACCGTCAGCAGCAGGATGCTGATGTATGTTCGGTTGACCATCTTCAAGCTCCTTTCCCAATTGCACATCCATGTACTCTGGAAGAATTGTATCAGGATGAGAGCGGTTGACAATAAGAAATTGGAAAAGTTTTTTGACGTTCCGGGTCTGCATCCGTATACTATGGAGGTTCGCTGGGGGTGGCCGGTTTGGAATCTCGGCCTGAGAAAAACCCTTCGAACCTGATCAGGCAAACCGCCGACCGCGGAGACCTGCGTAGGGAAGCGTCCTTTCAGAGACTCATTTCTGCAATCGCTTCCTCGAAGAAAAACGGTAAATGGAGCGTATATGACTACACAACTTGAACAAGCCCGCACCGGCAGGATTACGGAAGCAATGAAAATTGTTGCCGAAAAAGAGGGGTTGCGTCCGGATGTGGTTCGTGAAGAAGTTGCCGCAGGCCGTCTGGTGATACCGGCCAATCGCATTCATCTGGAGCGCAATCTGGTGCCGGCGGGTATCGGGCGGGCCGTAAGCACAAAGATTAACGCCAATATCGGCTGCAGCAGTGTCCGTTCCGACCTTGGGGAGGAACTGGAGAAACTCAAAGCGGCTCTCGAGGTTGGCGCGGATGCCATTATGGATTTGAGCACCGGCGGTGATTTGGATGCTGTCCGGACGGCCCTGCTGGCCGACTGTCCGGTCCCGTTTGGAACGGTGCCTATCTATGAAGTGATTGTCGGCCGCAATGTTGAAGACATTACGCCGGATACCATTCTGAAGGTTATTGAAAAACAAGCCGCTCAGGGGGTGGATTTTTTTACCATCCACGCCGGCCTTCTGCGGGAACATCTGAACTTGCTGAGCAGTCGTGTCTGCGGGATTGTCAGCCGCGGCGGGGCGCTTCTGGCCAAGTGGATGCTTTATCACAATCGCCAAAATCCCCTCTATGAAATGTTCGACGACCTGTGCGAACTGATGCGCCGGTATGATGTGTGTTTTTCTCTGGGTGACGGTTTGCGGCCGGGCTGCGGGGCGGATGCAACGGATGCGGCGCAGCTTGCCGAACTGCGGACGCTGGGCGAACTGACCCAGCGGGCATGGGAACACGGCTGCCAGGTAATGGTGGAAGGCCCCGGCCATGTGCCGTTTGACCAGATTCAGTACAATATGGAACTTCAGCAGGAAATCTGCAAAGGGGCACCGTTTTATGTGCTCGGCCCGCTGGTAACGGACATCGCCCCGGGCTATGACCATATCACCAGCGCCATCGGCGGGACCGCAGCGGCCTATTACGGGGCGTCGTTTTTGTGTTATGTTACCCCGCGTGAGCATCTGGGGCTGCCGGATGTTGATGATGTGAGGCAGGGTGTAGTGGCTGCCAGAATTGCTGCCCATGCCGCCGATGTGGCCCGCGGGCTGCCTGCGGCGGCGGCTCGTGATCGGCAGCTGAGTCAGGCCCGCGCGAATCTGGACTGGAAGAAGCATCTCGAAATGGCCATCGATCCGAAAACAGCGCGGAAGATGTATGAAGAGGCCTGTGTTCACAGCCGCATCGACAAGGAAGCGACGCAGGATGATTACTGCACGATGTGCGGCAAAAGCTGGTGCTCTGTCCGCATCAATAAGGAACTTCGGGCAGCCGGCAAAACCGCACCAAAATAATCGGGCATCCGCCTGTGCGGGTCTGACAGCGGCTTTGGAACAGGAACTTTTAGAAAAATTCACCGAGGCAGGAGTGCAGAATGGAAACACAAAGGCCTGACAGCATAGCCCCCGCATACGGAAGCCGGGTCCGAACGGCGGCAGCCATCGCCGTTGCGTGCGTTTGCGGCTGGTTTACGATGGAACTGGAAATCCTTGGCGTACGGATGCTGGCGCCGTACTTCGGCAGTGCGGTCTATGTTGTTACCGGCAGCGTCATCGGCACCTTTCTGCTGAGTCTGGCGGCGGGGTATCTGCTGGGCGGCTGGCTTTCCGGCGGAAGCAGCAGCGGCTTTCTGCTGGGGCTTTTTATTGCCTCCGCAGGGGCCTGGACAGGGGTTTTGCCATTCTTGACGGGGCCGGTCTGCGACTGGATATTTGAACGGGGGCTGGATGAAAAATGGGGCTCGCTGCTGGCGGCTCTGGCGCTGTTTGCCGTGCCGACGGTACTGCTGGGGACGGTTTCGCCGACGGTGGTGCGCTGGCTGACCTGCCGGGCGGAAGAGGCGGGCTTCAGCGCCGGGCTGGTGCTGGCCTTATCCACCGCGGCCAGTTTTGCCGGCTGTGTAGTGACGGCGTTTTATCTGATTTTGTATTCCATGCGTCTGACGCTGACTGTCTCCGGCGTGATTCTGGCGGTGCTGGGGCTGTGCATTCTGTCCGTGTCCTTTTTGCAAAGGAGCAAACATGCTTAAAACAAGATGGGTTTGTGTGATGTTGATGCTGGCGGCGGTGCAGTCTGTGCCGGCGGCACCGGCGGAGTGGGGGCAGTTAATCGCCCGCAGGGAATCGCTGTACAATACCATTTTTGTTTATCAGCAGGGCTCGGTTGTAACGCTTCGATTCGGCAGGAGGGCGGCTGTACCCATTCAAAGCCAGGTGGATTTGAACAATCTTCGGGAGCACCAGCTCGAATATACCGAGTTGGCCTTTTGCGGACTTCTGTATGTGCCGGAGCCGAATTCAATTCTGGTGCTGGGGCTGGGCGGGGGTGTGATTCCGCGGGAACTTCGGTATTATTATCCTGAGGCCGTTATTGATGTAGTGGAAATCGACGAGGCCATTTTGCCGCTTGCTAAACAGTATTTTGCCTTTGCCGAAGATGAGAAAATGAAGGTTTTTATTGATGACGGGCGGATGTTCATCAAAAAGCAGCTTCGCGGTCCGCGCCCGCCGCAGTATGACCTGATTATCCTGGATGCTTTCAACGGCGATTATATTCCGTTTCATCTGATGACGCGTGAGTTTCTTGAAGAAGTCAGGAGGGTCCTGTCGCCGAGGGGGGTGGTGGCGGCCAATGTGTTTTTTGACAATCAGCTTTTTGATGCGGAATGGGCTACCTTTCTTGCGGTTTTCGGACGGTGCGAGGTTTTTCTGGGCCGTTTCTCAGGCAATGCCATCCTTCTTTCCGGCGGCTCGCAGGTACAGATGCCGTCTGCGGAGGAACTTCTTGAGCGAGCGCGGCAGCTTCCGGAACAGCGCAAGTTTGCCTTCAGTCTGCCGGCGGTGGCCCAGTGCATCATGCCGGATTTGAAGCCCGATTCACAGGCCCTTGTGCTTACCGATGACCGCGCACCGGTCGATTGGCTTCGGCAGCAGCGCAGAGGGGATTAGGGAATCTCGATTCCCAGCCGGCGCCAGCAATCGAGGATTTCATCACGGCTCATCTTGCCCGTGTGCCGGAACAATTCCTGTCCTTGCCCATCATAGAAGATTTGCACGGGGACGGCCTGCACCTCGTATTTCTGTTTGGCCTGGGGCTGCTTGTCCAGCGAAACGACGGCTACCGTAAAGCGGTCAGTGTATCCGTGGGCCAGTTCCGTCAGAGTTGGCAGCATTCGCCGACAGTAAATGCAGTCGGCGGAACTAATCTGCAGAAGCACCGGCTTGCCGTTCCCGATTATCGAGTCATCAGGAAAATGCTCCACTTGGCTGCGGTAGCGTGCCTGCTGAACCGACTGCAGAACAAACAGTACGGCAATTGCCGCCACAATCCATGGCCATCGCGGAAGTTTTTTCTCCATTGGTTTTCTCTCTTCCGGCAGGATGTTCGCCCTCTGTTCTGTAAACAAGTGTTTTTGGCTTTGAATACGTTGCATCAGGAAGTGCCTATGTGCAAAAACAATGGTTGACTTTTCGTTGTTTCCCTTGACATTTTACTGAAGGAGCGTCTTGATTTCTTCCGGGGAAGCGACCTTGCCGGCAATCTTGACTACGCCGTCCACGGCCAGCGCAGGGGTCATCATCACGCCCATCTTCATAATCTCGTGAATTTGGGTGATTTTTTGAATTTCATAATCAATGCCCAGTCCTTCGGCGGCCGCCTGGGCGTTTTCGGCCAGTTGCCGGCATTTCGGGCAGCCGGTTCCCAAAATCTGTATCTTTTTCATGGTTTTTTATTTTTCTCCTGAATCAATCATCTGTTGTGAAATCGCTCATTGGCCGCACGGCCGTGCGGCTGTCTGCCCTGGAGCCATCCGCATTGGCTGTTCTCAAAGCAGTCAAACTGCGGAACATAGGATTTGATGTCCAGCAGCGGTGTTTGGTCCAGAACGTCGATGCCGCAGACAGTGATGATGTTTTTCTCAATGGTTTTAATCTGTACACAGGATAAGCCGATTGAGTTGGGACGGCAGCGGCGGACTGAATCGGTGTGCCCGCCGGCTGCTGAAAGGGCGTATGGATAATTCCAATAGGTTTCAGCTGCATTTCCATCTTAAAAAAACACTCCAAAAATCATTCCGCAAACGGCGGCCATTATGATAACGAGGAATGCGAAGACGGCTGTTTTCCGCGTACCCAGGACCGAGCGGATGACCAGCATGCTGGGCAGCGAGAGGGCGGGACCCGCCAGCAGCAGGGCCAGTGCGGGCCCTTTGCCCATGCCGGCCCCAAGCAAACCCTGCACAATGGGTACCTCCGTCAGAGTTGCAAAATACATAAAGACCCCCACGACGGCTGCAAAAAGGTTGGCTTGAAGGGAATTGCCGCCGACGGCTTTTTGTATCCATATAGAAGGAATCAGGCCTTCATGTCCGGGCCGACCCAAAAGGAAACCGGCCGCCAGTACGCCTGCCAGCAGCAGCGGCAGAATTTGAACGGCAAACCCCCAGGTGGACTGGTACCAATGCCGCCGTTCCTCCGGCGGTACCCACAGAAAAGTCAATCCGAGCAGAAGGACGAGAAAGCCGGTTGTCAAGCCCCATCGGATTTTGAAAACGCCTTCGTACAGCGGATTTTTCTTAAGCGGTTCGATTTGACGAATCTGTTCGGCAGGAAGGATATGCTCCGTGCCTGTCCGATCCTGGATAATCAGATTGGCCGGTGTCTGCTCGACGATTGTCCCTTCCATGGCATAGGTTTTCAATCCGCCCGGGCAGCACAGAAAGACGGCACGAATATCGCCGCTGCGTGCCCAGTTGGCAAAGACCAGAACAGCGATCATGCAGAGGAACAGCAAAGCGGTCTTCCATAAGGGCCGGCTGCTTTCCGTCGGAGGAAAGGCCGCTGTCAGTTCGCTCTTTTTGGCTTCTTCTTTTCGATAAATCCAGTGCATAAGCAGACCGATAAGAATGCTGAATGAAATGGCCCCTGCCGCCCGAGCAAGCCCTAATTCGAAACCAAGAATCCTGGCCGTCAGAATAATCGCCAGGATGTTGATTGCCGGCCCCGAATACAGAAACGTACAGGCCGGCCCCAGACCCGCCCCCATGCGGTAAATGCCTGCAAAGAGCGGAAGCACGGTACAGGAGCAGACCGCCAGAATCGTGCCGGAGACGGCGGCCACCCCGTACGCCAGCAGTTTGTTGGCCCCCGGGCCCAGATATTTCATCACGGAGCCCTGACTGACAAAGACCGAAACAGCGCCGGCGATAAAAAACGCCGGTACCAGACACAGCAGGACATGCTCTCGGGCATACCACTTGACCAGCGCCAGCGCTTCATAGACGGCGTTGTCAAACCGCTCCCAGCCGAGCGGCAGGTAAAAACACGCCAGAAACACGGCGATGAGAAGAGTTAGTTTTTTCCATTCCTGTTTCAGAAAGCCCATCTTGGGATGTCCTGTCAATCAGATGATTTCAAGAAGTTTCTGATCCGTTTCAATTTGTTCTTTCAGATGGTCAGAAAGACAGTCGAGAAATCGAAGAACACACTGGGTTTTCAAGGTATAAACGACACGGAGTCCCTTTTTTTCATAATCAAGGATGCCGGCGCTGACCAGGATGCTGAGGTGTCGGGAAATATTGGACTGTTTGCCGCCGACTTGTCCGGCGATTTCCTGCACGCAGCAGGGGGCTTGACGAAGCAGATTTAAAATAGCAATCCGCAAAGGATGAGCCAGGGCGCGGGTTACTACGGCCTGTTTTTCATACAACTCCAAAAGGTCCTTCTGGATTTGTTCAGTCGCCAATCTTCGGCTCCTTACTGTCTATATGAGTATATTGCAATTTAATCATCTACGGGGTTCTTTCAAATAAAGTTTTCAAGAAATTCAGCAAAATATTTTAAAAACAGAAAAACCGCCTGCGGGGCTGCCAATGAGGGTTTTTATAGGTATGTTCCGATAATAAACCTATTAACTGTCTTTTTATGGGCATTTGCCGACGGGAGAGTTTGGAGGTATATTTTATTAGAGTGTCTTTGTGTAGAAGAACCATTTCTTTTTTGTGGGGGTTACTTATGAACACGTATCGGATGATTCGGACAGGCCTGCAGGTGCTCTGTTGGCCGTAATGCTCTCATCCGCTTTTGTCTGCCGGGCGGATGAGGTGTACACAGGCGGGATGACCGCGGATATCGACAGGGAAATCCTCGGTTATGTGTGGATTGAAGAGGCCACCGTCAATCTGCTCCCTGGCGCTCACATCAAAAACGATTATTATATGGGCGATGTTTTCGCCGTCTCCGGTGCTGTATTGAACATTTACGGCGGCCAGATTGACAATACGCTGGTGATTACCACGTCCCACAATGGTCTGGCGGATCCTGTAGTAACGATCTACGGGACGGACTTTGCCGTTAATGGCACGGCTGTTGAAGCCGGCACGAGCGAACTCCATCTGCCTTATCGGCTGCTTAGCGGTGTTTATGGAGACGGAAGTCCCTTTTCTATCTGGGTGGACTGCTTTGCAGAGGGGGCCAAACAGCTGACGATACATCTGGTTTGGCTGGACAGTACGCCTCCTGAACCCGAGCCCGAACCTGAGCCCGCCATCGAAGTGTCGGCAGCGAATGTCGATTTTGGCCAGGTGAATATCGGGGGCTTCTGCGAACAGCTGCTTAGGGTATCCAACACCGGCCAGGCGCCTTTAACGATTACCTCGGCGTATCTGGAGCAGGATGACAATCTGCAGTTTTATACGACGGGACTTCGACAGATGCCCTGGACGCTTGCGGCCGGGGAAAGTGCGGCGGTGGGGGTGCTTTTTGCCTCTGCTGTCGAAAGACAGGCCTCCGCGGTCTTGGTGCTGCTCAGCAATGACCCTAATACGGCTCGGCTGGAGATCACCCTGACGGCTGAAGGGATTGTCCTCCTGACCTGCGGCCAGCAGATGGAGGCGATTTTGGCCTTCTTTGATGAGTCGATCAGCCAGGGTACACTCTTCGGGCAGGGACACGGAAAGGCGGCTCTCTGTCGCGTGGAGGCGGTTCGGCAGCTGCTCAAGACAGCTCAGGTGCTGATAGAACGGCAGCGCTATGAGATGGCGGCTTTGACGCTCAAGGCAGTCCTGCTGAAGGTTGACGGCGAAGGTCGGCCCGGTGATTTTGTCTGCGGCCCTGCCGTCGGACAGCTGGAGTCCAAAATCCGTCGGCTGATGGAGGACCTGAAAAAGCAGTAGGCATTGACGGATAAAATTCTTGTGTGTACTTCCCGTGTGCAGGATAACATAGGCCGCGGGGGGCGTGCCCCCGCGGCCGTTTTTTGTTTGTAATTTCTGTTGGGGAAACTCTGGATTCCTGCATCGGAATGGTTCCCGGATTTAGGTCTTCAGACGAATTGCCTTGACAAATACGGGAGGGAGGGATAATTTTCAGCGGCAATTTCAGGGCTGCACCAGGGGGATTACTTTCGGTGTCATTGGGTATTTTTTCTGGAAATCGAAGCGTTGTCTTGCCGAAGAAGGAGCCGCCTCTTAGAAAGGGCGGATAGGCAAATGATTTGCTGAAATCTGCTTCTGCACATCGGGAAATCATCTGGTTGTGTGTTCATACCCATTTGCATTTTTAAACCATTTGAGGTATAGTAAGTAATAGATAAAGGAGGAAGAAGGACAAAAAAAGTGAATATTTCGGCATCGCAGGTTTGTACCCCTTTGTTTGTGCATATTAAAGTAGAAATATGTCTTCTATTGGCGTCTTTACATAAAAAATCATAAAAATTCGTGATTTTTTGTCTAAATTTGGCTTTAGGGCGGCACTACTTAAGGAAAGAAGTATTGGCAAAGGACATTGTGGACAAAAGAGACCAGGAAAAGCCAGATGAGTTTTTGAACCTTCTGATGCAGAAGCAGATGCGGATTTATGCATTTATTCTGAGCGTAGTCCGCAATTTTGAGGATGCCGACGATATTCTGCAGGAGACGGTTCATACAATGTGGCAAAAGTATGAGGAGTGCCGGCCCATTGAAGACTTTGTATCCTGGGGTATCCAAGTGGCCTATTACAAGATTCTTGAGTATCGCAAAAGGAAGGATCGAAATATTTGCGTGGGTATGGACAGCGGATTGCTTGACCAGGTAATGGAGGCAAACCGAACGCTGGATAAGGAAAGTGAGGAAAGGATCGAAAAACTCAAACGCTGCCTCAAGCAGTTGGGGCCGCGAGGGCGGCGGTTTATTGAACTTCGGTATTATCAGGATTTGAAGCCCAAGCAAATCGCTGTATTGCTTGGGTTGTCGGTCTTGAATGTCTATAAAATTTTGAGCCGGATTCACGGGCAGCTGGTTCAGTGTGTCCGGATGGGTTCATAAAACGGGGACAGCAGATGGACGCTCGTTGTCGGGAAGAATTGGATTTGCTCTTGTATCGGATGCTTGAAAAGGAAGCATCCGACCAGGAAAGTGCGCGGCTGAATGCTCTTCTGGCAGAGGATGCCGAGGCCCTGCGCTATGCAATGGATTTTTACCTGGTGGCGGCGGCCTTGAGGAAAAGCACGGTGATACCGTCGGCCTCCCTGGGGAGCCAGGACGAAATTGATGAGCAATTCCATCTGCTGAAAATATTTGCCGAAGAGGAGCGGATTGCTCCGTCGGTCGAGCTGCCGGAGGAAATTGAGGAGCCGGCGGCCAAGCCGGTCAGGACCCAGGTATATCGTCCGGACCGGCAGAAGACGGCGCTGTGGGTGCTGGTGGCATCGATGGCGGCGCTGGTGGTTTTTTTTGCTTCTGTCAAGTTTTTGCCTCAGCGCGAGGCGGTGGCTTTTCTGACGGAGGCCGTAGAACCCAGGTGGCAGAATGGAGAAGAAGGACCGAAGAATCAGGATTTATTTTACAACACAGATGCACCGCGGATTCTTCGGTCAGGGACAATTGAGATTGAGTTTTATTCAGGGGCGCGGGCGGTGATTGAGGGTCCGGCGGAGTTTGCCTGCAAGTCGGACAACATGCTTTCGCTTGCCTACGGACGGGTATATTCCCGGGTGCCGAATTATGCCACGGGCTTTACGGTGCTGGCCAACGGGAGTCGGATTGTGGATATGGGCACGGAGTTCGGCGTTCTGGCCAATGTGGATGGTTCGCTGGAACTCCACGTAACCAAGGGCAAGACTTCGCTGGTGGCCGGCAGGAAGGGGCAGGAAGTTTATCAGATTGAGGCGGGGCAGGCCCGTCGGGTGCGAGAGGGAGGAGAAGAAGTGGAGGAAATCGGCCTGAAAAGCGAGCATTTTGCTCAGCGGATTGATACCAAATCCAGGCTGATTTGGAAGGGCCAGAAGACTTTGAGTCTGGCGGATATGGCAGGCGGCGGAAACGGCTTGGGGACGGGCTGTCTGGAGTGCGGGATTGACCCGGCCAATGCAGACGCTATGAGGATGGAAGCGATTTATGATGCGCGGCATCCTCAAGCATCCAATGCCTATCGGCGCGTGGGATGGCATCCGTTTATTGACGGCGTGTTTGTGCCGAATGGAAGTCAAGGCCCTCAGATCGTGTCCAGCCGGGGAGATGTCTTTGCCGAATGTCCCCCCACGAACGGCCAGTATTATGTGAGCATCCTCAATGGGATTACCGAGGTCTTCGGCGGCGGCGGGCCGGGATTGATGCTGAACGGAACAGCATTCGGAACAGCGGAAAATCCGGCAATTTTTATTCATGCGAATCAGGGCATCACCTTTGATTTGGCGGCGATACGAGAGGCCCTGCGGGGGCCGGCTCTTGTGCGGTTTGAAGCTGTCGGGGGGATTTCCCAGACAGCGCCGGAGCATGGGCTGGCGGATTTGTATGTGCTGGTGGATGGACAGGTGCGGTTTTATCAGCCCGCTATCCAGAAGGGTCAATTTTGCCAGGTGCAGGTAAACCTGGAGCAGAGGGATCGTTTTTTGACGCTGGTGTCTGTAACCCATCCGGGCAAGCAGCTGCCGGCGGGATTGAATCAGGAGCATGGAGACTGGACTTTATTTGGAAGGCCGGTTCTCGTGCTGCAGCCGTAAACGGAAACAATAAGCCGAACACAAGAACGATAACTTTTGGCCAGAGAGAAAATGACTATGAGAAAAAAAGAAACAATTCAAAAGCGGAACGGATTTACGCTGATTGAACTTCTGGTAGTAATCGCAATTATTGCCCTTTTGCTGGCTGTACTGATTCCGGCACTGAGCCGGGCCAAGATTTATGCCCAGCGGGTGCAGTGCGCCAACAATCTCAGGCAGCAGGCGCTGGGAACGCTGCTGTATGCCAGCGACAATGATAATTATGTCCCCTTGTCTCCCGGGGCGCCGTGGCTGTGGGATATGAGTTTTTGGGCTACCAACCAGCTGGCTCATTATGCAGGTTTTGATGACAACCAAACCTTTTTCTGCCCGGCCAACAAGGTCAAACGGTATGATGATGCCCGCTTCTGGCAGTACAGCTGGCTGTATGGGTCGGGTACTTATCCCAATCCCGTTCCCTTGCGGGATGAGAGCAGGTTAACCACTGCTCAATTGAAGTCTTATTATCGGGTTCTCCCCTATATTTATATGTTTGACAGAATTGACGACAACGGGAATTCCGTCCTGGATCAATATCTGATAAATCCTCGCGAAGAGGCCAAATGGATACGGAAGCTGTCCAATGTAACCAATGCCAGCGGTAAGATTATGATTATTGATGCCGTGATCAGCGATGGGATGAATAAAAACACGTGCAGGTTTGATGAACTGACTTCCGGCGGGATTGATGAACTGAGTGGGGGGACCTTGCGGGACAACAGCAACCATTTTTCCCGTCAAAGGAACAATGTGGGGCTTTTGCCGGAAGGGTCCAATGTGGCCTATGCAGACGGGCATACCGATTGGAAAGGTTTTGCTCGGATGAATGCCCGTATTCAGAGAGGACTGTACTTCTGGTGGTGATCGAGCTGGTTTTGGCGGTTTCTCCGGGAACCGGCCGGCTTGAAAATTGGATAGTTGAAAGAGACTTCAATCGGAGAGGGTGATTGATGCAGTTTGAAGGCAGTGGAAGCGTTTTGTGCGGCAGGGCGGCCGCATGGGTTTTGATTTCGGCGGCGGCAGCTGCGTGGGGCGCCCAGCCCCAGGCGAAGCTGACGATCTATACAGACAAGCCGGCTCATTCGATCAGCCCGATGATGGTCGGGCTGTTCTTCGAGGACATTAATTTCGGGGCGGACGGCGGTTTGTATGACGAAAAGGTCAAGAACCGCTCGTTTGAGTTTCCCGAGGCAATGATGGGCTGGGAAGTGGTCGAAAAGGAGGGAGCCGTGGGGACGGCGGCGGTCATCCGCCGGCAGCCCTATCATCCGGCCAATGCCGGTTGCCTGCGTCTGGATGTTCGCAAAGCCGGCGGCGGGCTGGGGGTAGTCAATGAAGGTTTTCGCGGCATCGGGCTCCGCGAGGGCGGCGAGTATTATTTTACCCTCTTTGCACGCACAACCATCGTCGGTACCCCGATGAAATTGCAGATACAGGCCGTTTCCCCCTCCGGACAAAAGGTGCTCGAAGGAATGGTGGAGGTGGAAGGGGCCGAGTGGAAGTTTTATTCATGCTTAATGAAAGCGGCCGCAGCCGAGGCCAGGGCCAAACTGCATGTGCTGGCTCTGTCGGAGGGAGTGGTTGATTTGGATATGATTTCGCTGTTTCCGGCGGACACGGCCCGCCATACCGACCGGCCGATTCCGGGGCTGCGAAAAGATTTGGTGGAGATGCTGGCGGCGGTCAAGCCGGCATTTCTGCGGTTCCCGGGCGGCTGCATTGTCGAGGGCATCAATCTGGCCAATCGGTATCAGTGGAAAAATACCATCGGGGATATTACCGAGAGGCAGACGATGATAAACCGCTGGAATGTCGAGTTTCGTCATCGGCTGACCCCGGATTACTACCAGTCCTTCGGGCTGGGCTTTTTTGAGTATTTTCTGCTTTGCGAACAAATCGGCGCCGAGCCGGTTCCTATTCTCAACTGCGGGATGGCCTGCCAGTTTAATACGGGCGAGACGGTCGCTGTCGAAAAACTGGGACCGTATGTGCAGGATGCGCTGGATTTAATCGAGTTTGCCAACGGCCCGGCCGACAGCACGTGGGGCCGCAAGCGGGCACAGATGGGGCATCCCGAGCCGTTCAATCTGAAGTATCTGGGGATTGGCAATGAACAGTGGGGGCCGCAGTATGTTGAACGCTACAAAATCTTTGCCAAGGCGCTCAAGGAACGCTATCCGGAGGTGAAATTGATTGCGGGCTGCGGTTCAGATCCGGAGATTTTCCCCAATGGTCCGGCCGAGGTGGAATATCTCTGGTCGCAATGGCGGATTCTTAAGCCCGATATTGTGGATGAACATTTTTACCGCCGCTATCCGTGGTTTTTTGAGCACACCGATTATTACGCTTCTTATGACAGGCAGGGGCCGAAGATTTTTGTAGGGGAGTATGCGGCGATGACGCACGGCGTGGCCAGCCCCGAGAACCGTAACAATCTGATTTGCGCTCTGGCGGAGGCGGCGTTTTTGACCGGTCTGGAACGAAACGGTGAAGTGGCGGTGATGACGGCGTACGCTCCGCTGCTGGCCCATGTGGATGCCTGGCAGTGGAAACCGAACCTGATTTGGTTTGACAATCTGACGGTGTTCGGCACACCGAATTATTATGTTCAGAAACTGTTCAGTTTGTACAGAGGGACAGGGTATCTCAAGAACGAAGTGAAGGCGGAAGAAGGGCAGCTGTATGTTTCGGCGACGGAGGATGCCGCCGGCGGACAGGTTTTTATCAAGGCGGTCAACCCTTCGGGCAAGCCGCTGACGACGGAGATTGTGCTTGAGGGGCAGAAACGCTGTTCGCCCGAGGCGAAGATGGTGGTGCTGTCCGGCCGGCCGGGGGATGAAAACAGCCTTGAACAGCCGCTTCGCGTCGCCCCGAAGGAAGGGGCTTTCAGCGGCGTCGGCAAACAATTTCTCTTTGAATTTGCTCCGTATTCGCTCACCGTTCTGACGCTGAAGCTGTAAAAAGGATGAGAAGTGTGGAGTGTGTGATTGTGATAATGTTTTTTTAACACTTTTAATTTTTTTGGAGGTTGGAAAGATGAAAGCAAACATGTTGAAAATTGTGTGGATTATGATGTTGTCGATGGGTGTGACGAGTATGGCCGCCACAATTGCGTATTGGGATTTTGAGGATGGTGTGGCCGGTCAGCCGTTTACGCCGGCAGGACAGCCCAACGGCTCTGGCGGCTCTGTGGATAGAGTCGGCGGTTATATGATGCGGGGCTGGGACAGCTATTACGGGCCTTCCTGGACAGACCATACTCCTACAGGTGTAGGGCTTGCGATGCGGAATGCCGACCATCATCAGGACGGTTATTCGGACGACAGCGCTCTGCTGAACTGGGCTCCTGCGCAGTGGACGATTGAATGCGCCGTCAAGCTGGTCGGGGGAGTTTCGGATAAACGATGGCAAACATTTATCGGTCGCGATGGCAGCGCGGAGCCGGGTGTGGATCTTGAGTCAATTCTGTATCTCCAGAAGACATGGGATAACTATTTCCGGATCAACTTCCGCACAGCAGACGGCAGTCGGTATATTGCCACTTCGACTTTGACGATGGAAGAGGATAGGTGGTACCGAATTGCAGCCGCAAGTGATGGAAGCACGCTTCGGCTGTGGGTGAATGGAACTCCTGATAGCAGTGCGGGCTGGGTTCTGGCTGCAGAAACCCCAATGGGTAGCGGAGATAACGCTCTGGCATTGATCGGTGCCAACTGGACATTCGGTCGCGGCTGGTATAATAACGGGTTTGTGGACCATATTAACGGTTATATGGATGACATTCGTTTGTCGGATACAGCTCTTGATCCAAGCGCATTTCTGATTCCGGAACCGGCAACAATGCTGCTTCTGGGGCTGGGTTCTTTGATTTCGCTTCGGAAGAGGAATTAAAAAAGTTCAGGATTGGCTTATATTATGTCAGGAAAAACCGATGCGGGTGCTGCGAACAGCACCCGCATCCTTTGAAAAAAAATGGGAGGGCGATGAGAAAATGTAAAGAATTTTAGCCGGAGCGGCGCGCGGAAGCGAAAACTGATTCGATGCAGATGTTCCTTAATTTAATTTGCGGAGGATTCCTTATGAAAAAGTGTATGATGAGTGTGGTGCTGGTGTGTTTGCTGGCTGTGCCGGCCTCGGCGGCGATTACGCACCGGTATGATTTCGAGAAGGACCCCAACGATGTCGTCGGCGGGCTGATAAGCACGCTGGTGGGGGATGCCCATGTGGCCGGCGGGGCCCTGGTGCTGGACGGCGTGGACGACTTGCTGGAAATGGACGGCCCAGGGACGGCTATCAATACCTATGAGGCATTTTCGCTGGAAATGTGGTACACCCCGGATGCCGGCAAAAACACAGGATTTACCATGCTGGCTTATTACGGCGGCAATAATGCATCGGCAACTTGGATGGGTATCAATTATTTCTTTATGTCCTCGGCTCGGGAGGATGATGTCAGCCGTGCGGCCATCTCTACCGGCAATACCTCGAATCCCTGGGCTACGGAGAACGGCGTCAATGGTCCTGAATACGATGACGATGTTCAGCACCATATGGTGGCCACTTTGACCCAAACCCATGTTTCATTTTTTATTGATGGAGTCTATCAGGGCACCACGGCGCTGACCGGCACCAATAAGCTGACTGATATTTCTCAGGACCTTGCTTTGCTGGGTCGAGGCGGATATTTGAATGATCCGGAATGGGCCGGTTCCATCCATGAATTCCGTGTTTATGATAAAGCCCTCAATGCGGGAGAGGTGCGGCTTACAAAGTTTTTTGGACCGGATAATCCTTATCCTCTTGTCATCCGAAACGTGACCCCGGCGTATGGCGCAGAAAAAGTGATCGTTACTCCTGCGCTCTCCTGGACGCTTGAACCGGGTATCAGCGCGGCTTCCTACAATCTGTATATTGGACGTGATCCGAATATTGCTGACCCCAACCAGGCCGATGTGAGCGCCATCAGCACGCTGGTGGTTACAGGACTGACGGCACCGACTTATACAATTCCATTTGAAAAAGCCCTTCAGTTCAGCACGACTTATTATTGGCGGGTGGATACCGTGATGGCGGATTCCACGGTGTATCAGGGCGCTGGGATGAGTTTTACCACGATTCCCCAGGCACCGGTGTTTGAAGTTCAGCCGGTCTCCAATTATCTCTTTGCCGGCCAAACAGCGCAGTTTACGGCGCAATGTCTCAGTCTTTCTCCCGTGAGCTGGGTTAAGTGGTACAAGGTTAGCACGCCATCTGATGTGGAAATTACAGCGGGCCCGGATGTGTCAATCCAGACCGTCACCGAAGGCGACCTGATTACCTCTACTCTGACCATTGCGAATGTAGAAGCGGCCGATGAGGGCACATATTATGCAAAGGCCCGAAATGAAGTCGGTACCACCCAAACGGATTTGGCCAGACTTGTGCTGAAGAAACTGGTGGCCTACTGGCCGTTTGATGGAAACACCAATGATTCTTCCGGCAACGGGTATCACGGAACAGGAAAAGATGGTTCAACAGAGCTGTCTGTTACCCTTACCTATCAGACCGGCGTTGTGGGACAGGCGGTTTATCTGCCGGGAACCACGCACTACATTGATCTGGTGGATGGTCTGGCGGACGATTTTGTTGGCGGACTGACATTTAATTTGTGGGCCTATCCGCAGACGGCGGCCAACTGGGCTCGCTTCCTGTCCTGCAATAACGGCACCGACAGTGACAACATTTTCCTCTCCCGTGTAGGCACAGGAACCACCCTGCGGTTTGATGTTTATAAAGGCAGCACCAATGCCGGTTATGTAGATGCAGCCAATGCCTTGGCCCTGAATGTGTGGCAGATGTTCACTGTAACGATGAGCGAAACAGGTGCGGTTACCATTTACAAGAATGGTGTTCCCGTGGCTTCCGGTACGGTCCAGATTCCTAACGTGGTCAAGCGTGCCAACAACTGGATTGGACGAAGTGCGTGGTCGGCGGATGCCTACTATCGCGGCCTTCTGGATGAAATGCGGATATACAACTACGCCCTGACACCTGCGGAAGTGGCCGCACTTTATACGAATGTCCGGACAGATGAATTTATCTGTGTGCCGGATTCCGAAAATCCGCTGAGCTATGACTTGACCGGCGACTGCCGCGTCAACCTGGATGATTTGGCGGAAATAATCGGCTGGTGGACGGAATGCATGCGAGTTCCGGATGAGGCATGCGGTGGTAAGTGATGGCGGACAATAAGACTCAATCAATCCTTTTGGGAGAGTTTATTATGAGAATTATTAATCTATTCATTTTGACGGCAGCGGCACTGCTGATTTGTCTGCCGGCTTCGGCGGCGACAGTGCTGCATTATAACTGCGATCAGGGAACGCCGGGAGAGTTAATCAATCCCGGAACGGCACCCGCAGTAGGCGTGCCTGATCTGTCCGGAAACGGCTATGATATGTGGGCCTGGGCCTCGGCGACTCGGAATAACGGCCCGCGCTTCTCTCAAGAAGGCGAGAGCTGGAATGGGCAAGGTCTGAGTCTGGTTTTCAGCGGTGGTCAGGACGGCTACACGACGGCTGAGGGCATTAACAGCTGGTCGCCCCTCGAGTGGACGATCGAGGTGGCGGTTCGGCTGGATACCGTGAACGGCTGGAATACCCTGATTGGACGAGATGGGGCCACCTATGGCGGAAGTGAGGCGGATTTCTACCTTCAGGAAAATGACGCCGGAGGGGCCATTGACGATCATTTCCGAATTAACTTTCTGACGGTAGGTCGGGAACGGATTGTTCTGGATTCCAATTTTGCAGCCGAGGCGAATAAGTGGTATCGTCTGGCGGTGGTCAGTGACGGCAAGACGGTAACAATGTACTGTGATAAACTGGACGGAAACGGCTATCAGGTTGTGGGGTCTATCGAGTTTGCGGGCGTTGGCGCGGATAATGCACTGGCGGCTACGAACTATAGCTGGACCTTCGGCCGCGGATGGTACAACGGAAGTCAGGTGGATCATATCGAGGGAAATCTCGATGATATCAAGTTCAGCAATGTAGCCCTGCCGGTGAATATGCTTGGATTTGAGCCCTATGCTTATGATCCGCAGGTGACTCCGATTAACGAGGACGGCTCTGTGGGCAACCTGGTTGTGGAAGGGGAAGCCGCATCTGCTCAGGGAATTATGCTCTCGTTTAAAGCAGGCCGGGACCCCAATTTCCTCGAGACCGGAAATCTCTACAATCCGAGAATTCTGGCACACCATATTTATCTGTCCAGTCCCGCGGATCAGACGCCGGTCTATTATGCAACTGTCCAGCAGACCGGTTCAGACCCCACCGTCTCGTACGGACCGCTGACCCTACAGGTCGGCACGACCTATTACTGGCGCGTGGAAGAAGCCCTCAATGATGGTGCCGGCCAGCCGAGACATCCCGGCGACCCGAACAATTTGATAGGACCCATCTGGTCTTTTACCACGATTGCTCCAATACCGACGATTATTACCCATCCCTCGAATGTGGTGGCGGACGCTGCCGGCAATGCGGTCATTACTGTGAAAGGTTCCGCCTCGGCGCAGTATTACAAGTGGTTTAAGGTTGGCGATCCGGATATCGAACTGACGGATAACGGCAAGTTCTCCGGGACCAGCACCAATACACTGACGATTACCGGCGCAGGGCTGGAAGAGGAAGGTCAGTATTATGCAATTGCCTACTTTGGCCTTACGCCGTCCGAACCTTCCAAACCGGCACAGCTGTGGCTGCATCGTCTGATGGGATACTGGAAGTTTGACGGTAACATGCTTGATTCAGTTGGCGAGGAAGTTCCCGGCGCACCGGCTCACGACGGAGCGATTGCTAACAGCGGTCAGCTCGGCCCGGGCGACGAGAATTATCTTGGCGAAGGAAACGGAATTGCCGGCGATGCAATGGCTTTCCAGGATGATGGAGACTTTGTGGCCATCGGCGGTGATCCGAATTTCTTCAACTTCTTCCCGCAGGGGTTTACCACCAGTTTGTGGTATAAGGCGGACACTTCCAACCCGGTCGGCTGGCGTCTGCCGATTTCGAAACTGGATGCCGGCAGTGCCGGATGGCTGTTCGGAACCGACCACCTGTATCCGGCTCCGTATTTTTCCTTTATTCTCGAATCACCCTGGAATCGGCTGAATGGCGGAACAACACCGAATATCGGCGATGGCCAGTGGCACATGCTCACTGTGACCTATGATCCGGCAACCACCACCGTGCGGCTGTTTACAGATGGGGATGAAGATTCGCGGATGACATTGAATATGAGTTCCGCCCCTCTGCCGACAGCGCCTCTTTCCATTGGCGGCCGAGCCACAGAGAACTCCATTAGCGGTGCGATTGATGAAGTTCGGCTTTACAGTTATCCGATGACCCCGACAGAAGTGGCTCAGATGTACGTCAGCTTGCGGCCTGATGAGTATGTGTGCGTCAGCCCGGATGACGGTGCTTTTGATAAGGTCGATTTGAATGGCGACTGCAAGGTAAATTTGGAAGACGTTGCCCTAGCTGCTCATGAGTGGCTCGAATGCCAGCGCATTCCTGTTTCATCTTGCGAGTGGTAATTCAGGTTGATTTTTTTGCTTTCAAACCGCTCCGGTATGGGACAGCCGTACCGGAGCGGATTTGTCTATCCTCAGGGGGAATTAAGGAAACTGTCTTTTTGTGATTGGGGGTATTATGAAGATTCACTCACGGATTGGTATTCTTTTTTTCTTTTTCTTGACATTCAGTTTTGCTCCGGCGGCCCTGCGGCATCGTTATAGTTTTACATCGGATGCCTCAGATTCGGTCAGCGGAGCCAGCGGTGTTCTGATGAATGGGGCGGCCATTCTTAAAGGCCAACTGGTTTGTGATGGTGTCGATGATTATGTAGAGCTGCCGGCGGCGGAAATTGCCGTCAATGCCTATTCGGCGATTACGCTGGAGTTGTGGGCAACGCAACCGACTTTTAACCAGGGTTTTTCGATGACAGCGGCTTTCGGGGGGCGGTACAGCAGCGGCTACGGCCGGGATTATCTGATGCTCTGCACGTCGCGGGGCGATGATGTCTCGCGGGCGGCCATTGCCAATACAGCAAGCAGCTCGAATCCCTGGGCTTATGAAGTTGGCGTCAACGGGCCGGAGCTGAACGACGGACAAGAGCATTTTTACGCAATGACAATTGATGGAAGTACGCTGGCTTATTATATCGACGGGGTGCTTCAGGGAACAGCTTCGCTGGATAGTACCACGCTGAGCCGCCTCCGAAATACCTATGCGTACCTGGCCCGAAGTCTTTATGAGGGAGACCCCCTCCTCCAGTGCTCAATCAATGAATTTCGGATTTATGATACCGCCCTGACGGCGGAAGAGATTGCCCTGCATTCTGCATGGGGGCCCAATGCCCTTCATGAGCCGATGGTGCGGATTACGGAAAGCGATGGCTGGACCGTGCTTTTTACCATGCGGCCGGCAGTGACAGACACATTTTCAGTAGAACTGCTGGCGGCACCGACATCCGATGTTTTGATTACCATTCAGCCGCCGGCAGGTCTGACAGTCGGCAGCGGCGGCGGCCGGCCCAAAACTCTCACCTTTACTTCTTCCAACTGGAATCAGCCGCAGACCGTCACGGTTGCAATTGACGATGTCTCTTTGCTGAATCCCCAGGAATTGATTGTGCTGACGGTTGCCGGCGATGATCCTGCCTACAGCGGCGGCGTTTATGAGGTCCTGGTTTCTGTTTATGAAGATGTCTGCGGCGTATGGGGCTATGTCGAATCCGATTATAATCTGGATTGCTTTGTGAATTTAGAGGATTTTGCTGTTCTGGCCCGGCTGTGGCTGGCGACGGAAGCCCCGCTGGAACTCCAGACGCTGGCCGGCGACTGGCTGCGGGACACGATGGTCTATGATGGAGAACTTTACGAACGGTCGATTCAGATTTCCAAGCAGCCGTTTACGGTCAATCCTTCCAGTATTCAGAATACAATTGACGAGAAGGTCTATGGGCATTTCCTCGAACATATTTATCATTCCGTCAACGGCGGCCTGTGGGGCGAACTGGTCTGGAACCGCAGTTTTGAACTGGACAACAGCAGCGGCGGACTTTGGTCTATTGAAGGAAGTGAACTTGTCCAGTCCAGTCTGGCGACGGATGTGCATATGGAGTTCGGCGACCCCTCCTGGGGAGATTATGAACTGACCCTCGAGGCCAAAAAAGACAGCGGCAATGAGGCCTTCCTGATTCTGTTTCGAGTGGTCGACAGCGACAATTTCTATTGGTGCAATATCGGCGGCTGGAACAATACCCAGCATGCTATTGAAAAAGAAGTCAACGGCGGCCGCAGCGTTGTTACCCCTTATGTTGCCGGCAGCATTGACACCGACGTCTGGTATTCGATTCGGATACGATGCGAAGGCAATCGGTTTCAGATGTGGCTGAACGATGAGCAGCTGTTTGACTATACCGACACTTCCAGACCCTATCTGACGGGAAGGGTGGGACTGGGAACGTGGGCTACGCAAGCCCGCTATCGCAATATCCAGGTTGTCTCTTTAAACGATTCGACGATGCTGTTCAGCGGCCTTCCGGAACTTCCAATAGGCCAATTTGCGGCCTCCTACTGGACATTCTTCGGAGCGGCCGCCGCCTCCAGGAGTACCGATGCACTGAATGATGATGTAAGTGTGCGAATTGATGCCGCTGCTGCCGGAGCAGGTCTGCAGCAGGAGAATTTCAAGTGGATTCCGCAGGTTTATACCGGTTCGCTGTGGATGAAGGGGTCTTTGCCGGCCGGCCTTCGCGTCGAACTGCTGGATGGCCGGACCGTCCTGGGGCAGGCCGTACTGGGAGCTCCCGGCTCTGAGTGGGCCGAATACCCATTCCAGATTTCTTCTGCAGGTGCGACGAACGCGGGCTCTCTGCGGATTGTTCTGCAAGGGCCTGGAACGGTCTTTCTTGACCAGGTAAGTTTGATGGGACAGGATGCGCTGGCGACCGGCGGCTATCGTCCGGACTTGCTGGAGGCCGTAAATGCGCTTCGTCCGCCGATTATTCGCTGGCCGGGCGGCTGTTTTGCCTCACTGTACTTGTGGAAGGATGCCATCGGCCCTCAGCATCTCCGGCGGAAATATCCGGCCTATATGTGGGATGACCAGGATACCAATTCCTACGGGACAGATGAGTTTTTGCGGATGTGCGAGTCGCTTGGCATAGAACCGCTTTTGGTGATTAACACCGGCATTCTGAACAGTTCCTGCGGAGCCCCGGCCCAGTTTACTCTTGCCGGCGGCGATTACATCCAGAATACACTGGATTGGATGGAATATTGCAACGGCGATGCCGCTTCCACCACCTGGGGTGCGGTGCGGGCTGCAAACGGCCATCCGGAACCTTACAATGTGATTTACTGGGAAATCGACAATGAAACCTGGGCGGCTGGTTCAGCGGCTTATAGTGCGGCCGTGCAGATGTTCGCTCCGGCAATGCGGGCCAAGGCAGCCGAACTGGGGATGCCGATTTATCTGATTGCCTGCGGCGGAAGCGGATTTGACCAGAGCTGGAATCAGGCGATTTTGGACAGTTGCGCCGGCTTGATTGACTTTATCAGCGTGCACCATTATGAAGACGCCAACGCATTCAAGCAGGGGCCCCTCAATTATGAGGCCCATATCCGAGCTCTCGAAAGCCGTATCGCTGCTTCGTCCAATCCCAACATCAGGATTTATATGTCCGAGTGGAATGCTCAGAGCACGGACTGGCGGACGGGGCTGTATGCCGGCGGTCTCCTGAATGCCTTTGAGCGAACGGGGAACGTATTCGAAATCGGCGGGCCGGCCCTATTCCTCCGGCATATCTCGGCTACCGGCTGGGACAATGCGTTCATTAACTTTGACCATACCGGATGGTTTCCTGCACCCAATTATGTGGTGATGAAACTCTGGCATGATCATTATGCTCCGTATTGCGTCCAGACGACGGGCGAGGATTCAAATCTGAATGTGGTGAGTGTCTTGTCGGAAGACGGCCGGACCCTGACGATTCGCGTCGTCAATCCGGATCCTTCTGCCAAATCGCTGGCCTTTGAGATTGACGGTTCGTTTGTGCCGGCGACAGCCGTGATGCACTATGTGGCCCCCGGCAGTTTGTATGCCCGAAATACCCTGGCGGAGCCGGACGCCGTGAGCGTTCAGGCCAAAGTAGTCGGACTGAGCGGACAAACCCTCCGGCTGCTCATGCCGGGCTATTCAGCGGGAGTGATTACCGTCCAGAAACAATAACCGCGTTTTGGATTGTCTGTTTGTGTTTGCAATTTGCAGGGCTGTCCTCAATTCAATTGAGGGCAGCCCTTTTCATTGAAGCCGGCCTTCTGTTTGAGAACCTTTAGTTTCACGATGCCGGCCTTGACATGAAGGTGGCGGCTGTAATGGCCGGCCGGGCGTCAAAAATTTCCCTTGAGCACCTCCTTCATCGCGTCAATTTCCAGGTCTCGCTCGGCCACGATCCGCTTGAGCCGGGCGTTTTCCTTCTCCAGCTCCCGCAGCATCCGCACAATCTGCTCTTCCGTAAACCGCCCCTTTTTCATTCGATTTCTCCGGTAATTCTGGACTGGAGTTACAGGGAAATCCTAACCTTGTCAATGGCCCAGTTTTAGGGGGATAAGCCAAAGTATTTCAAGTCCTCATTTTGAGTACTTGATCCTGAATAGGACAACATATATGCCAGATGGAAGATAAGTTCCCGCCTATTGATACCCTGTCGATATCCAAGAGATTATAACCTATCGCATAACCAACTTATTATGAGTTTATGAGGTTCAATACTATCGATATTTTTTACATTCTCGATAGAAAGCAGTTCGTTTTCCCTGCCTGCAATAGTTATAGTCATATTATCAAGTTGATGTTTTCCCAATAGTGCTTTCATGGAATGCTTTGAAGTTGGATTAGACGCAAGCCACCACTTCTTTTCTGATATTCTCGTCAAGCAGAAGTCCACATTATGATGTTGGAATACTTTTTGACCTAAATAGACTCCCTTCATTTGGGATGTGTCATAGATTGCCATTTCTTTTCCACTTTTAACCGTTACAGTCTCAGGTTGTTTAAAAAGGATATCTTCAGATATCTGTTCAGATTCCTTCTGTTGTTCTATTCTATCAAGGTCAGTCTGTGTGAAGTCCTGATTATAAGCAAGTCGCTCCAGCACCTCTCGTTCTGATTTGCCGACATAACTCGCCAACAGCCGGAACCAATTTCTTTCCCAATCCGTGCCTTTTTCATAGGCATAACATATATTCCCAACCTGTTCATAATAAGGGTCTTCTTTTTTTAGCCATTGACCTACAAGAGCTCCGGCCGGATATTCCAATCCTTTCTTATAGACCACTTCTGTGCATAGTTTTACAATCCTATCATATACCCCTTCTGGCCACGGATGGTGGTCAATCCAGAAAACCTCGCTTCCTTTACTGAACAGTATATTTAGAGACTGTTCAACTTCAATGCTAGCGGGTATATCAGTGATATATATGCGTTTTGGTATATTGTTTTGTAAGACAGAATACAATTTAGAATGTATAAACTTAGCATTCGAAAAGACAAGTTCCATGTTGGACTTTTCTCTGCGGAGTATTTGGGCGGCACAGACCATGCCATCAACATCACCATGGGTTATAAGGATTACGTCTTTATTATTAATCTCTTTCGGTTGCATATTTGATTAAACCCTTTCGCCGTGGACTGTAAGGTTCATATTAATAACGTAATCTTTTTAATTCACGCTGTTCGTCATATTCATACACCTCTAAATCAGACAGCCATGTGTTATCTTTAAATATCTCCCTGCATATCTTCAAGACTTCGCCAAATGTATCGAAAGCAGAACTTTTCGGATTAAATTGAGCAATAACCAGCATGGGAATGATTTTTCCAGTTAGAGACACTTTAGGAAAATTCGGAGATATTAACCCTATAGCTTTCTTCTGTTTTATCACTTCTCCGATATTGTCCATGAAATCCTGTCTATTGCGGCGTACGTAATCATTAAATATGCTGCAATATAGTCCAATCTGTATTGGTGACAAGTAAATTCCCTTTGTACTGGAACCATGTTTGAACTCAATCAAAAGGACATCTCCGCTCCTGTTCACAGCCAAGAAATCAACCTCATTTCCTAGAGCATCCTTGCTTATATTTCTACCGTATTTATTGGCATCGATTTCACTCAGATGTTTTTTGATTGTCTTAAATATATCTTGTTTTTTGCTAAAATAATTCTGTTTAGCCCTTATATCTTGGTAGCCAATTACTGCCTCCTTATCAATCACTGCAAAATTTTCATGCCCAGTGCCGTCAATTCCAAATTGTCTAGAAAATAAGTTCTGAAAATAGCCTTCTTTTTTATTGTAGTAATACCTGTCCAATTGATTATCTTGACGTAAATAAACAAGCATTTGAACAAAGTCCTTTTCGAAATACAAGTCTGTCGTTTCTCTAATACCATATATATCCAACCCTTTATCTTTGGCGTATTTAAGATACTTATGATCGGCTGCAATATTCACTCTGTTTCTTTTAAGGGAGATTCTCAAAAGCCTTGTCGTGCCGCAGTACACCGAAACCCACTCCTGAGAGTTATTGGAACCAATCAGAAAATCGAGTTCCTTCCGTTCTCGAACCAGATTGTAAAGCCAGTGAAGCTCTCTACCATCCATCAAGAGCTGTTGGAGTTCATTGGAAATAACACGTTTGTAATACATCTCTTGGACAGTCATATGCCCCTTTTTACAAAACCAACCATAGGATCAAATTTAATGTCATCCACTTAGCACTTCCAGTATTTGATAGGGTTTCGAGCACCTTTAATAAACATGCCATAGTGGCTAACCGATTTGCCTTTGTATTTCTTACGAATTTTTGTCTCTGCAATGTTTCCAACAAACTCCCATCTGGTTTTTATTGTTTCGTTAGAGTCTTGACTGTACCCCTGTTTTGGGTCCATTTCGAAGGTTAGGACTCCCGACCTTTTCATACCTGTATTCGGTTCTTGTGTCAAGTTCTGATTTCTTCTCCAATCAAGTTGCCGGTCAGAGGATACGGCTCTGCGGGGACGCAACCGGAGCGCCGGCCGGTCATCGGAGCAGAGGCCGGGCCGTGACGTCTTTGATCACGTCTACCCGAACCACGCCGTTTCGCTCCAAAATGCCGAATACAGGCACTTTACAGGCGGCTCCACGACCTCGTTTGCCCTTGCGTCGGCCGCCAAAGCAGCTCTCATCCAGCTCAATCGCACCGCCCAGAAAGTCCCGGGCGCCCTGAGCCGAAGCCAGGATCGAATACCGCAGCAGATCGTACGCTCGCAGGGCCGTGGGATAACTGATTCCACATTGAACCGCCGCCCGAAGGGCGCTGATCTCCAGTTCCAACAACTTGATCAGCCAAGCCCAGGTTTTCAAAGAGCAATGCAGTTTGTTTACCCATCGGCCAGTAAAATCATGAAAGGTGTAATGGCATCGTTTACAGCGATATTTCCGGCCTGCGATCCGATAGATTTTATAGCTTCTACATTGTGCGCAAAAAACATGCCGTTTTTGCCAGCAGTATTTTCGAAAATAAAGACGAGCCTTATTCTCTGTAAGTATAATGCTTTCAAAGTCTTGCGTTTTCATGTGCACCAGTATAACATCCTTTATCTGGTGCAAAAAGTTTTATAATCACCTATCTTTTCAATTCCCAATATCTTATTTTTGCTTTTTCAGTAACCGTGTCTTCATCGCATCCGGCTGCGATACAATAATGATCGTCCTTGGAAAAGGATACGTAGGCAAGATGTTCCTCGAATAATCGATTCATGGATATCGGCTTCCATTCATTCAGATCCCACCAAATCACCGTGCCAAAAACCAATCCAAACAGTGCGGTTTTTCCATCCGATGAGAATGCGACAGATTCTACATGCAGCTTTTGATCGGCATGCCAGGGGTTTCCCGGGACACCAAAACGGTTAATCTCCTGCCGGGTTTCCAAATTCCAATAAATGACCGGTTGATCCGGTCCGCTTAAATAGCTGCTGAGGGCATACTTTCCATCTGGTGAAAGGGCAATACTCATGACCCTCCCATACCCTGCCTGCAAATGGACCCGTTCATCCCCGGTCTGGACATCCCAAAGCCGAATCGAACCATCCCGACTTCCTGAAAGAAATGTCCTGCCGTCCTGCCCCCAGACGAGACAATTGGATCGGAAACCGGATGTATGCCCTTCAAATGTTTTCACCAATTGCATTGTATTCAGATCCCAAAGAAAAACCCGGCCGTCATCTCCTCCGGACAGGACCTGATTGCCCCCAGGAGAACAGGAGACACTTCGGACATAATCGACATGGGCTTTCCAGCGGCCGATCTCTACTCCTTTTTCAATATCCCATAAAATAATCTCTCCATCACTCCCGCCGGATAAAGCACGGTTTCCATCCGGGGAAAAAGACAAAGATTATACAGAATCCTTGTGGCTTTCCAAGGATAGGAGATGTTCTCCACTGGGCAAATCAAAACAGTCAATATTGGCACCTCCACAGGATCCCGATAAGGCTTTTTGATCAGCCGGGGATTTAGAAAAAACAAGGGAAGAGGTATTTTGATTAAGTTGTATTTCTCTCGTAGGATACTCTTGATCTCTTGTATATTCAGTCCATCGCATATCGAGCTCATGGAGAGATTCTTCTTTGTCCGACGGCGTGCATAAAAAAACCAAAAGAGGGATAGAACAAAATATCACAAATGAAACGCTGCTTAACAGACCCAAAACACAAAATATTCTATGCCTAGCCCTTCGTAAAAGAAAAATAACAGCATAAATACAGTTTAACAAGTGGATCAAGGATGCTGCTATTGAAAATAATATATATACCAAGTAATCGATTAAAGGAGAAAACTCGTTTGCACCGGGGCTATATTTTTCATACAAAAACCCAATGACAAGAATGAGCCACCCAATACCTGAAAGCACAAGACAACTTATGGATTTTCCCTTATCTGTCATTTCAACCTGTATCGAAGAATCAATATCACCATGATGATCCACCTTTGACAAGTTCATAGCGGTTCGGGGGATGTAGGATGCTTGTTTTGCATATACATACATTGTATGCCATATTATTTTTCGTCACAAAGGTTTTTTTGCGAGTAGAGTACATGCAGTGCCCTTTTTCAGGAAATCACTTGCCTTGCTCTGTTTTAGCACTCTGTTCGGTTGCTGGTTCATTCATTTTGTTATACCACTTCAATGAAATTAAATTATAGGATCGCCTCAGTGTTGGTTCCATTTTCCGATTGTGTGGCCCATCTATCAAAAAAACCCTCTTCCTTGTTTTTTTTTCGTAAAGACCATCGTTTATGACCACATAATCTTCTTTGTCGGCACCATATCTGATTGTAAAACGTTCCAAATAAACGGGCCATTCTCTCCACTCTTCTTTGCTTCCAAATTTTACCTTGGTAAAATATCGCGAGGTGCCATTTGTATGTTCAACTTTGATATACCCCCTATCAATTAATTCCTGCTGATTGGCTGGAAATCGGCCGTTATTCTCTTTGATGAAATCAGAAATAACTTGTTCTATAGACCATAAACGCCCTTGATAAGACTGGTTAATTAAATTTCCATATATAAAAAAAAGCACAACAGCAATTGCACATGACAACAAGATCGATGTAATTATTTTAATTTTTCGCTTCAACATCTTTTCTCCTACGGACATGTCTTAAGCATATTTATACCGACATGCTCGACAAAGTCTCTGCAATCGGAAAATGGGAATTGATAAAGCCAACTATAACTACTTAACACACTTTTCCAAGAATCGGCCGCATCACAACTAATTCTTCCTACAGGAATACCACGGCCACCGTCAGCACTATCATCTGCAGGGCTTCTAATTTGGACTGGAACATAGTGTGGCCAGAGTGGGTATAGTCCCTCTTGTGACTCAGGCCATACATCAGCAAGCCAACTATCCCTACCTTGATCACATATAATGTTTAATCCTGCATGGGCTAGTCCTGGATCGCCCAGAAAACCACCTTGGTATCTATATACGTACACGTCGCACCAACAGCACTCTCCTGAATGAGCAGCGTAGACCTTTACATTGCCTTGCCTCTTGAAATGACATTTGCAGGCATGTCCCGGACTAGCGCCCTTTGAATCAATTGTGACCTGTGTACATGATGTATAAGTTTTAGTGGTGGGTTTTTTCCATCCCCATATCAAACTTGGAGCGGACGCAGTATAGGTTGTTTCTGTCTTACAGCATGCTTTGTCATCTTTTTTCTTGGGGATTGCTTCAAGCCCCATCGGATCCCTGTTTGTTATTGGATTCGATTTTACGTACTCTTGTAAATTTGCACCATCTGCGTACTGCTTTTGAATCTTAAACGGATTCTCTTTCCCCCCAGCCGGATTTACTCCCAGCGGATCCCTTTGCATGAACCTGCCGGTTTCGGGGTCGTAGGTGCGGGCGCGGTAGTACATCAGGTGCAGCGTGTTGTTATCCATCGTATCCAGTTCCCGCCCCGTAAAGGTGTACGGGTTGCCGTACTGGGAAGAAGCCAGAGGGTAGAAGGCAGAGGTCAGAATTTGGACACTGCCGTAGGCGTTTCCTCGGCTATGCTCGGGACAGGCTCTCTCGTAGCGTTCGAGGACAGCGCCGGCGTCATCCAGCAGGGCGACGGGGCTGGACAGGTGGTCGTGGGCGTAGTAGAGGTCGCCCGCGCCGTCGTGCATCACCAGCACCTCATCAAGATAATTGCCGAACACAAACATCCGTCCGTCCGTCTCCACACCGCCGGAAACGAGCGTCTGGACCGCCACCCGCTGGTCGTTATCAAGGTATCGTGTTGGCTTTTCAGTCCTGTCCACTGCGTTCAATTTTTTTGCTGGTCAGATAAAGTATCTGACCCTGTTTCATTTTCTCGTGATGTTATCCAAATGGACGGACTACTAAATGGACGATGATGATGACATATCTCCTCCAGGGACATAAGTTTGCCTTCCATT
>Ga0209506_1000980_pt1 | contig 32828 bp, 26 predicted proteins | sample AD_JPNHG2_MetaG_FD_184409 | JGI IMG/M metagenome (GOLD analysis project Ga0209506, IMG submission 184409) | Active sludge microbial communities of municipal wastewater-treating anaerobic digesters from Japan - AD_JPNHG2_MetaG (SPAdes) (version 2) | ecosystem: Engineered > Bioreactor > Anaerobic...
TCAGCTCACTGCCCCTGATCTTTCTGATCGTCAACATCCCTCCCGCTCCTTTCCGCAAGATATCCGACCGGTTGCTCTGCTGATGCTTCCATCCGCAGTCTATGTAAGCAAAAAAGCCGGATTCCGTCTACCCCGAAGTGTTTCCCTGATAAACAACGCGCGAGCCCAGTTCAAATAAAAACGCCCTGGGTATTTACAGGACAAAGGGACAATGTGCTTGCGGGGCGTAATGGGGATTGGTACGGTAACGGCGTTGGGAACGGCGTAATAGGGCGGTGTAGAGAACAAAGGGACAAGGTAATGGCGTTGGGCTGAAAAAGAATATGGCGGGGCGGAGGGATGGATAAGGACAAAGGAGGGCAGCGGGAATGCGGCACGCAAGACTGATCGCCGAAGGCGTCGGGTGCTACCATGTGGTGAGCCGGATCGTGGACCGGGGCTTCCGCCTGGACGACGGGGAGAAGGAGATCTTCCGGAAGATGATGCGCCGCGCGGAGGCTTTCTGCGGCGTGCGGGTGCTCACCTACGCGGTGATGTCCAACCACTTCCACCTCCTCGTCGAGGTGCCGGAGCGTGTCGAGATCGACGAAGCCGAACTGGTGCGCCGCATGACGATATTATATGGTGAAGCGCGGACCGCCGAGACCATGCGGCAGTGGGAGGCGTGGCGCAAGACCGGTGCGGCATGCCTGGTCGAGGAGCAGCAGAACCGGCTCCGGGCGCGGATGTACGACCTCAGCGCGTTCGTGAAGACGCTCAAGCAGCGTTACAGCATGTCGTACAACGGTCGCCACGGCAGGAAGGGCACGCTCTGGGAAGACCGCTTCAAAAGCGTGCTCGTGGAGAACGTCGCGGGCGCGAAGGCGGCGGTCGCGGCGTACATCGACCTCAACCCCGTGCGGGCGAAGATCGTGTCCGACCCGAGAGACTACCGTTGGAGCGGCTACGGCGAGGCCTGCGGCGGCGGGCAGCAGGCGCGCAGGGGCCTGACCGCCGTGCACGACTCCCGGTGGCAGGAACAGTCCGGCGGCTGGCGGCACGTCCAGAACCGCTACCGCGTGCTGCTCTACGCGGCGGGCGCGGAGAAACGCGCGTCCGGCGGGGACCGGATCGTGCGGCCGGGCATCGCGCCGCAGGCCGTGGACCATGTTCTCAAGACCGGGGGGAGGCTGACCCTGCCGCAGGCGCTGCGCTGCCGCGTGCGCTACTTCACGGACGGGCTGGCGCTCGGCGGGAAGGCGTTCGTGGACGGCGTGTTCGAGCGGAACCGGCGCCTGTTCGGCCCGAGGCGGCGGGACGGGGCGCGGAAGATGCGTTTTGCCGACTGGGGAGAGCTGCGCACGGCGCGCGCGCTGCGGGTGGACGCCGTGCGCATGCCGATTCCTTCACAATAGACGTCACGCCTTCGGCACGGGTTCTACTTGGCGAATCTCCATTGCATTGGGTATGGTCAACCAATAAACCATCAGGCACCCTTTCATGTACCTAAATCGAAGCGCCTCTCTCAAAACTCGGTCTGTGCGTCTGCGGCCGTCGCCCGGCGTCGTGTAGGCGCGGCTCAGGCATGTCAGGCGAAGGACGCTGGCTACAGCCTGTCTCAATGGCGCAGCAGCGGCAGCAGGCTGCCCTTTTCGTCGGTGGGAACGGAGATATCGCGCACACGTTCCCAAACGACCTCGCGTGCCGACGATTTGCCTGGAAAATCGTAGCGATGCGGGCGGCGCGTCATGAACACCCACATGGCGTCGGTCGTCACGCTGTTTTCCGCCACACCGACCACACCGTACGGATGGACACCCAACGCCTTGGCCACCGCCTTGCACAACGGCAGGAGGTCCACATGCCAGTTACTGACATGCACCGCCAAGATGCCGTCCTCCTCGATGCGCTCGAAATAAAGCCGGAACGCCTCCAGCGTCGCCAGGTGATAGGGCACCGCATCCCCGCTATACGCATCGATCATCAGGATGTCATAGAGCGGATCACCCGCCGCCTGCTCCCGTTCAAGCATCTTGCGCGCGTCGCCGGGCACCAGATCGATACGCATCGGCGCGTCGTTCAGAAATGAGAACAGGTTCGGCGCGCCGGCCACCCGGATCATCAGTGGATTGATCTCATAAAAGCGGAACAGATCCTGCGGTCGTCCATAACAGGCCAGACACCCCGCGCCGAGCCCCACCACACCGACCTTCACGCCGCGTCCTTCCCGACAGGCAGGATGCGAAGAGAACGCGATGCCGCCGCCAGTGGCGCCATAGTACGATGTGCCGCGACCGGCGAACAGCGGCGACCGCACCTGCAAACCGTGCGTGGTTTGTCCACACCACAGGTAATGTACGGGCAAGACACCGGCCTGGCCGAACGACTCCAGCGTCTGCGTCACCCGTACGGCGCCATAAAAGTTGCGCGCCTGAAAAAGCGTGCGCGACGTGGTATGCCGGGACAGGGCACCGAACAGCATCAGCCACATCGCGACACACCCCACCGCAAACAGAGGGCGAACCGCACCACTCAACCGATTCAACCGTCGCGGCCAAGGCACCCGCAGGGCCAACAGCAGCACGCACAGGCTCAGCGCCAGCGGGTATTCGGTCACGCGCGAAAACAGATACGGCGCCACGAGCGAAGCCAGCAGTCCACCCATCGCGCCGCCCGCCGCAATCGCCAGATAGTAACGGCTCAGGCGCGCCGTCTCGGGACGTTCCTCATACAGCCAGCCGTGCAGCACACTCCCGCCAAAGAAAAGGACGCCTAGACTAGCGGTCGCGTTCGGCAGGAAACTGCCGGTCCCCCACATACCGTGAGCGACCGCAGCCGCACCTAGTGATACAATCGCCAGCACGATCCCCACGGATGACGTTAGCCATCTCCGCGCAGAAAAACCGGTCACATAACTGAGCAGAAACGCCGCAAGCATCAAGACCCACACCAGCGGCAATGGCGTCACGTCGGTAAACAGATGCGCAATGATGGCATTCAACAGGAATGCCGATGCCCCCGGCAACACGTACCAGGCCCAAACCTGCACCTGCCTCTGGAACGGCGGCCCATCCGGACCGGCAACGTCCACCATCCTGTCACCGCAGTCCGTCTGCATGGCGCGGCCGAGACGCATCATCAACGCGGTATATCCGCAAAGCCCGATCGCTACAGCCCACCACTGGACTGACAGCGACACGAATGGTTCCAGCACAAACGGGTAGATCAGCAAACCGATGAACGACCCTAAATTCGAAACCGCATACAACCGATACACCGAGGAGACAGAACCGTCCGACGTGGACGCCGCGCCGGCACCGGCTCCATCACCACTACGCACAGCCAGCCATCCCTGCACCACCGTCGCCCCGGCGGCAAGCGCCACATACGGAACGCCCGCACACGCCAGCACGCACAGCAGCACCTCAAGAGCAGGCTGTCCCGAGTTTCCCGCCGCCGCACGCAACACGGGACGCAACGCGGCGAATGCCACCGCCCAGATTGACGCCCCGCACAACAGCGTGAGATGAATCGTGCGTTGCACCTGCGGGCTACGGCGCGCGATGCCATGCGCGTAGGCGTACCCTGCCAGCAGCAGGAGCTGATAGGCCGCTAAGCACACCGTCCAGACGGCGGCACTTCCGCCGAAAATCGGGAGCAGCGTGCGGCCCAGCAACGGCTGGATCAAAAACAACAGGCAGGAGCCGCAGAACACAGCGGCCGCTGATACGCGGGCTTGCTGGCGGTCGGCGGTCATGGCGGTGCCCTATCTCCGCGCCTTATCGCTTTCCCGGATTTCGACACGGCGGATCTTGCCGCTTATGGTCTTGGGCAACTCCGGCACAAACTCCACAATACGCGGATACTTGTAGGGGGCCGTGGTGTGCTTGACGTGCTCCTGCAGTGCCTTCGCCAACTCGTCTGAGGGTGTGTAGCCTTTCGCCAGCACGACGGTGGCCTTGACGACCTGCCCCCGATCAGGATCAGGTGCACCGGTAACCGCACACTCCAACACCGCCGGATGCTCCAGCAGGGCGCTTTCCACTTCGAACGGGCCGATACGATAGCCGGAGCTCTTGATCACATCGTCTGCCCTGCCGACAAACCAGTAGTAGCCATCCTCGTCTCGCCACGCCATATCGCCGGTGTAATACACATCATCGTGCCAGACCTTGCGCGTCAACTCGGCGTCGCGGTAATAGCCGTCGAACATACCCAGCGGGCGCATGATGTCGGTCCGCACCACCAACTGTCCCTCCTCGCCGCACTCGCACGACCGCCCGTTATGGTCCACCAGATCCAGATCGTAACCGGGAGCCGCCATTCCCATCGAGCCCGGTTTCGGCGTCATCCACGGGAACGTTCCCGCCACCACTGTCAGCTCGGTCTGCCCGTAGGCTTCGTACAGCTTGAGCCCGGTCCCCTCCAGAAACCTCTGGTAGACTTCGGGGTTGAGCGGCTCGCCGGCGACCACGCAGTGACGCAGCTTGGAAAAATCATAACTCTTGAGATCTTCCTTGATGAAATACCGGTACATCGTGGGCGGGGCGCAGAAGGTCGTGACCCCGTACTTGGCCACCACTTCCAGCACGGAACGCGCGTGGAAACGGTCCATGTCATAGACCATCACCGCGCTCCCGACCATCCACTGCCCATAGATCTTGCCCCACGCCGCCTTAGCCCAACCGGTCTCCGCGATGGTCAGATGCAGACCGCCCTCGATGCATCCCTGCCAATATTTCGCGGTGACCAAGTGCCCAAACGGATAAAAGAAATTGTGCCGCACCATCTTGGGCATGCCGGTCGTACCGGAGGTAAAGTAGAGCAGCATGATATCGCCGGCACCGGTCTGACGCGCGCAGTCCGCCTCATCCAGCGTGTCAGACGCTTCCGCCATGCGCGCGTTGAAATCCAGCCACCCCTCCCCGCAGGCGCCATCGTGCGTCCTGGCCACCATGCGCAGGCCGATTTCAACCTCCCCGGCAGCCTGATCCACCGCTTCGATCACCGAAGGTTCGTCCACCGCGACAATCGCTTTCACGCTGGCGGCCTTGACCCGGTACACGACATCCTTCTTCATGAGCTGGGTCGTCGCCGGAATGGCGATCGCCCCCAACCTGCAGAGACCCAGCAGCGCAAACCAGAACTCGTAACGCCGCCGCAGCATGAGCATCACAGCGTCACCCTTGCCGATTCCCACCGCCTTGAAGACGTTGGCCGCGCGTATGCTTTCGCGCGCGATTTCGGCCATCGTAAAGATCCGCTCGCCACCATGATCGTCGCACCAGACCAGTGCACGGCGGTCAGGCTCCGCAGCCGCGATCTCGTCGACCACATCAAACGCAAAATTGAAATGATCCGGCACGTCCACCTTGAACGTACTGCAAAATTCCTCTTGCGAGGCGAAGGTGTCCTTGTGAAGCCAACGGCACGTCATCGGTCGCTCCTTTGTCGTTAGGCGGTGATCACGGCAAGGAAGGTGGCGGCCTCGTTGCCGTCAGCGCGCATGCCATGCGGCACCGTCGCGTTGAAATAGATGCTGTCGCCAGGTTCCAGCAGCAGCGTGTTGTCGCCCACCGTCAGACGCAGCCGCCCCGACAGCACGTAATTGAACTCCTGCCCGGGATGCGTGTTGAGGTGGGTCTCGCTGAGGGTCGGCTCCACCGTCACGATGAAGGGCTCCATCACCTTGCCGGCAAAACGCGCGCCCAACGCCTCGTAGTGGTAGAAGTGTCGTCGCTCGATGACCGGCCCCGTTCCCTTGCGCGTCACGTGGAAGGTCCTGGCGTGCGCGTCGCCACCGGTCAGCAGCGCCGTCACATCCACCTGATAGAACGCGGCCAGCACCGACAGGTAACTCATCGGAACGTCCACTTCGCCGGACTCGTAACGCCTGTAGTCGTCAACGGACACCCCCGTTTCAGGGGCAACGGCATCCGGCGTCAGGTCGGACGCATCCCGCAGCCCCTTGATCCGCTCGGCTATCGACTTCCGTTGGTTGGCCATCAGTACCCTCCTTCGCTATGACGTCTCACACTTTCAGGTTTTTCTCCATCCACGCCTCCGCCTCGTTCAGCAACAGGCGGTTCTTCTCAACCAGGGCGGGCTTCCCCTTGAAACTCGCGTCCAGTGCCGTCAGCAAGTGCTCGTATTTCAGACCGGTCACGCCCAGTTTCGCCAAAGCGGCCAGCATCATGGTGTTGGCCGCTTTCGGCACCCCCATCTTGATCGACAGATCAATGGCCGGCATCGAGACGACCCGCACGTCCTCGGGCGCGGCGACTTTCAGGGGAACCGTGGCGTCCACGATCACCGTGCCGCCGGGCTTGACATCCTTGACGAACCGTTCATACGAGGGCTGGTTCATGCAGACCAGCACGTCCGGACGGTCCACCGAGGGTGAGCCGATCGGACGGCCGGAGATGACCACCGAACAGGCCGCCGAACCTCCGCGCTGCTCAGGCCCATAGGTCGGAAACCACGTGGTGAACCGCTTCTCCAGACGCGCGGCCTCGGCCACGCAGATGCCCAGGCTCAGAATGCCCTGTCCACCGAAACCGGTGAATTTCAGGCGCAGCTCGTGAAATTCGGGATCCTCTTCGGCTGCCGGCGCCTGGTGCTGCTCCGTTCCGCAGAAGTAGTCGCTCACCGAAGGTGCATCCGGCAATGGCGCCCGCGCACATGCGGTCGCACTCTCATCGCGCAGGCAACCGAGCGGGTACTCCTTCTCCATCTGTTCCATGCAAAAGAGCGCCGCCTTGACGGAATCCAGCCCCATATTGGTCGGACAGGGCGAGATCAGCTCCACAAAGGCATACCCCTTGCCGTCGCGCTGAATCTCCATCGCCTTGCGGATCGCGCGTTTGGCCTGCATGATCCGCTTGGTGTCGGCCACCGACACCCGCTCGATATAGACGGGTGCCTTGAGCTGGTTCAAGACTTCGCAGACGTGCAGCGGATATCCGGCGGTCAGCGGGTCACGCCCGAACGGCGAGGTGGCGGTCTTCATGCCCTCCAGCGTGGTCGGCGCCATCTGCCCGCCGGTCATGCCGTAGATCGCGTTGTTCACGAAAAAGACCGCCATGTGCTCGCCACGGCTCGCGGCCTGGAAGGTGTTGTTGAAACCGATCGCCCCCAGGTCACCGTCGCCCTGATAGGAGATGACCACGGCGTCCCGCCGTACGCGGTTGATGGCCGTACCCACGGCTGGGGCGCGCCCGTGCGCCGCCCCCACGTTGCCACAATCCCAATAGTAATAGCCGAACACCGCGCACCCGATGGGATTCACGATGATCGTACGGTCCTGAAGGCCAAGCTCCACCATCGCTTCCGTGATCAGCTTGTGGATGATGCCATGGCCGCAGCCCGCACAATAGTGTGTCGCACACGTTTGTCTGCCGCTGCGGCTGAAGACCTCGTACATGCCCACTGTTTTCTTCTCTGTCATGCCATCACCTGTTTTCTCATCGCCGCGCGGGCCGCCTCGACCACATCGTCCACGGTCATCACCATGCCGCCCATCCGGTTACAGAGTGCCACCTCTTGACACCGTTTACCGGCCGTGGCGATCGCCAGGATCACATCGTTGTAAAACTGTCCGGAACTCAGCTCGACCACCAACGACCGGCGCCCCGCCAACGTCGCGCTGAGGGCTTCCGCCGGGAACGGGTTGAGCGTCAGAGGACGGAACACGCCGGCCTTCACGCCTGAGGCCCGCAGCGCTTCGGCAGCGGTGCGCGCGATGCGGCTGCAAATCCCGTAGGCCACCAGCACGATCTCGGCATCGTCACACAGATACGCCTCATGGCGCGCATCCACCTTCATCGCGGCATATTTGGCCTGCAAGCGCTGGTTGTGCGCCTCCTGTGCCGGCGCGTCCAGATAGATCGACGTGATCAGATTCTTGCGCGTCTCGGGCGTCCCGTGCACTGCCCACGACGTCGTGTCGGGACGCGGCTGTTCGTGTTCCGGCAGCACCAGCGTCTCCATCATCTGGCCGAGCAGTCCGTCGGCCAGCACGATCGCCGGCGTCATGTACCGGAAAGAAAGTTCGAAGGCACGCATCGTCAGGTCGCACATCTCCTGCACGCTGGCCGGGGCCAGTACCACGCACTGGTAGTTGCCGTGCCCGCCGCCCTTGACCGCCTGGTTGTAGTCCCCCTGCTCGGGGTAGACGTTGCCGAGGCCCGGTCCGGCGCGCATGATGTTGACGATCACGCCCGGCAGATTGGCGCCCGCCATATACGAGATGCCCTCCTGCATCAGGCTCATCCCCGGCCCGGAGGTCGCTGTCATCGAAAGCCGACCGGCCGCCGCCGCTCCGTAAACCATATAGATCGATGCCGTCTCGCACTCGGCCTGCAAGAATTCGCGCCCCACCGAAGGGAACCAGCGTGCCGCCGCATGCGCGATCTCACTGGCCGGCGTGATGGGATATCCGAAATACACATCGCAGCCGGCGTAGAGTGCGCCGATCACGACCGCTTCATTGCCTTTAACAAACTTTGTCATGGTTCCGTGTTCTCTCTCTCCGGACACCGTCCGTGTCCACGCGCCTCCGCGCTACGGTTTCTGGATCGTGATCGCATACGGCTCGGGGCAGTTATAGAAACAGATCGCGCAGCCGGTGCAGCCTTCGCCCACGTACTCCGCCGGCTTGACGCCCCGGCTGTTCATCCGGTCGGCCAGCCGCAGGCATTTTTTCGGGCAGGCATTCACGCAACGCCCGCAGCTTTTGCACTCATCGGCCGCGATCACGGGACGCGGCAGCGCCGGACCGGCTTTTCCCTCTTCCGTGTCAGACATTTCGTCTCCTCACCTCGCAACAGGTCTAAAAAAGTGGGCGACAGTCTGCCACTTTTGGGTTCTATACGCAAGCCCTCGGTTACTCAGATCAAAACTCAGGTCATAATTCATCTCGATGCTCAACCACGACACTCAAGAAAACGGACATTGACCCTAGCAGTCCAATCGGATAACCTGAATCAGGCGTGTGAGGTTTGTCCGCAGATGTAAAGCGAGGGCACTCACGTTATTGAACAATTCTCCTGTAACCCATCCGAGGCTGTGTCATGACTGAATCAAGCATCATCGTCGCGCTGACAATCTTTCTGGCTCGTGTGTGCGATGTAGGACTTGGAACCATTCGCCATGCACTGATTATACGTGGGCGGAAGGGCTGCGTTTTCATCATCGCTTTCGCAGAAGCGCTCATCTGGATTTATGCGGTATCGCGCGTCATGTCGTCCATTCAGGATCCTCTTACTTCGGTGGCCTTCGCATTTGGATTTGCAACCGGCACCTTTGTGGGCATGACCATGGAGGATCTTCTTAAGATTGGCGAACAGGCTGTCCGAGTGTTCTCCACATCTGGACATCTTGTTGCGCAACGATTGCGTGAAAATGATTTCCGTTTGACGGTCTTTGACGGCAGCGGCCGGGATGGTATTGTCCAGTTGCTCTTCGTGCAGGCAAAACGGAAAGAAGTTTCACGCGTCATGAGTATCGCGAGAAACGCAGACCCGCGTTGTCTCATCATGATCGACGATATTCGTTCTGTGCATGCTGCAAAATCCAATTCTGATGGCGGATCAGATCTGGATGCCGATCCCCCTCCATGCTATTGCTGATGACAATCAGTCGGCCCCGGCAGACATGAAGCAAACCACGCCACTCTTTGTGCGGAACGGTCACTGCGTGTCTTGTGGCAGAGCTGCGGAACGCCGGACGCTTGTTTGTCCCTACTGCGGCGAACGGGTCTGGCATCCCGGTATCTGGCACGTGACGCGCTGGTGTATTCTGCTGGCACCTGCGCCATTGATGCTGGGCGCAGCGGCCCTGCTCACGGCAACGCCAGGGTGGCACGGGCTCTACCGCAACATGTGCTCAGCACCGCTGGCCGCGACGTGGCTTGCGGCGTGCGCCTTGGGGTTGCTTGCACTGCCTGCGGACACAGACGGCAGTGCCACAGGCGCAAAGGACGCATTACGCCGTCAACAGCTCGAAGCTCTGTTCGGCGGTGCCATACAGGCCCTGTGTGCCGTGACCGGGGCCGTCCTGCTCACCGCCATCCCGCAGCCGTCGCTGCTCTCCCTGCTGGTTGGCTTGCCCCTCTTAAGCTGTGCCGCCTTGATGCCGCTCGTTTTCCGCATCCCTTGGCTCCGGCTCGCCGCAGCCGTGGCCTTGGCGGCGGCCGTCGTCGCCAGCATACTGTAGTACACAGTCAATTTTTTACAGAAAAACTCCCTCATCCTGCGCCAACCACGTCATAACCAGTTGAATTAAAAGAAGATACAAGCAATTAAAAAAAGACACCGTGCGCCTATTGACAAAATGAGGGTGCATCACGTATGATACACCCCGTTCAAACGACCTCCCCCAGGTTGATGAACGGTGTGACGGTGCGCGACACATTCCCCCGTGATCGCGCGTGCAGGTTCCCCCCTGCATAGTCACGCGATATTATATATGTCCTCCCTGGCGGCGGGTAAAAGCGAGAGCTTTTATCCGCCGTTTTTTTATCGCCAGCGTTTGTGCGCCCAGAGGTATTGTTCGGGGTAACGCCGGATCACGTCTTCAAGGCGCTGGTTGATCAGCGTGAGTAGTTCTGCGGTATCGCGTTCCTTGTTGCCCGTCGGGGAGAAGCGGATCGGTGTCCCGGTGACCATGCGGTAGCGGAAGGCACCGTCGCGGATGAAGGCGCCGGCCAAGATCGGCGCACCGGTCTTCAGGTGCAGGCGCGCAGGCGATGTGTGCGTAGAGGCCGGACGCCCCATGAAATCCACCGTCATCCCCTGTTTTTTGCCGGCATGCTGATCCATGACCAACGTCATGGCCGCGCATGTCTCTTTCCACTGACGCAACACACTGGGCGCGAACCCCATCTTCTTGGGAACGATCGTGATCGCGCCGCGGAAATGGCGTCTTTTCAGGAAGCGCTCGACGAAAGGATTGTTCATCTTGCGGGCGACAGCGATCATCGGGCGGGTGAATGAAATGATCGTCACGGCCGCCTCCCAGACGCCGTGATGTCCGGAGAGGATCATGATCGGCACATCCGGGCGTTCCAGTAACAGCTCAAACGACTCCGCCGGGCCATCGAAAACAATGTGTTTACGCCAGTTCTCAGCCGTCACCACCTGCCCAACCTTGAGCGCCTCCAAAAGGTGGCCGGCCAAGTGACCGAATGCGCGCCGCGCGATACGGTCCGCCTCCACCGGATCAGTCGTGATACGGGCGCGCAGGATATTTTTCACCGCGATCCGGCGGCGCTCGCGAAAGAGCGGATAGGCGAACGATGCCGCACCGGCCCCGAGGTTATAGGCACAACGAGCCGGTATCAACCGGTAGAGCAGATCAACCAGCCGCAAGGCGAGATATTCAAGAGACCAGAGCAACAAACGAAAGGCCTTCATGCGTCGTGTCTATTTGGAAAGTTCTGCGGAAAGTTCGGCCGCCAGTGGCGTCAGGCGTCTTCGGATATGCGGCGGCAGAAGATCTTCATCATCCAGCAGATCTGAGACCAGCACGACGGCTTGATCCAGTTGCCTTTTGCGGATCAGCAGGTTGATCCACGTCAAGCGCACCTCAAGATCATCCGGCATGCCCGCCATCACGGTTTCCAGCGCGTGCGAAGCTTTATCCAGCCTGCCGGTCGCGATGAAAAGGCGAGCCAGTGTGTGCCAGGTGAAGAGACGCTGCTTATCCAGTTCCAGCGAGCGACGCAGGAACTTTTCCGCCTGCTCCATCGCGCCGCGCTCAAGCAGCACAGCGCCGAGTCCCGCATACGCCGGCGCGTTCCGTTCCTTTTCAAGGCTACGTGTGAAGAGATCCTCGGCCAGGTCCAACTCCCCGCGTCTCAGACGGACCGACCCCCACAGGTAGTTGGCGAAGGCATGCTCCGGGTCTCGGCGCAACACCTCTTTGGCGTCCTCCTCACAAAAGGCCGGCACATTGAGAGCGTCGTCCAGGCGCAACAAGTCTTCACGCACCTCACGCAGATGCGGATTCAGCTCAAGCGCACGCCGGAAGCTGTTCCTCGCCAGCGGATAATCCTTGGGGCCATTGTTCCGCAGGATGTAACCGCGGACCATATGCATCAGATAGTGCTCACGCTTGCTTGCCGCACTGCGAAGCGCGGGATAAACACGGTTTTCCAGTTCCGGGTACTCACCGGCCAGCAGCAAGATTTCAGCCAGCAGGCCCCACAGACGAATGTCACCCGGACGGGACGGAATGACCGCGTTCAGAAGTTCACGCGCCTGCTCTTTCTTGTCATCCAAAATCAGCAGGGCCGCCTCGTGCCAGACCAGCTCCTCATCGGGCACCCCGTTCTCTTTGGCCAGATCCATCCAGAGTCCCGCCTCGGGCAAATCACGCCGTTCGATCGCGATACGCGCCTTGTTGATCAGCGCAAAGGGATCCTTGTCGTCCAGATCCAACAACAGGTTGAGATGCCGGTCCGCATCATCAAACTCATTCGCGTCTATCTGCCGCGTGATGGTCTGAACCAGCTCGCGTTTCTTGTCACGTATGACCGTCAGCGGGTCGTCCCGGAAACTTTTGGCAGACACCTTCAGATGACGGTAGTTCGCGCCCTTGTTCCAAATATTCTTGCGGACATAATCCAGAATGTCCTGATTCAGCAACGTGCCGTCGCGCATCTGCAACGCCGCGACGGTCAGCGCGAAAGTGTCTTCATTCTGTTGCAACCGATGAAGTTGCGCCTCGATCTCGCTTTGAGCTTTCGCTTCGCCCCCCTTGTTGACAATCAACTCATAGCGATTTAGGGCGATGCTGAGATTGTCCGGGAATCTGTGCGACGCTTGATTCAACCATTCGCCCGCCTCTGTTCTTTGCCCACGCGCCACCAGCAAGACACCCAACTCGTTCGCCATGCGGGCAAGCTGGTCGTTCAACACCTTCCTCAAATAGGCATAGTACCGAATCTGATCGGGTGCTTTCGGCGACACCAACGGACGCATCGCCGCGTCGAACGCCTGATGCCGGGCGAGCAAAGCGGCCGTATCCACGTCCGCCTCGCTCGGCACCCCGCTCAGAAAGAAACCGGTCGGCAGCGCCAGAAAACCGTTATCACGCCACAACTCCGGTGAATCAAAGAGCACCACCCGCTTAAAGGCATCCTTGTCACGCCTAAACCATTCGCGGAGAAATGCGGCGGTCGACAGATCGGCGGCATTGATCAACCGGTTGCGTCCCGATTCAAACGACGGATCCGCCCGCAGCGTCTTTTCCAGACTCAATTTCTGCCGCGATCCCTGCTCATCCTCGGTTGAGAGAAAGGTCAAGTGGCGGCCATCGCGATGTGCGCGCACCATGAGGTGGTGCTTCAGCATCCTGATGTTGACGATCCAGTCGCGTCCATCCAGCTCGCGGTAAATCTCTTCGGCCACACGGTCGGCGAACTGCCCGTCTTCGGGGTCGATATCGGGATAACTGAAATAGGGAACCAATAAGGCCAGCGCCAGTAACGGCCAGCAGAGCATCGCGCCGATCCGGCAGACCATCGGATTGTCGCGGTATTCGTAATAGTCGAGATCCTCGTCGATCGCTTCCTGAAACATTTCCCGCATGAGGAACCAGGCGGACACCAGCAAACCGACAAACAGCGCGATGACGACATGCTGGTAAATGGGGATCTTCGAGGTGAGCCGGGCACCCCCCCAAATCGAGGTGTTCAGGTGGACCCAGTCCAACAATTGGTTCAATCCGGGCACCCGTCCGAGCACGCCTTGCGCCGCATTGAGGTTCAGCAGGGTCGGCAACAGTGGCACCGCGAGCGCGAGCTGCATGAAAAAATGCAACGGGGTCCGACGCCTAAAGGCGTGCGAAAAAACGAAAAATGAGATGGATGCCGGAAACAAGAACTGCACAAAGGCAAAGCTCCACCCGAAACTGGGAATCCAGCGGAACAGCTCGCTTTGCACGGATTCAAGAAACACGTTCAGGATCGGACGCGGCGCTGGAACCGGAATAGCTGCGCACACCTCCGCAGTCTGCCAAACCACATACATCGCGAGTACCAAGCCGGCCAGTCCTGTCAACACCACAAACAGCACCCGGCAGGTCGTGACGTGTCCATTCAGCACCATGCTGCGCAGAAGAAAAGCACCGCCGATTGGCATCAAAAGCAGAAAAAGCGGCGATTCCACGCAGCACACACCGAGCAGCAGCACACTGGTAAAAAGCGAGAAAAGGTTGCCCCGCTGGTCATAGGAAATGATCAGGTTGATGATCAAAAAAAACAGCAGCAAATCGAACGCAAAAGGATAGAGACGGGTCGCAACCAGCCAGAACGGCACACAGAACGCCAGCACACTGGCCGCCCCCAGTCCGCCCAGTACGGCGGCATGCGCCACACGCCGATTGTGCGCTTGGACGGAGATCGGAATGGAGAGCGTTCCGTCAGCATTCATCGCGAGCCCATCCTCGCCCCGCAACGGCGAGTCACCCTCATCCGCGTCATCATCCGTCCCGCGCAGGCGCGGCGGCATTGCCGCCATCGCGCCGCCGGGATCCTCACAGGCGAACAGGAAGACCAGCCGCGCCACCAACAGGTAGAAGAGCGATACCGCCAGACCAGCGCAAATCGCACAAAAGAGGCTGAGCCGCACCGGCAGCTCGGTGTAGGACAACCCCGCCACCCAGCGCGCGGCCATGGCGAACAGGGGGTAGGAGAGATCGTCCTGCGGACACAATCCTGCCGATGTTGCGGTCAGCACCGCAGAATACCCCGGATAGACGTGCGTGAACAACGTCGCACGGTAGACGATCAACGGGATCACCGCCGTGAAAGGGATGAAGAAACGGATCAAATGCCACGGGGTCGCAAAAAATGTCCGCCGCCAAAAACCCATAGCCCCTCACTTTCGCGCCCGTCGGCGCCAGGAACGGTCACCGTAGACACCGGCCTCGGAAAAGTCGAAAGGAATGAATCCAGCCGCCAGCGCCGGCGACTCTGGGCGCAGACGGAAATCACGCGCCGCCGCATCCACGAAAAGCGGATCGGCCACCTGTCCATCCGTGTCGCGGCCCTCGGCCTGCCACTGCTCCAGCGTCTTGCCATTAAAATCGACCGGCCCGTTCTCACACCACCACAGATTACGCCGCCACTCGACATGCGCCTTCTCCGTCCCGCGGTAACGCGGCGTCCCCAGCGCCTGACCGGGCTGCGTCCAATAAATGATGTTCCCCTCGATCACGGCGGAACGGTGCGGTTCCGCGCGCGTGACCGCCACCTGGTACTGGCGACTGAAAGCCAAAATGTTGTTGCGCACAATGTTGTCACGTCCGTAATGCTGGTGGAACGAACTGTCCTTGGTGTCGTAGACCAGATTGTTCTCAAAGACGATCCCCTCCGACCCTTCATCGGGATACAACCCCCACCCGCCGTACGTGTAGGAGTCGACATTGAAAATCACGTTGTTGCAGACTCGCGTTCCGAACGACGTCCCCAGTGTGTAAACACCGCCCATGTCGCCCAGCGCACCCTGTCCGATGGTGTGGATGCGGTTGTAAGCGATCAGGTTACGCTGAGCTACGCTGCCCCGATAGCCCCACACCCAACCGACCGACACCCCCGTGTAATAGTGGTCGGCGATCTCATTGTGTGTAATACGATTGTCTGACGCATGGCCAATCCAAACCGCCGTCGCACTGGCGTGGAAACGTCCGCCATGGGTGATGATACAGTTGTCGACCTCGTTGAAGGCCGTGCTGTACGGGCTGAACGCCGTCACGACGGCATTGCTGGCAATGCTCAAGCCCTTGCCTCCCGGATCGCCGATGCGGATGCCGCCCGCGCCGAGATCTGTCAGCGCGCATTGAACCACGCGGTTACTGAAACATCCGGCACGGAACCAGATGCCGTATTCACCGGTATGCGCCACATCGCACCGCTCAAAGCTGACGGCATGCGCGCCGTCGGCCATCACCGCCGCCTCAGTGCGCGCCGCCGCTTGCATAGGCTCGAACTGCGTCGGGCCCGGACGATCAACCGCACCGAGCACGGCAGGATCGATCATGGTTTTCTCGACCTGATCGGCACGGCGCGGCGAATCGGTGTAGTGGAAGGCAATCCCCTTGAAGTGAACGTGATGCACACTCTGCGTCGAGGCGGGATCGCCCCGGATCGCAACCAGCGTTTGCAGACCAGGACGGGGTGCCAAAATCTCGGCCCCGCGCCAGCGTCCCGGCAGACGCTCGCCTTTGCGTGGGCGATACAGGATCGTCCCGGCGAGTCCGTCATAGAACCATTCGCCCGGCGCATCGAAGGCCGTGCGCACGTTCTCGACGTAGTAGAGCGAATTGGTGCGCCAAGGATTCCACGGCTTCCAACGCCCGCCCTGCGTGCGCAACGTGCTACTGGCCGCAACAAAACCGAGAATCATGCGGCGCGTGGTGTCCCAGTTGTGATGAACCACCACCTGCGCATACCGCAACGCCGCCGTATCCTCGGCGGCCAGAGGCGCCAGATCATCGCCGTGCGCAGTCAACTCCGCGACAGCGAACTCAACGCGCGGCTGATCGTTGGTGCGCAGCGTCTGCTTGACGGTCCGCGGAGTGAAAAAGCCGGTGTTCGGATGACGCGCACGCACCGCGCGACGGCCGTTGACATACAGGCTCTCGAAATAGGCGCGCGTGCCGTCAGGAAGCTGCGGGATTGGAGCCTCCCAGACGCCATCCTCCTTTTCGCGCCACCCCTCGACACGCAACGCGCCCATCACCCGCGTCGCGGCGCCTTCACCCAGATAGACGACCGGCGCGCCGTCCCGTCCAGAGTCTTCGGGCAGGAGCACGAACGGCTCAGCCCGCAGATAGTCGCCCGCCGCCAGCCGCACCGTCCACGCCTCGTCGACGCGCCCCGCGCGTCGTGCGGCACGGATCGCGTCGCGCGCCTGCTCCAGCGTCGCAAACGGCCGACGGCGTGTTCCGTTTCCGCCTTCAGCGCCATTCGGCACGACGTACACTTCCCCCGCTGGCACCCCCCCCACCAAACACACCGCCAACAAAATTGAGACTTTGTTCTTCATAACTGTCCCATCTGATAAGCACGTATCCATCAAGCAGATTTATTTGACCTTTGCCGCTCTTCAAAAGCGTCAAGCGCCCGTAATAACCGACGAAGGCTGGGACACTTCCCGGCAGATACAGGCACATGCCCATCCACGTTCGTGAATCGGGAAAGCTCAGCGCTGTAAACAGGTCCCTGTTGTAACGTGCCATACCCGCTCAAAACGCATGCGCGCCCCCTCGCCAACGGATCAATCAACGCAATTTAGCCACATCACACTTGTCCATGTCGTCAAACTCTTGATTCTCGCCGCCCATCGCCCACACGAACGCATAGGCACCTGTGCCAGCGCCGCAATGCACCGACCAGGCCGGCGACAGCACCACGTGCTTTTCACGCAGGGCCACATGACGCGTCTCGTCCGGCTCACCCAAGACATGCATGACCATACCGTTCGGGGGCAGATCGAAGTAGCAGTACACTTCAGTACGCCGATCATGCGTATGCGGCGGGAACGAGTTCCAGACGCTGCCCTCATGCAGTTCGGTGAAGCCCATCACCAACTGGCAGCTCTTGATAAAGCCGGGACGGATATACTGGTGGATCGTGCGGCGGTTCGATTCCGCCAGCGAGCCCAGTTCGATATGGTTGGCGTCTTTGAGAGCAGCCTTGGTTGTGGGGTAGTCGGCGTGAGCCGGATAGGAAACCAGGTAAAACTGCGCGGGAGACGCCGGATGGTCGCTCGCGCAAAGGATGCCGCGGCTACCGCGACGGATGTAGAGGCACTCACGGTTCGCCATCGGGTACGTCGTGCCGTCAACCACGATGCTGCCCGCGCCGCCCAGGTTGATGATGCCCACCTCGCGCCGCTCGCAGAAATAGGTGCAGGCCATCTCGCGCCCCCCCTTGAGTTCCAGCGGCTCTTCCAAGGGCACAATCCCGCCGACCACCGCGCGATCCACGTTGGTATAGGCGAGGTTCACACTACCCGGCTGGAACAGATCCTCGACCACAAAATGGTTCCGCAGTTCCTGCGTGGTCATTCTACGAAACGAATACCGATCGGAAGCCTCGACCGTGCGCATACATTCTCCTTAAAATTTACGAGTGGTTGATTGCGGTTATCTTAACAACATTCCGCTGACAAACCAAGGGAGAATAAGCCCAAGCGCCATTGTATTCTAGCGTCTTGGCGTTAAACTCAATCACCGGTGCGCCGGATCATCACTTCAACCGCCGTACCACAGCCGCGATGTCGGTCGCCACAACGCCAGGATGAAGCGTCAGCAGGCCGCCAATGGCCTTGACGGTCTCATGCCGCAGTTCCGCGCCCTGCCACGTTTCCCACCAGGTCACGTCATATTCGCCGTCCGGGAACGCCACCAGCGTGTACGCGGCCGCAGGGAACGGGCGGATCTCGTCCGCATGGCGCGCATGGTTCACCCATGTGCTGTCACCGTTCTGGATCCAGACGATGGCGGCGCTCTCGGCAGCCAGTGCATAACCGTTGACCGTGTGGGTCTCGGTGGCGCGACAACCGTTGAACAGGTAACGGGACACTGACACCCAGTCGCGTCCGTGATTCTCGACCCGGATGCGGCGGCGTCCGGCTTTGACCGGCACCTTCACGGTCTCGTTATAGACCGATTCCCACAGCTTCCACTGGTCGACATAACGCCACGACACCCCATGTCCCTCGCCGCACGGCAACTCGCGTTCCAGCGCCAACACGTCGTCCACGAACACCTTGAGATGTCCACCGTGCGATACCTTGTCGACGTGCACCCCGAACGTGCCGTCCGCCGGATAGGTCACCTCGAAGGTCGGCGGACGGACCAGGTCACGATGGCTTTTGCCGTGCAGCAGCGCCAGCAGCTCTTCGGCCAGCGTGACCGTGCCGTCCGGACGGATCTCGAAACGGTCAGCCCCGGCCCTGCGGAATCCCGTGCGCGTGGGCACGACGATATCGCGCTGCGATGGACGCGCCGGTACCGTACGTGCGCCGGGGCCACGCACCCCGACTGGACGCCATCGCTCGGTGCCGAACGGCAGTCCCGTCACAAAACGCCGTAACGCACGGAAATGGAAATAGAGATTTTTGGGCTCGATGTAGTTCTCGTGCCACCACGGCATGGCCGCGCCACAGGCACCACTGGCAAGCGAGGCCCATGCGGTGTTATGGATCGCTCGTCCGCACGGGTCGTCATCTGCGTTAAAGTTGTGGCTTCGGATCCCGAACTCGGCAAAGAGGTGCGGCTTTTCAAAGCCGTCCCACTGCTTGCGGCAAAAGGCGTGCGCCTCCAGCGCGGTATTCAAATCGTTGTTGGCGTAACTGTGGGTCTGCACCAGTGCGACCTCCGGGATCTGCCAGCAGACCTCCGGGCCGGTCTTGGACCACCAGCTCGTGGAGATCAGGTGGCCGTACGGATCCAGCGCGGCCAGCAACGGCGCCATCTCGCGATGCCAGGCAATGATCGCCTCCGGCTTCGCATCCGCCCACCCCTCGAATTCATTGCCGAACTCCCAGCACATCACGTGCGGACTGTAAGCCCAGCGTGCCACCGTGTAACGCAGACGCTTACGGTAAAAGGCCTTGGCCGTCTCATTCGTGAACCACGCCCCAGCCGTTTCACAAGGGCCTCCCTGAGCCACGTTGTAGGGATTGGCCTTCCAGCCGTCTTGCCGAAAATCCTGATGGGTGTCCATGCAAAGCATATAGGCCATGCCAAGCCGCCCCGCCTCCTCCAGCAGGTTGTCCAGCTTGGCGGCAGCGTCCTGACGGTACCAACCAAGCTGCGGCTCCCATTCGATCCCAAGCCCGCTTTTGGACATCCACCAGCGGTTCCAGTTCTCACCGTGCGCGGCCATCTTTTCGAGGATCTGGCGGACCGTCATGCCGTTGCTGCCCCGGCAGATCGGCACGTTATGGCCAATCGGTACATAGCCCTCGCCGTTGTCATACGCGAGATAACGGGGATCAGCCTTGCTGACGCGTATGAACCCTCTGGCCGAACGGTCTTCGGTGACCTCCACCGGCTGCGGCAAAGAATACGTACACACACCGAAACGGTCCCGTGCGGTCAGGGTGATCCGCATCGGCCCCGGCTCCGTCGCCGCCAAACGCACTTTCCATTGGCCGACATTCTCCGAAAGCACCAATTCCGATTCCGCGTCGGGCTGCAGGGTATGGCGCACCATAAAAAAGCCCGGCAGCGCGTAACGACGCCCCGACGCCGTGGTCACCTGAGCATCCAACGCGATATCGTCCGGATCGTACGGATTGTCCCATGTGCCCCCCAGCGCGACATCCAGTTCACACTTGCCGAAAAGCGGCACGGTGCGCGGAGCCTCCGCTGAAAGCGTCAATGCGCTGCGGCTGGTCAATGCGGGTCGCACGATCACCGGCATGGGGGCAACGCCAAGAGAAAGTGCCACCGTCAACGTCTCGCCCGGAGCGACATCGCGCTGCCTCGTCAGCCTGATTTCGCAGCCGTGCCGCTCCGCACTGACACGCGAGCGCAGATAACGCACGCCGTCGACGCGCAGACGGCAAGCCATTCCGTCTTCACGACCCATATAAAGCTCTTTGAACAGGCCTTCGATCGACTTGCCGAGCGGCGCATCCGAAGTCGGCATCAGATAGATACGGCGTGTTTCGTTCGAACCGTGTATCCGCGTCGCCAGCGAGAGCCAGACGCCGTCGGTCAGCCGCAACTCGCCGGTTTTCACGACCGACAGCCGAACGTCGGCCCCCTCGGATGACGGCGCCAAATCCAAGGTATAGCGGACCGGCGCCGCGCCCGCACGCGCACCCCACAGACCGGTTAACCGTAAAGCGCCATCCGTCTGCAAGTGTGCGCGGTCCGGTTGTCCTCCTGCCAGCGTTTCGTACTGATAATCGCCGTGCCAGAGAAAGAAACCCAGCTCCAGCGCAGGCTGATCCCCCGCGCGCAGCGTAAGCCGTCCGCGGGTGTCACACGTGACCATCCCCTGCGCCAGGGCCAGCTCGAAACCAGCGTCGGTCGCGCGCCATGCCGGCTGCGCCGTTCCGGCATATGGGACCGCGCAGCCGACAGCCATCACACAGGCCGCTGCGAATGCGCGGAGACGTATCCATTTTTCGCGAGCCATCATGCCGCCGACTGCTCTGTACAGTTCAATATTCCGGCGTTGGGGATTTACAGAGTACTACTTCGCCAAGGCGCGCAGCGCCGCTTCGTAGTCAGGCTCCTGGGTGATCTCGGCGACGTGCTCGGTGTACATCACCTGACCGTCTGCCCCGATCACAATGACCGCGCGCGACAGCAACCCGCGCAAAGGGCCTTCGGTGATCACCACGCCATACTGCGTGCCGAACTCGGGAGCCCGGAAGGTGGACGCCGTATGCACCTTGTCGATCCCCTCGGCCGCGCAGAAACGGCCCGCCGCGAACGGCAGGTCCGCCGAAATGCAGAGAACCACCGTATCACCCAATGCCGCCGCCTCGGCATTGAAGCGGCGCACCGAGGCCGCGCAGACCGGCGTGTCGATGCTCGGAAAGATGTTCAGCACCACCGTCTTTCCCGCAAAATCCTTCAGCGTGATGTCCGCGAGATCTTGACCTGCCAAAGTAAAAGCCGGCGCCACCGCCCCCACCGCGGGCAGATCTCCCGCCGTCATCACAGGATTACCCTTAAAAGCAACACGAGCCATTTTGAACCTCCGTTCCTTAACCCCGATCATTTCCACTGCAAACGTTAGGGTGTGATCGTATCATTTCGACCGCCGCCCGGTCAATGCACGGATTGGCCCGCGAATCTGCTTGCGGGCATCTGCGTCTGTCGCTACGATTGGACGACTGCTCACGAAAAGACACGGATGCGAAACAATGGGCTGTCCCGCAAAAGACTCATACCGTCAGCACGTCTCCCTCAAGATCCGCCTGATCTTGCTGCGCGGCGTGGCGCGCCGCTTTTTCTTGAACCTGTTCAAGCCGCGCTATGTACGCGAAAGCCTGGCGCTCCGGCAGGGCACATGCCGCCGCTGCGGCGTCTGCTGCCACCTGGTCGCCAACACCTGCGGGGCCCTGCGCACCGATCAAGACGGACAGTCATCGTGCCGCCTGTACTCGCTTTACAGATTGCCGAACTGCTGCAGCTTCCCGATCGACGCGCGCGACCTCGCCGACCGCGACCTCGTCGCGCCGGACATCCGTTGCGGTTATTTCTGGCCTGAGTCCCCTACGCGCTCTGATCGCGGATCATGATCAGCAGCATCTTGAACGGCTCCTCCGCGCGCAGCTCATGCGGCACCCCGGCCGGCATGATCACCAACTCGCCGGCCTTGGCCGTAACCGGCTTGCCGCCGATCACCAGCGTGGCCTGCCCGTCGACAATCAGCACGGTCGCGTCATATGGCGAGGTGTGCTCACTCAAGCCCTGCCCTTTATCGAACGAAAACAGCGTCAGCGTGCCCGCTTTTTTGTCGAGCAGCGTCTTGCTGACGACCGCTCCGTCGGCATACGCCACATAATCGCGCATGTTGATCGCTTGTCCACGCACATCCGGTATAGCCATGTCAGTCTCTCCTTTTTTCAGGGTCATTGTGTGACGCAGTATGCCGCACAACGGTTGCGGCGTACAGCGAAAACGCACGCAGCCGGTCAAATCGTGCAAATCTACGGCCATTTCGTACATTGATTCGCAGCTCTTTGTCTTATACACTGAGACACATGTTACGGTTCTTATCAGGGTTGACCGGACATAACAGGGGGAGATGTTATGCGTTACATGGCAAGGATGATCGCGTCCATCGCGGTGACCGCCGGCCTCGCGTACGCGCAGCGTACCGCGCCAGCCGTTTTCTACGTCGACAGTGAGTCGGGCAACGACCAAGCGGAAGGGACACGGCCAGACGCCGCGTGGCGTACCCTTGAGAAGGTCAACACCGCCACGCTCATTCCCGGCGACCAGGTGCTCTTCAAGCGCGGCGGACTCTGGCGCGGGCAGCTCGTGCCGCAGAGCGGTGCCCCCGGCGCACGCATCCTGTACGGCGCATACGGGGACGGCCCCAAGCCGATCCTGCAAGGGTCGGTGGCGCGCAGTCAGGCCGACGAATGGGTCGAGGTGCGTCCCGGCCTGTGGGCCACGCGGGAATTAGAGCCGAGACTGCTCGGCCAGACCGCAGACTTGCGCGGCGCGACGTGGACCAAGCACAACGAGAACGGCGCGTCCGTGCGTCTTGAGCGCGTCCAGGAAGAAGGCTCAACCTTCACCCGCATCACCTGCGAGGCGGCCGGCAAGGCCAGCAACCATATCCAGCTCTGGGGGCCAGAGGTCGCCCGGCTCGCGCCCTGCATGGTGCTGCGTCTGCGCGCCCGCTCAACGATGCCCTTTGCACTGGACGACGTGCGGGCCATGCGCAACAGAGCCCCCTACACCACCGCACTCGCCAGCACCACGCGGCTCAATATCAGCGAGACGTGGCAGACGTTTGACGTGGTTTTGATGATGCATCAGACAATCGACGCACCGCGCCTGCACATCAACCTCGGCGACGTCCTGCCGACCGGTGCGGTGTTTGACTTCGCGGTGATCGGCCTATGGGAAGCGGACATCACGCACTGTGCGCCGATAAATCGGGATGTCGGCATTATTATCCTCAACCACGGCGCGAAATGGGGCGTCAAAAAATGGTCGATGGAGGATATCCAAGCGCCTTTGGATTACTGGTATGACCCTGATGGCAAGCGGGTTTTCCTGGCCTGGCCCACCAACCCGGCCAAGGCTTTCAACAGCGTGGAACTGGCACTCACGCGTCACATCGTCAACCAAAGTGGCAGGCACGACATCACGTATGACGGATTGGCCGTCCGGTACGGCGCGGCGCACGGCTTCGGCGGCGGCAATACCCAGCGCATCACCATCCGCAATTGTGACCTCTCATGGATCGGCGGCGGTCTCCAATATTGGAAAACGAACGATAAAGGGATCCGTTATCCGGTGCGCTTCGGCAACGCCATCGAGTTCTGGGGCGGTGCCAGCGACCACCTGGTGGAGCACAACCGCATCTGGGAGGTGTACGACGCGGCGCTCACCAATCAGGGCAACGGCGACGACTCCCACCAGATCAACATCACCTACCGCGACAACGTGATCTGGAATGCCGAATACTCCTTCGAGTTCTGGAACCGGCCGGCTTCGGTGATCACAAGCAACATCGTGTTTGAGTTCAACACCTGCGTGGACGCGGGCTTCTGCTGGTCCCACACGCAACGGCCCAACCGCAACGGTGCGCATCTGATGTTCTACCACAACCCGTCCAAGACATCCGCCTTCATTGTGCGAAATAACATTTTCTGTCGCAGCACCGACCGTTGCACGCGCCTATGGAACTCATGGGAGGGCGGACTGATCATGCACAACAACCTCTACTGGTCGCCGGACAAGCCGATCATGCGCTGGAAAGAGAAGACCGATTACGAGCAGTCGGATTTCGCCCGCTATCAGTCTGAACTGGGGCTCGACGCCAACTCGCTCGTGGCCGAACCGCAATTCATGGATCCCGCCGCGCGCGACTACCGCCTCAAGCCGGGCTCGCCCGGCAGCACTCTCGCGACCGACGGCGGCCCGGTCGGCGCGCGCTTACGCGACCCATGAGGCGGAGATACACACACGCGTTCGGCGTGTAACCCGTCAGGCGGTCTCCGGTCTCGCCGAGACCGCCGATCCCTGACAGCTCCGCACAGAGGAAGAGGGATTATTCCCCGTTCTCGCCGCCGTACAGTTCGTCCAGCGCGTCGCCGATCATCTCCAGCGCCTCTTCGAGATCGGACTCCTTGATGTTCAGCGGCGGCAGGAACCGCACCACATGCTCGCCGGCCACGCAGCAGAGCAGCCCCATTTCGCGGCACATGTCCACGACCTCTTTGGCCGATCCTTCGACCACCATGCCGAGCATCAGCCCCTTGCCGCGGATCTCCAGCACCTGCTTGTGCTTCTCGACAAAGAGGTTCAATCCCTCAACGAACAACGCGCCCGTCTCTTCGGCGCGTTTGAGCAGCGCCTCCTCCTCAATCACGTTCAGCACCGCCAACGCGGCCGCGCTCGACACCGGATTGCCGCCGAAGGTCGAGGCATGCGTTCCCGGCGTGAAGATATCGGACAGCGCGGGCGAGGCAACCAGCGCTCCCATCGGGATGCCGTCGGCCAGCGACTTAGCCAGCGTGAAGGCATCCGGCTTGACCGAATAGTTTTGCCAGCCGAACCACTTGCCGGTACGCCCCATGCCGCACTGCACTTCGTCGCACAGCATCAGCAGCCCTTTCTCGTCGCACAGTCTGCGCACGCCGGCCATGAACTCCTCGGTGGCGGGAATCACGCCGCCCTCGCCCTGCACCGCCTCCAGCATCACGGCGACCGTGCGCTCGTTGACGGCGGCGGCGACCGACTCCAGATTGTTGAACTCCGCATACGCGAAGCCGATCGGCAACGGATCATACCCCTTCTGAACTTTGGCCTGCCCCGTGGCGGCGATTGTCGCGAGCGTACGGCCATGGAAGGAGTTCTGCATGGTGATGACTTCGAACTTGCCTTTCTCATGCCCCCACAGACGCGCAAGCTTGATCATCGCCTCGTTGGCCTCCGCACCGGAGTTGCAGAAGAAACACTTGCCGTTCAGCGAAAGCTTGGAGAGCCGCTGCGCCAGCAGCGCCTGGTTCACGTTGTAAAAGAGATTGGAACAGTGCCCCAGCGTGGCGACCTGATCCTGCACCGCCTTCACCACTTTGGGATGACAGTGACCGACGTTGTGCACGGCGATGCCGGACGTGAAGTCGAGATAGGTCTTGCCGTCCGGGTCGCGCACCTTGCAGCCGCTGCCGCTGGTCAGCGTCGCGGTCGGCGCATAGGTGTGCATCACATACTGGTCAAACAATGCGGCAATGTCGGTACTCTTACTCATCTGCGATAATCTCCGTTCCTACACCTTTTTTCGTGAAAATCTCCAGCAACAGCGAATGCGGCATGCGGCCGTCGACCAGGTGGACCTTGCCCACGCCGGCCTGGATCGCTTCCACGCAACTGTCCAGCTTCGGCAACATGCCGCCGCCTACCACGCCGGCCTCCTTCAGCTTGCGCACGCTGCCGATCCGCAGCGTGGCCAGCAGGGACGCGGGATCGCTCACGTCCATCAGCAGCCCCGGCACATCCGAAACAAACGCCAGCTTACGCACCTTCATGGCCTTGGCCAAAGCCGCCGCCGCCGTGTCCGCATTGACGTTATACACCTTGCCGTCCGGTCCCGTGCCCAACGGTGTCACCACCGGCACGATGCCCGCGTCCAGCATCTCCGCGACCGGCCGGGTGTCGACCGACACCGGCTCGCCCACAAATCCCCAATCCAGCGTCGCCCCGCTGGCCGGATCAGTCCCGGTCTTCTTCGCGACGCTAAAAATCCAATCGCCGTGCAGCGGGCGCGCGTTCGCGAAATGCGTGTGCAACAGCCGCACCACCTTGGCGTTCACCTCGTCCTTGATCACCCGCTCAACGACCCGCACGGCCTCTTCGGTGGTGACACGCAGGCCCTGCACGAAATGCGGCGCGATGCCCGCGGCCTCCATGCCGCGCGAGATCGCCTTGCCGCCGCCGTGCACCAGCACCGTCTTCATCCCCACCGCGTTCATGAACGCGATATCCGTCAGCAGGCTGTCGAGGTTCTCCTCGATCTCCATCACGCTGCCGCCGACCTTCACCAGCACCACCGACCCCTTGAAATCCTGGATGTACGGCAGCGCCTCGGTCAGCACCGCGGCTTTTTCAATAAACTGCTTCACGTCACTCCTTCTTCGCCAAAACCTCTTTGAGATCCTCGACAATCGTCGGCGATGCGTCAAGCACAACGTACCACTCCCCACTCGACTCCAATTTAAGTGGAGTTGTTGGAATACAGAGAATCAGATTCCTAGTCTCATCTCTTCTCACCTCGAAGCACACGACCGTGACCCCCTCCTTCGTCCCTCCTTTCGGATCACAAGGAATCCAAGTGAGGGGATCATTGACCTTTGGCACCTCATATCCTCCGCGAGTGTCGTCAGAATCTTTCTTCAGATATTCCGTCACGATCCAAGATGAACCGAAACGCACCGGTAGCCGACGGTCATTTCCATCAGATTTTTGTTCACGACACTTCGCGACAAGAACATTTGTCGCGGCCTTGAGCTTTTCTTCATGCGACAGTTTGGGGAAGGTTTCCTTCGTCGCCGTCAACCAGTTTGCAAGTGCCTCTCGCGCCTTCTGTTGCTGATCATATCTTTTTCGCACAGCAGCCACGGTATTGCTAAATCCGGTAGATTCGATTTCCCAATCAGAAGCCCCCCGTTTTGACAGCATCGCGCCCGTATCGGTGTCGATAACATACACAGGATTGTCACCTCCGGCGCGCTTTAAGAATTCAAAGGTCTCAATTTTAATCGCAGAAGAACTGTGTAGCCTCCTGTTAATGCTGACTTTTACAACGCCAATCATCTCTGCCCAAGCCTCCTGTTTTTCAAGCGGCAACAGACAGACGGCAACCGCCAACCCGTTGAGTGCGTGTTTTTCGCCGTGCCAAGTTTGGGAGCGCGGGCGTCCCCGCCCGCTACTCATTGAGCGCTGAGCGTTTTTTAACATGGCCCAGCCTCCTTCAGTTTCGCCCGTATCCCGTCCGGCAGCCTATCCGCAAGTTCCGGATGGCTCTCGACCAAGCGCAGGATATCCAGCCAATCCTTCTGCCGCTTACTGGGCCGCCGACTTTCATCGGCATACGCGGCTAGCTTACCCGCCAGCGTATCTTCCAGCGAAGCCACGCGCATCAGCATGCCCCACACATCCGCAGCCACAGCACGCGCCGGAAATTGTCGGTAGCGCTCTTCGGTGGAAATCTGGACGCTGACCTTCGAGATACCTTTCAAACTGATCGGCCAAGGGAAACGCTCCGCTTTAAATCCCTCTTTCTCCAACGCGCTGACCGCCTCCTCGACGCGATCCAGAGCAATCACCAGATCGACATCGGCCGTCACCATCGGCTCTTCCGCCCAATGGTTAACCGCGATACCGCCAATCACGCACCAAGGCACATCCAGCCGCTCGAGCACGGAGACGAGACGCATCACGTCCCCGCCTCCGCCCGCTGTCTGCCAATCGTAAAATGCCTTCTGCGTCATGCCGCTCTTCCGCCACTCAGCTCACGTCGTGTATTCCGCGTTGATCTTCACGTAGTCATACGAGAGATCGCACGTGTAAATCGTATCCTCGCCCTCGCCGAGATGCAGATCCACCGTCACCTCGAAGGCCCGCTTGCGCATCACGTCCTGCATAGCCTTGAGCAGCGCCTTGTCGGCCACGCGCCCCTGGTCATACGCACAGATGTCGCCGTAAAAAATCTGCGCCTTCTGGTCGTCGACTTCCGCGCCGGAATAGCCGACCGCCGCGATCACGCGCCCCCAGTTGGGATCAAGCCCGAACCACGAGGTCTTGACCAGTGCCGACTTCGATATGGCGCGCGCCGCCGCCTGCGCTTCCGCATCCGTCCGGGCGCCTTTGACGCGCACCGTCACGAATTTGGTCGCGCCCTCGCCGTCCAGCACCATCTTCTTGCCCAGTTCGAGGCAGACCGTTGTCAGCGCGTCCACAAAATACTGCCACTGCGGATGGTAGGGCGTCAGCAGCGTGTTGCCCGCCGCGCCGCCGGCCATCAGGATCACCGTGTCGTTGGTGCTGCGGTCGCCATCCACCACCACGCGGTTGAAGCTCACCTCCACCGCCTCGCGCAAGGCCTGGTCGAGCGCCTTGGGATGCACCGCCGCGTCGGTCGTGATGAAGCCCAGCATCGTCGCCATGTACGGCTCAATCATGCCGGAGCCTTTGCACATGCCGCCGATCACCACCGTCTTGCCGTCGATCTCCAGCTCCACCGCCACCTGCTTGTCCACGGTGTCGGTCGTCATGATCGCATGCGCCGCGTCGTCACCGCCGCCGGTGCTCAATGCCCCGGCCGCCAGCCTCACGCCTGCCGCGATGCGATCCATCGGCAGATGCGCACCGATCACGCCGGTCGAGCAGACCAGCACAAGCTGCTCGTCGATCCCCAGCGCCTCGCCGGCCAGACGGGCCATTTCGCGCGCGTTCGCCAACCCCGTCTCCCCGGTGCAGGCATTCGCGCAGCCGCTGTTCACGATCACCGCCTGGGCCTGTCCCGAACGGGTGCGCTCGCGGTCGATCTGCACCGGCGCCGCCGCCACCTTGTTGGTCGTGTACACGGCCGCGACCGCCGCCGGCGCATCCGCCACCAGCAGCGCCAAGTCCTTGCGGTCCTTGTACTTAATGCCGGCCGCCACGCCGCACGCGCGAAACCCTTGCGCTGCGGTCACACCGCCTTCCACGTACTCAAACTTTTTCATGATCGTCTACAGAATCGGAGCGAACCCCTACGCCCACCCTGCCGGACCGGCAGCAGCGCACGGGTATCCCTTGGTTAGGGCGCATATCATTAAGGATATTACGGGCAAAGTCGATGCAAAAGTAAGCGCCCCCTCAAGCGGCCTCATCCCGCAGGGCGCACTCCGGTGCCTTGCCCGTTTCCGTCCAAGAGCACTGGAGCCCGCACTCTCCGCAGTGAGCGGGAACCTACCGCCGGGGATCCGGCTTCACCGGGACAGGCGGCGGGCACCACGTCCCGTTCGGCGTTCGCCGTTTGACGTTCAACCGCCACGCAAGGCGGCACTCACATGGTCTGGGCTTCGACCCCCAGCAGGAAGGCTTTGACACCGGCCTTCTTGCCGATGGTCGCGCGCAGGTGCGCGAAGGCCTGCATCACGACAGCCGCCCGCTCTTCCGGCAGCACAAAGAACGCCAGGGTGTTGGCGCCGGGCCAAACGGCGTCATCCAGCCGCGGCCCGGTGGTTTTCCCCTTGCCCACCACACGGGGCACCTTGGTGAAACAGGTCACCCCCAACTCTTCCATCGCGGCCATGACCTCCTCATCCACCCCGATGTTGTAGACCGCCATCACCATTTTCATACGCCGTCTCCCCCCCATCCCCTGCTTAGGCTCGCCGCATGGCGCGATCCCCGAGCTGCCCCAGCGCCGCCGCATGGAAGGCCGCCACGGCCGGCACACACGTTGCCCGATGCCCTTTGACGGCTTCAACAAACTCACGCCGCAGGTCGACCGGCCGCAATGCGGCAAGCGGCAGCCCCGTCAGCAGCCTGCGGTCCGACGCCTCGACCGCGCCGCGCGTCACCCAGATCCATTCGCCATTCTCGCCGAGCCAACGCACGCCGATACCTTTTTCAAGCCGACCGCCGTCGGCCACTTCGATTTCAACGCCATCGCGGTAGTTGCAACGAAAGCGGAAAGAGGTCGCGGTATCGAAAATCCCGTCGCGCGGATACTCGCCTTGACCGACAACCGACACAGGCAGTTCGGCCACTTTGCCCGCACCCCAGAGCGCGATGTCGCCGTAATGCCCGATCCACTCCGCCAGGCTGCCGCCGCCGTACGCGCTCATCCAGCGCCAGTGGTACAGGCCGCCTTCGGAGTCCGTCCATTCCACCGGCCCGCGGCCGCCACCCGGCAGGCCCACCTCGATCCGCGCCACACGTCCGATCCGCCCGCCCCGCACCGCCGCCACCGCGCAACGGAAGGCCGGCTCCCCGCGCAGATGCGCACCGGTTTGCCACACGCAGCCGCTACGCGCCACCGCGCGGAGCAGTTCACGCCCTTGCTTCAAAGTGTGCGCAAACGGCGGCTCGGCATACACCGCCTTGCCTGCAGCGATCGCCGCCAGCGCAACCGCCGCGTGCAGCCTGTCAGGCACCGCGACCACCACCGCGTCGATGTCGGCCCGCCCGCACAGTTCCCGATAATCCTCCGTTAGATCACAAATATCGCGGCCGCCAGCCCGCGCCGCCACACGGTCACGCGCCGCTTCAGCCCGACCGGCATGCGTCTCGCAAATCGCGCGCACCTCAACATCATGCCTGTCGAGGAACCGTTCCAGATTGATCCGCCCGATCCCCCCCACCCCGACAAGTCCCAGCCGCACCGGCGCACGCGCCACCAAGCGCCCGCTCAATCTCACGACTACCCCGCCGCAGACGAGACCTGCTGCCGCACCACCCCGCACCAAGAAGTTCCTTCGCGATAGCTTCATCTTGTCTCTTCCCCACATGACTTGAGCGTTGAACGTTGAGCGTTGCACGTTGAGTGTTGCACGTCACCTGTTGCTTATTGCCTGTTCCCTGTCACCCGTTCTGCGTTCCACCCATCTCCCATCCGTCTCGCAACCGTTGCGCGACGCGACGCAGCCGTGCGCAGACTGAATCGCGGCCGATCAGCACCAGCATCTCGAAGAGGCCCGGCCCCTCGGTCAACCCCGAAACCGCGACGCGCACCGGATGCACCAGCGCGCCCAAGCCAGTGCCCCGCGCCTCGCCCATCGCGACCAGCACATCGTGGGTGCCCTGCACGTCGAAGCTCGGCAGCGCCTCGTACCGTTGCGCCACCTCTTCCAGCAACTCCGGGACACCCTCGCCCTTCAGCCGCTTCGCCACCGCCTTTTCATCGAACAGATACTCCTCCGTGAAGAAGTACCGGCACGATCCCGGAATCTCCGAGTAGAACTTGGTGCGGACCTGCATCTGATCCAGAATACCCGAAAGATCACGGCCCTCGACCGACAGTCCTGCCGCCTGGACACGCGCCGTGAACTCGGCCGCATACACTTCGCGCGGCTGCCGCCGGATGTACTCGCCGTTCATCCAGACCAGTTTTTTGAGATCGAAGCGCGCGGCACTCGATTTACAGCGTTCGAGCGTGAACAGTTCGATCATCTCCTCGCGCGTCAGCACTTCGCGGTCATCGCCCGGAGCCCAGCCCAACAGCAGCAGGAAGTTGAAAAGCGCCTCAGGCAGATAGCCCTGCTCCTTGAACTCGCCCACAAAAGCCGCCCCGTCACGCTTGGAGTAGGGTTTGCCCTGGTTGTTGACGATCATCGGCAGATGCGCGTACTGCGGTATGGGCGCCCCTATGGCCTTGAACAGTTCAATGTGCTTGAAGGTGTTTTCCACATGGTCGTCGCCGCGGATCACGTGCGTGATGCCCATGTCAATGTCATCGACCACGTTCGAGAGATGGAACACCGGCGTGCCGTCCGAACGCACAATCACGAAATCCTGCGTGTCCTCCGCCTTTTTCCTGATCGTGCCTTTGACGAGGTCGGTGTATTCGAGCCGCCCCGTCTTAGGCATGCGGAAAATCACGCATTCGCCGCCGCCGCCCTTGTTGTCCTTGTAGGCCAGCCCGCGGTTGACCAGATCCTCTGCCACCGCCAGATGCCGCGCCATCTGCCTGCTCTGATAAACCTCCGGCTCATCGTAATCCAGCCCCAGCCACTTCATGCAGTCGAGCAGCGTGTCGATCGCCGCCCGCGTCGAACGCTCGCGATCGGTGTCCTCCACCCGCAGCAGAAACTTGCCGCCGGTATGCCGCGCGAACAGCCAGTTGAAGATGGCGGCGCGGATATTGCCGATATGGACATTGCCGGTGGGACTCGGCGCGAAACGGACTCTGACAGACATCTGAAACACTCCTTTGAAACCTTGCGACTCAGAAGGCGTCAGTGTACCGCCCCACCACTCGCGAGACAAGCGGGGAGTTGGTAACATCTCAAAAGGGTGGGATTCAAGATAGTTGATGGTTAAGCGGCAGGGAGATGGGAGCGGAAGCGCGCGGCGAGCGCGCAGAGTGCGGCGGCGTTGTGGAAGCGCCAGTGCATGCCGGACTGCTTGCAGCGCCTGGC
>Ga0209506_1000989_pt1 | contig 32676 bp, 29 predicted proteins | sample AD_JPNHG2_MetaG_FD_184409 | JGI IMG/M metagenome (GOLD analysis project Ga0209506, IMG submission 184409) | Active sludge microbial communities of municipal wastewater-treating anaerobic digesters from Japan - AD_JPNHG2_MetaG (SPAdes) (version 2) | ecosystem: Engineered > Bioreactor > Anaerobic...
ATAAACTGCATGTAACAGCGTGCTTGCTCCATGCCTCTGAAATTAAAAAAATCAATGAAACTCAAGAATTCGGCACGAGAGCAAGCACGCGAACCGTTGTGTGGCATAATAATACCTTACATTATTGAAACAAAATTAATCATACAGAAAATTGATAATAATAGAAGCATGAAAAAAATAATTTCAATAATTTCTTTTATCGTTCTATTTTCTTGCAAAGAAAAAAAGGAATATCAATTACAAATAATTGTTAAAAATAAGACAAATCACACCTTGACATTTAAACTTTTTCCCAAGCAAGAATATATGTCTGGTGAATTGTATGACTTTTCGGAAATCGGTTCTGGACATAGAAATACTGAATTTCAACTCGAAGCAAATGCAGAAATGGAACTGTTTATCGTCGATGAACTTAATGTTGAACCACACACATTAACTCAAAAAGTATTTGACAGTATTTATGTTACAAGCATTTACAATCATCATTTAATTAAATTTTCACCACAAAGTGTATACGGATACTCTGAAAACTTATACACAGAAAACTCTAACTGGACACTTGAACATAGAAATTATGATCTACCAACAAACTTTCAAAAAAGTCATGTTGAATCAAGCGATTACATTTTTTGTGTTTTTGAAGATAAATTTATCAAATAATTACGCCACACAACACGTGGTTCAACCTACTGGGGCTGATGATGCAGATTCGAAAGTTTTTAGTAATTTAGTGTGTTTTTAACGTGGGATGACGCCGCTGGCTTTTAACTCCCCAGCAGCCCAAACCACCGACCGTTACCCATCCCAAATTCTAGGTTCTGTTTTTTCTATCCCTCACCAATGGTAATCCGTGCTATGTTGTTGGCGTGGCTGCCAATTATGCGGTAAAGGCTCACCAGTTCAAGGTGCGTTTTGGAGCTTTCAATGGATTTGCCCACCGCCTGCTTAAGCCTATCGAAATGGTTACGTTCTAGCTCTATACCAACCTTCTTGTAGTGGTCGTACTTGCGGAGCTGCTTGCGGGCTACATCCAGGTTCAGTGTGTCCAGTATCTCAATGGCTCGGTTAAGCTGCTTTTGGGTTAACCTATGGAATTCAACAAGCTCATTTTTCCCTTCATCGGAAAACTCGAGTCCTGCACCCAGCCACCACTCTCCTTTCTCAATCAGATTCTTTGATATGATATCGCCTATCTGCTCCAGCTCCTTGGTGGCAAACATCACCCTGAATACATTGTCAACCTCATTATCGCTTATATCGGCATGACTTATTCGGAGCAGGTAGTCGTTAAGCTTATCGCGCAGGAAGTTTACATGCTCCTCCTTTTCGCGGATTGTGTCAATTACTCTTGAATCCTTGTGAGTGAAAAGTGTAATGCTATCGCTTAGCATTGAGTTTACCAAGTGAGCCATGCCCACCAGCTCGCGCCGTGCAATCTCAATGGCAATTGATGGAGTATTTATCAGGTTGATATCGATATACTGGGTTTTATACCGTTGTTGTTTCTCAGGGAAGATTGGCATAACCCAATCCACAATTCGGGCAAACTGAGCGGTAAAAGGCAAAACAATCAAGGCGAGTAGCACATTGTAGATTGTGTGGGCATTAGCCACCTGCCTCGATATGTTTGTAACAGTTCCCCCGGCAAAGGTGTTTATTACATCGGGAGTGAGGAACCTAACCAGTTGAGCAAAGGGCTCAATAAGCCAGAATAGAAGGAGTATTCCAATGAATTTGAATACCGCGTAGGCCATGGCCACCTTTTTGGCCTCGCGGCCCGCGGCAAATGCTGCAATTATCCCGGTTACTGCCGTGCCCAGGTTGGCACCCATGAGTAAGGGTATTGAACCCTCAAGCGATATGAGTCCCTGGGTGGTCATGGTTAGCACAATCCCAATAAATGCCGCACTACTCTGTACAAGGGCGGTTAAAATGGTTCCTACCAGCACGCCTATTAATGGTTGCTGAACGCTTTCAATAACCTGTAGGAATGGTTCGTAATGCTTTAGTGGCGACATGGCACCCGACATAAGGTGCATGCCGTAGAACAGTAGGCCAAAGCCTACAAGAGCTTCGCCAATGCTGCGGGTAACGTGTTTTTTCACAAACACCATAATGCCAAAGCCAAGCGCAACAATTAGCAGCGAGTAATCGGATAACTTGAATGAGATTAGCTGAACGGTTATGGTAGTACCAATGGCAGCGCCCAGTATCATCCCTATGGTTTGCTCAAATCGCAACAAACCCGACTGAACAAATCCAACAAGCATCACCGTGGTTGCGCTACTCGACTGGGTTATAACGGTAACCAGTGCCCCAAAAAAGGTTGCCACAACCCTGTTCCTCGACATGCGTAGCAGAATTAGCCTTAGCTTATCGGCAATACCGTGGCGTAAACCAGTACTCATTTGGTTTATGCCAATAAAGAATATTGCTAACCCTCCCAGCAAGCCAACAATTAGCATTATTGCCCAATTGCGTGCATTGGCATAGGCTGTAAAAATCACAAAGTTTTGCGGGCTCTCAGTCTGGATGCTTGCCGATATTTGATACTCGCCCTCCTTATTACCCAAGTGAAGTTGGGTGCGTGCAATGCCCTGACTGTTGGTGAATACCTCGTACCTTTCCAAAAGGTGTCCTTTTGAGCCAAAGGGAACGCGGGTAATTTCAAACGTAACCCTTACCCCGGGGGCAGGATTCCCTGAGGAATCGGTTACCACAACTATAAATGGATGTTCAAGTCGCTCACCGGCTCTGGCCCACTGCTCATCGCCTGAGGCTTTTACACCACCTTCGGCACTATACTTCTGAATGGTGTAGTACTGGGCATAAGTTCTTACACTACCGCAAAATATGATAGCTATGGCAATTATACCAAAATACCTGAATGTATTTAAACATCTTAGCATAGTCCAATTTACCCAAAAATATCGAGAATGGCAATAGGTTTAGTGTTTTTTTTCAAACCATCCCCAAATCAATGCCTGAACTAATAATGAGTAATCCCAAATTCACCAAATGAAAAATTAAGTTGACGAATTTCGTTTAAAAAAGATTTTTCAGTATGAGAATGTTAATCAACCCATTAATTCTGGGGGAGTAAATACACTGTGCCTCTCGCTAACGCATGGACAATTACTCAGCTTTACAAAGGGTATTATAAACTACTCCGCCTTGCGCTTTTTTTGTATTTTGAGATTTGTAATACTATTTTTTAAATTACTTAAACAAAAATCTTAAATATCTGTTATACTACTAACAAAACAAATCAACGGAATATGAGAAACTATTTTGTAGTTGGAGCTTCGTCGGGGATAGGTAAAGCGCTTAGCATTGTTTTAGCCGATTCGGGTAACTTGGTTTATGGAACTTACAATAAAACACCAGTTCCACCAGAAACTGGCAATATTAAGTATTATCCTCTTGATGTGATGGACGATACAATCAATCTGGAATTCTTGCCCGAAAAACTCGATGGCATTGCTTACTGTCCGGGCGCTATTACGCTTAAACCGTTTGAACGCATTAAATCAACCGAACTTTTATCCGACTTCCAATTACAGGTAATTGGAGCTGTTAAGCTTCTTCAAGCTGCAATGCCTAGGCTGAGGAATGGGAATTACCCGTCGGTGGTACTTTTTTCCACTGTTGCGGTGCAGACTGGATTACCTTACCATGCGGTTGTTTCCGTATCAAAGGGTGCGGTTGAGGGGTTAACCAGGGCTTTGGCCGCTGAATATGCCCCAAAAATTAGAGTAAACTGTATTGCCCCATCGTTAACCGATACCCCCTTAGCATCATCACTTTTGAACAATGAGCAGAAGCGCGATTCGGCTAATCAAAGGCACCCTTTAAAGAGGGTTGGAATGACTGAGGATATTGCTTACATGGCAGAGTTTCTGCTATCCGAAAAATCGGGCTGGATTACGGGCCAGGTAATACATGTTGATGGTGGGTTCTCAACAGTTAAACTATAAGCATAAAAATTACCAATTAAACTATACGAAATATGACACTTTACGATAAATACATTAAAGTAGAGCAAGCAATTGCCAAGGGTATGAACAGGTGGAGTATTCCAGCTATTCGTATCTCATTTGCCATAATATTTATATGGTTTGGCATACTGAAACCCTTTGATGTGTCGTCGGCTGAGGCCTTGCTGAAGGCAACTGTGGCTTGGCTTCCTTTTGGAACACCCGAATTCTGGTTGGTGGTTATTGGATGGTGGGAGGTTGCCATTGGTGTAACTTTTCTATTCCCCAAAACAACCAAAATTGCTATTATTTTACTTTTCACGCAGATGGTAGGAACATTTATGCCGCTTTTCTTTTTACCTCAAGTTACCTTTCAGAATGGAAACATACTTACTCCAACCATGGAGGGACAATACATCATTAAAAATGTGATGATTATTTCCGCAGCATTAGTGCTTGGTGGCCGATACTACAAAGGCAAGGAGTAGTACCATACAATGAAAAAGCGGGAAAAAATGAAGAATAATTTTTCAAGCTTGACACAATTGCAAGTTTACAATTTAACTAAACTCAACAATCCTTAAGCTATGGCTTTCTATCAGCTAATCAGAACCCAAAAACTACCAGTTTCAACCAGTGAAATTTGGGATTTCATTTCATCTCCCTTAAATTTAAAGGAAATTACTCCTCCCTACATGGGTTTCGCCATAACAGGGATAAGTGGTAATGGAAAAATGTATGAGGGAATGATAATATCGTATAGGGTAAGCCCTGTGGCCGGAATAAAAACGAACTGGGTAACCGAGATAACCCATGTAAAAGAGGGGAGTTACTTTGTTGACGAGCAAAGAATTGGCCCATACGCCATGTGGCATCACGAGCACAGATTAGAACCCATTGAAGGAGGCGTACTGATGACCGATATTGTTACCTACCAGCCCCCCTTGGGGTTTATTGGAGCTTTGGCCAACTCAATTTTCATAAAAAAACAGCTCCAAAGAATTTTTGATTATCGCTCTGTGGCACTAGAGCAAAGGTTTGGAAAATATATACCATGAAAATATTACTCACGGGTGCCACCGGTTACATAGGCCAAAGGCTTTTACCTGTTCTACTAAAGAATGGGCATGAGGTGGTTTGCTGTGTAAGGGATAAAAACCGGTTCAACATCAAAAAATACTCAAACCAAAAAATCAAGGTGATTGAGGTTGATTTCCTCAAAAAGGAGAGCCTAATTCAGATACCCGATGATATTGATGTAGCATATTACCTTATCCATTCCATGTCCACGCAATCGGGAAATTTTCAGGAACTGGAAGTAATTAGTGCTACCAATTTTAAGGAACGACTGGAACAAACCAATGTAAGTCAGGTAATCTATTTAAGTGGTATCAGTAATGCCGATGAGCTCTCAAAACACTTAGCCTCGCGTAGGAATGTTGAAACCATTCTATCGGGTTCAAAGTTTGCCCTTACCACGTTAAGGGCTGGAATTATTGTGGGTTCAGGTAGTGCATCCTTTGAAATCATTCGCGATTTAGTTGAGAAACTTCCAGTTATGATTGCTCCCAAGTGGCTTAATACTAGGTGCCAACCCATTGCAATTACCAATGTTATAGAGTTTTTAGTGGGTGTCACCGGCAGGCCCGAGACCTACAACAAAGCTTTTGATATTGGGGGCCCCGATATTCTCAGCTATAAGGATATGCTCCTGAGGTTTGCAAGGGTAAGGGGTTTACGACGAAGCATCTACATAGTTCCCGTAATGACTCCAAAAATTTCATCGTACTGGTTGTATTTCATTACCTCCACTTCGTTTAGCCTTGCTCAGAACCTGGTTAATAGTATGAAAGTTGAAGTGGTTTGCCAGCCCAATAATTTGACATGTATGCTGGGCATTAAACTAATTGATTATGATACTTCAATAAGGATGGCCTTTGATACCATTGAACAGAACCAGGTAATATCAAGCTGGAAGGATGCTCAAACCAGCAATGCAATTAGCAAAGGATTAGGCAACTATATTGAGGTTCCCACTCATGGATGCTTTAAGGACATCCGCTCCCGTAAAGTTGACAGTATTGACGCTGCCATTAAACGCCTGTGGGCAATAGGGGGAAAAAATGGATGGTACTTTGGTAATTTCCTTTGGGAAATTAGGGGCTTCATTGACCAGCTTGCTGGCGGTGTTGGTATGCGTAGGGGCAGAAAAAGCGATACCGATTTGAATCCAGGCGATGCACTTGATTTCTGGAGGGTATTGATTGCCGATAAGGAGGAGATGCGATTGTTACTTTACGCCGAAATGAAATTACCGGGTGAGGCATGGTTGGAATTTAGAATTGATGGTAACGGCATACTCACCCAGACTGCAACCTTTAGGCCCTTGGGTTTGCTTGGTAGGCTTTACTGGTACTCGGTGCTTCCATTCCATTACCTCATTTTTAGTAGAATGCTTAAAAGAATTGCTGTTGACCAATAACTTCCCTTCAGTATTAAGAAAAGTTTTCCGATACTCTACTTAGGCTATAATTACTTAAAAAGCCGGACATAACATCCGGCTTATGGTTTTAGGTAATCGTTAAAATCTAGCTCAGCTCAACATCCTCCTCAATAAATTTAACCCCAAAGTTTTCAAGCTCATTAAGAATCGGGTTGTAAACATGCGGCTTGGTAGGAACTATAACGCCACGATCCTTTATCTGTCCGGTCATTAGCAACTTAGTGGCAATGGCTAGCGGGGTTCCTACAGTTATAGACATGGCGGTGTGAATGGTATCCTTCCCAATAATCACCATGGTTGATGCTTTGCGATGCTTTTTGCCGGAAAGCTCATAGTCAAATATGTGTTGCATTACTATCATATCCTTATCGTTAGGGCCAAGGGCTAACTTGGGCTCAAGGATATGCTGAAGTAGTTGGGCAGGACTTGCATTGGCAAGGCCAATGGGTTCGTTGTCGAACATTCCTAGCCATTTCAGCTTGTTAAACACCACCTCGTCTTGGGCATCAGGGATTATCCTTTTCAGCTTCTCCTCCACGGTCTCGGTGGGATGGTAGGGTAGGAAGCTATTCAAAAACTCGCGCTTGGTTAGCTTTTCGCTGTTAGCCATTTTATAGGTGTCGTCGGTCATGCCAAGCTGAACAAACACATTCCATGCCTTGCTATACCCGGCACGACGCAGAGTGCCTCGTATTATGGTCTGTATATCTTCAATCCCATATATCTCCCTGTACTTGAGTGAGTCGCGGTTGGGGTACATCTCAAACATGCCCAAATCCATGATATTGTACTCCCTTACGCTAGTAAAAAGACGGTGGTATGGGGTGTACTTGTACTGTCCGTTCTCAAGGTACTGAGCAACCCCTTGTCCAGCCAGAACAACGTTCCGGGGGTTCCATGTAAACTTGTAGTTCCATGGGTTGTTGTCACTTTCAGGCGCAATTAGACCGCCGGTATTGCTTATGAATCCGGTTAGCTTTCCACCCTTGGCCCTTATCTCGTCAATAACCCGCATGGCCGACATGTGGTCAATACCCGGGTCAACCCCAAGCTCATTTAGCAGGGCAATCCCTTTCTGCCGGGCCTCCTCATGCAACGATTTCATGGTGTCCGAAACATACGAGGCAGTAAGCATGTGCTTGCCTTGCCTAACGCACTCCTGGGCAACCACCGGATGCATAAATGCAGGCAGCAACGATATTACAGCCGTTGCCCATGATACCTCATCCTGCAGCTGCTTGTTATTGTTGATATCGAATTGTATGGCTTGACCATTGGGATGATTATTTACCTTTTGCCGGGCGGTTTCCAACGATAAATCGCCAACTCGTACAGTCCAGCCCAGCACTTTAGAGTGGTCCAGCAGGTACTTGATTAAATCGGACGATGACAGTCCTGCCCCTAGTACAAGAATCTTACTCATATCTCAAGGTTTAGGTTTTGGTTTATAGCTTTTGGTTTAAATTTGGTGCCAAACTATAATTTTTTAGGCTGATAAACTATGATTTTGTAAACTTTTTTTGTTTTTCTGACTACCTTTGGGTAGTAAACGTTGAGTACCATGATTCTGCTTTTTGTAGGCCTATGGGAACTGGTTGTAATTGTTATTGTTGCTTTGCTGCTCTTTGACTCGGCAACCCTGCTAAATGTTGCCCGATTACTGGGAAGAGCCTACCACTACCTGCAAAAAAGTATCGCCGAGATTCGCAGCCAAATAAGCCTAATCAACCTGGACGACAAAGACCCTGAAAACGATGACAACCCCAGCAGTAAGCATGCTGGTTAGATTGACTTTCCACACAACGCTCAGTATGACAGTTGATGTTGATGGCTGTTGGCTACTCGTTGAGGGCAAATCCAATGGAACACCGATTACGCGGATTGAAAGGATTTACTCTGATAGGGAATCAACAAAACACTAAACACTAAATACTAAACACCTTCCCCTTTCCCCTTTTTTTATCCTTTAACCTTTATCCTTTACCCTTTAACTAAAATGTTTACCTTTGTTGAACTTCATTTTTTAGTTTTGCTAGATGATAAAGGTTGAAAGCATAGTTAAATCGTTTGGAGCGCTTACCGTGCTCAAGGGCATTACGGTTGAGATACCTGAACGGAAAGTGGTTGCCATTGTTGGGCCAAGCGGAGCGGGTAAAACCACATTGCTCCAGATTATGGGAACGCTCAGCCAGCCCGATAAAGGTAAAGTGCTATACAATGGCACCGATGTTACAGCGCTTAACGATACACAGCTTGCTCGTTTCCGCAATAGCCATATTGGCTTTGTATTTCAGTTCCACCACCTTTTGCCTGAGTTTACAGCTCTTGAGAATGTATGCATGCCTGCATTAATTGCAGGCAAAAGCATGACCGACGCCTCAAATCGTGCAAAGGAACTGCTTGATTTTCTGGGTTTGTCACACAGGTTTGGCCATAAGCCATCGGAACTATCGGGTGGGGAGCAGCAGCGTGTGGCTGTTGCAAGGGCTCTCATCAACAACCCCATGGTAGTGTTAGCCGACGAGCCCTCGGGCAACCTCGATTCACATAACAAGGAGGAATTGCATAGGCTATTCTTTCACCTGCGCGATACCTTTGGGCAAACCTTTGTGGTGGTAACCCACGATAAGGAATTGGCCCGCATGGCCGACCTGCAAATTTCCATGAACGACGGTCAACTTGTTTAGCCATGCTTACACCCAGGTCGTTTGCTGAGCTTGCCGATTTGCTTAACAACAGGTACAGGCGGTATGCCTGCCCTGCATTTATCATTGGCGATCCCATTCAAGTACCCCATGGCTTTTCTGATAAGCACGATATTGAGATAAGCGCTTTGTTTGCTGCAACCTTTGCATGGGGCAGCCGAAAATCGATAGTGAATAGCGCCAGCAAGCTTATGGGCATCATGGGCAATAAGCCCTACGAGTTTGTGGTGAACTTTTCCAAAGCCGACGAGCATGCCCTGCAAGGCTTTGTTCACCGAACCTTCAGCTCAGCCGATGCCATTGAATTTGTTTACGTACTTAGGCACATATACGCCCATTTAGGCGGACTTGAACAGGTGTTTGCCAAGGGTTACGGCCAGCAGCAATCGGTACACGGTGCCATACAGGCCTACCGCAATGTATTTATGGAATGCGAGGTTCCTGCACGCACTCTCCGCCATGTCCCCAATGTTGCTGCGGGTGCTGCCGCCAAGCGTATAAATATGTTCCTGAGGTGGATGATTCGCCCGGCAACTGAGGGGGTCGATTTTGGCATCTGGAGTACCATTCCAACCTCGGCATTACTTATGCCGCTCGACCTACATACCGGCAGGGTAGCCCGTAAGCTGGGAATCCTGCAACGCGCGCAGGACGATTTTAAAGCCGTGGTTGAGCTTACCGACGCGCTAAGGCAGTTTGATCCCGCCGATCCCGTTAAGTACGATTACGCCCTTTTTGGTTTAGGCCTTCATGAAAAGTTTTAACTTGCAACTCCGTGGGTAATAGCTACTTTAAATTCAAGCAATTCACAGTGCACCAGTCAAAAGCGGCCATGCGGGTAAATACCGATGGTGTGCTTTTAGGGGCATGGGCTAATGTTACCGGCACTAACCGAATACTCGATATTGGCACGGGTACCGGTGTAATTGCGCTTATGCTTGCCCAACGCAACACAGGTGCACACATCGATGCCATTGAGATTGATGCGCAATCGGCAGCCGAGGCCAGGAGCAACGTGAACCTATCGCCCTGGGCTAACCGTATCGATGTTATCAACTGCTCGCTGCAGAGTTTTGCACCCTCGGTAAGCCACCGGTACGACCTGATTGTTTCCAATCCACCATACTTCAACCAGTCGCTCAAATCGGCTCACACCGGCCGAAACATTGCGCGCCATACCGAGAGTTTACCCTACAACCATTTGATTGAGGGCGTCATAAAGCTGCTTGCCCCAAGCGGCAGGTTCTGTGGAGTATTCCCTTACTCCGAGGGTAATGTATTCATTGCCCTGGCTGGCGCACATGGCCTTTACTGCACGCAAAAGGTTAACGTGCAGTCGCGACCCGGCCGAAAGGTGCTAAGGGTCCTGCTCCAGCTCGAAACCCAAAAACGGGCTGTGGCCGAAAGCACCCTCACCATCCACAACCCCGATGGTTCCTACTCCGATGAGTACAAACGGTTAACCGAGGATTTTTACTTGGGGTTTTAGAGATTTATGATACAAGCAGGGAATATACAGGTGCTCTGCTCTCAATTTTAGCACCATATTCTGTACTATGCAGATACCATGCTAACAACTTGTAATTTTTATGCAAAGCCGTTCTGCCAAATTTTCTATTTCGTGATGTTTTGCAATTTGAAGTACCCATTCTTCGGGAATATTTTCAAAACCGTAAAGCAAGCCTGCAAGGCCTCCCGTTACAGCTCCTGTTGTATCAGTGTCATATCCCAAATTGACCGCTTTCAAAACGGCTTCTTTGAAATTACTTGTTGTCATTAAACACCAAATACTGGCTTCAAGAGTATGCAACACATAACCAGTACTATAAATTTGCTCCGCGTCAAGTTCGTAAATACTTGATTTTAGCAATCGGTCAAACAAAGATATTTCTGCTGGGTTAATTGAAAGATTTGTTAAATGATTTAAAACTAATGTTTGCAAATTGCTGTAAATATCAAACTTGTCTCTTCCCTCAATAATTTGCATAGCGAATTCAAGGTAGTAAAAGCATGCAATAATTGAACGGATATGCCTGTGAGTTATTGAAGATACCTTTCTTGTAATTTCGAAACGCACATTAATTGGCTTGTTATATAAATAAAAAAGCAGCGGTAAGATTCGCATTAACGAACCGTTACCGTTATCGGTTTCTTTTGAACTACCTGCCAACTCAGGATTCTCGCCATTTGCAATTCGTAAAATTGCCTGTTTGGTTGTTCCACCAATGTCAAAAACTTCGCTATTGGGTGTCCAATAATTTTCGTTGTACCATTTTACAAAATTCTGTCCTATTTCATCAAGGCAAAAGTCATTAGTCAATCCTTCGGCCAAACAAAAAGTTAGCGAACTGTCATCGGACCAAGTCCCAGGAGGCTGATTGTGTGTGCCGTAACCAATCATAGTAGTTACAGGATTTTGGCTTAATTCTTGTCTGCTTTTAAACTCTACTGGAACCCCTAAAGCATCGCCAACTGCAACCCCAAAAAGTGCAGATTTAATTTGTTTAAGAGTCCTATTATCTTTACGAATTTCGTTTTGCATTAACCCTTTTTTAAACTTTAAAGTAAAAAATCCATTAAAAAACTATTTGCTCATCTTTGGCGGGGCTTATAGTCAATGAAAAATACTTTTCATACATTTTATCGCTTGCTTGAAATTCCATATTATGCTTTTTGCAATAGTAGTGTGGAAAAGGGTTTAGCACGGAGTGTCATAGTGCATTTTTTTATCACGTTGTCAAAATGTTCCATGTTATACAATTAAGTATTCCGCCATTGTTAGCCACTTCGTTACTGTCAATAGTTGCTATTTGTTGTCCTCTAAAAAGTTGTTCAAATTGTCGAACTGCGATATCATCCTCCTTAATGCCAAAAGTTGGAACGATAACCGTATTTTGCATTTGTAAAAAGTTGATGTAGATACCATTTGCTTGTCCGTTAGTCTTGTTGCCGTATGGGTTGTATGGGATTTCAATGTAGTCAAGACCTGTGTTGTCCAATGCAATTTTAAATGCTCTCTGAAATTCTGGTTTCTCTTTTGAATAGTCGTTAATTATTACCGTATTGTTGTCAAGGAAACGAACCATTCCATCTGCGTGTCCAGTAAAATCCTTTGGTTGTTGAGGGACAAAAAAGAGTTTATCTATTTCAAATAATTCTTTTAATTTATCTGAAAGTTGTCGCCTTGAATAGTTTGGATTTTCAAGAAAAATCTTGTCGCACATTATTACTTTATCGGTTGTCTTTATTACGTTACCTCCATCTAAAACGATGTCTGATTTTATTCTATTAAGTCTTATTGAGTTGCAAATACTTTCAACATCCGTAATTGTCTTTATCCATTTCCGGCTTTGCAAATAGTCTGGGTTGTAAACAAACTGAACAAACTTGTCAACTGTAACTTGAACTGGCATATAATCAACCGCCCAAATATCTTTCGTGTCAGGTAATAGCTGAAAAGTGATACCACACTTTTTTAATATCGCTTCAAAGTCCATAAAGAATTTTGGATGCTTTTTTGGTAAGCAGTCAGCAATGTAAAGAGTATTTGTTTGGCTATCGGGTATCATTTACGGATTTATGTCGTAGCCCATTATTTCTTTGGCTTGTTTTTTATTGATTTTATTGTCTGCCAAAAGTTGTCGAACAACTTTTGCTTTATCCTTGAATTTATGTTGAAGATTTAGTTCAACTATATACCGATATTTTTTCTCGGCATAATTTTCTGTGTCCTCTTTTTTCTTAGTCAAGCCGATACGAACCGCTTGGATTGGTTCGGTTTTTATCTCTTGAATTTTTTCTTTATTTAGTTCTCTCAAACAAATGCTTCCTTTGCCTGTCAAAATGTTACCGATGTTTGAGAAAATTTCTTTAAGAACATTTGATGGGCCGCTTATGTAACGTGGACTATCTCCAAATCTCATAATTCCCCTGATTAAAAGCCCACCATAAATTTTCTTTTCATAGTCGCCAAATGTAATATCTAAACCTGCTCCGTTAAAATACCAATTGCCTGCAAAAAGTTGTTCTGTAGCACAATGAACGTAAGGATCCGGGTGATTGTCTTTATCGTAGTAGTAAACTTCCAACTCTGTAATTCTGTATGGTTGGTCGGCAATAACTAAACACAAATAATTCATTAAATAGTAGGCCAATGTTGAAAACTTCTCGTCAAGCGATTTGATTTCAGGGCACCCGTTTAAGTAATGCCAAAATTCTGCAAGTTTACTTTGTTCAACTTCTTCGTCTTTACTCTCAAGTTCAAATGATGAAAGGTAAAGGTCGAGGTATTTAATGTCTTTCACATCCGTTCAAAATAAAATTTTGTAGCTAAAAAATGGAAGTTGGAAATATCCCTGTAAAGGGATAGTTTTACATTAACCCAAAAACCAACTCCCATGGTAAAGTTAACACTTTTTCCCCAAATCACCAGCCTTATTTCCCAGCATATATTCTTATGTTGAGTCGAGGCTGTAAAGAGCAATAAACGCCCCGTGTTCGGCGGCGGTTGCACCGCCGTCGGGCTATCAGTAGCAGGCTGTGCCTGTTTTTTTATAATTCAAGTACAGGCAAAGCCATAAGCATAATGAGCCTAAGCCTAACGTTACGCTTTAGCCAGAATACGTTAACAAAAACTAAGTTACACGTAAAAGTTATTGCTGAATTTTTGTAGATGTGTTATAGCAACAGGCCGGATCAATGTCCACAGGCTACAAAATACAGGAGCAGGATGGCGCGTACTACCTAACGTTTCAGATAGTGGGATGGGTGGATCTGTTCACCCGCAAGGAGTACCGCGATGTGGTTATCGAAAGCCTAAAATTCTGCCAAAAGAATAAGGGGCTAAACCTATTCGCGTACGTAATCATGTCGAACCACATTCACCTGTTGGTGCAGAGCCAAAATGGTAATTTAAGTGGGTTTATCCGTGATTTTAAGAGCTACACCAGCAAACGGTTCCTCGAAATCATGCAAAGTGGGAAGGAAAGCCGGAGCGAATGGCTCCGGGTGGTATTTGAGTACCACGGCAAGCTAAAAAGCAAGCAAACTTTCCAGCTTTGGACGCACGAGAACCATGCCGAGCATATTTACAGCCAAAAGTTTATAGAGCAGAAGGTTCACTATATCCACCACAACCCAGTACGCAGCGGCATTGTAGTAAACCCAGAGGATTACCTGTACTCCAGCGCACGCAACTACGTAGGGTTAGATTCAGTAATAGGTGTAATTACCGTAGACATACGGTGGAAAACGTACAATTAGCTATATTTACCGGGCAGTGCCCGAATAGATAGATTCGACTGAGGCGTATAGCCTCAGCCGAACGGGGGGCTTGGGGGTGTGATTCCCCCTTGCCTACTCGACTTAATCTAATGTCACTGGTTTAATATTTATTTTACAGATATTATTTTCTTTATCCTTTTCAATTGTCAACCAGTAGTATTCACACCAATCATCTAAACAAACTGAATCTGATGAAACACTTTTGTCCTTTATAATCAATTCAATTTTTTTCTTTCCAGATATAAAATTGTGGTTAAATTGTTTCAATTTATTAGTAGTATCCAATTTGAATATTGTTTTATTGTCAAGTTTTATTTCTTTAATTGTAATGCACGAAGAGTCAATAAATAATAAACTAAATTTCGGACAAATTTCTTTTTCAATATAAACACAATCTCCACCAACAGAATATTTAGACTCTCGAACTTTTTCATACATATAACAAACTGCAATAATTATAACTAATAGCATAGATATAATTATCCAATTGCTTGGTATGACTTTATGAATATTCCTTCTTTTATAATTCAACAAATTTCTCAAATTTCAAGATATTACGCCCAACGGTTGGCGGTATGAAACGTTGGGGATTGCGGGCTTCATTTTTATCCACGGAAACAAATACTGATGCGGGGCAGAGCGCTTAATATAACCACTTAAGCCCCAATGTTTTATACACGATGTTGTGTGTAGTTCTATTTTCATAATTCATGAATTAAATCTGAACCAATCGATTAATTTTAGTGGCAGAATTCTGTTTGTTTTATTGATAATACCAATATTCCGAAACATTATTCAGCCACCTTAAGAATTGGCAGTATTCAACGGTAAAAATACAAATGGTCGTTACCGGTATTATTTGTGATATTTAATTCTTCCGGTTTATTAGTATTTATGGTATAAATCTCCCAATCGTTATACTTCCTTGCTGCAAGAATAATAAAGTTTCCGTCATGATGCCATTGTGGGTATTCAATATCGGAAAGTGTGCCAAAAAGTCGTAGGTATCCTGTTCCGTCCAAATTCATAAGGTATACTTCAAGGTTTCCGCTTGTATACCTTGCGGCAATTAATTTTGATCCGTCAGGAGACCATTGAGGCCATGAGTCTTCGCCATTGTTTTCTGTAATCCGGGTCTGATTACTACCGTTTGCATTCATCACATAAATTTCACCGTTCCCATCCCTGTTACTACTGAAAATAATTTTATCTCCGTTAGGGGACCATCTGGGATTGTAATCATTAGCGCTATTGTCTGTCAATCTGATCTGATTACTCCCGTCTTTGTTCATTACGAAAATTTCCATTGTATTGTTGATCTTACGTTCAAACGCAATTTTGCTACCGTCGGGCGACCAGTGGGGGTTGTAATCCTGTAAAGCGATATTTGTAAGATTTGTAATGTTATTCCCATCGGCATCCATGGTAAAAATCTCATAGTTTCCAAAACCAAGGTCCCTAATAAAAAGGATCTGTTTGCCATCAGGAGACCATTGTGGCAACCAGTCGTTTAGATTGTAATATGTAAGCCTAATCTGGTTGCTTCCATCGGCATTCATAACATATATCTCCCTATTTCCATCACGGTTGCTTTCAAATACAATTTTACTCCCATCGGGCGACCATTGGGGATTGCAGTCATTGTAACCATTATCGGTTAACTTTTTTAACCCACCACCATCAGCGTTCATCGAGTAAATTTCATTATCGCCATCACGGTCGCTGTAAAATAAAATGCCATAACTTACTGGTAATGGGGACTCGTTATCTTTTGTGCACCTACCATTTATAAAAATTAAAATTAACAATGCTAAGTAGGTGAATATCCGTTTCATTTTTACTACCCTGTTCATAGTTTTATGATTAGTTTAAATTAATATCCATCATACTAGGCCTTTAAAGCAGATTAAGATTATTTGAAATTTACTGCATTATCCACAGAAAAACAAAAAAGTCAGGATTAAAACTTCCTTATAATCTTTTTCAAACTTACCAGTTTTGCGATTGATTGACTTGTCATATTCATTCAAGGATTTTAAATGCCCTTTAGAATTACACACAACTAGTTTATATGCGCTACTTAGTTGCGCCTTATTTCCATTTTTGGATGAATTGGCGCTATAATGTAGCGTCTTATTTTATTAGCAAGTATAAAAAATTATTACAAATAATCAAACGAACTTTTTAAATTTTTGCATACCATTTTACCTAACACCTGAAGTTGTTCGTTAATGATTGAAATTGAGATTAATAGAACGCAGATGACGCTGATTTAATTGATTTACGCAGGTTATATTAACCAAACACTAAACACTAAACACTAAAAACTAAACACCAAACACTAAACACAAATAATCAGCATGTAAATCAATTTTTGTTTGTATCTTTGCAAGCCTAAATGGCTATGACGTTAGCCGTAAATAGTTAATAATTAAGCATATAAATGAGAAAAGAGAGTATGAACAGGGATGTTAAACGCGAGAAGCGGAGTAACTCCCCCGAGGAGCCCGCCAGGGTTTACAGGCCTAGAACCCTTACGTTGAAAAAGGTAGATGCCAACGACCAAAGCGATTCTAAGCCCGAGAAAAGAGTATCACCCCGTTCCGATGAACACAAACCGGAACCAAAGCGCAGGTCAGAGGATAGCCGCCGAGGCGATTTCCGCAAACCAAAATCCGACAATTCCGAACAGCCAAAATCGTACCGCCCACGCTCATGGAAAAAGGATTCCGATTCCAGGGAGCATGAGCCGCGCGAAACCTCACACGAGCGTAGCTCAAGACCATCACGGGATGAGCGTAAGCACGAAAGTGGACGGAAAAACGATGGCTTTAAGCTGGTAAAACATACCCGATACAACGAAAGCAAAAGCAAGGAGTACACCCGCGATAACGCAAAGGCGGAGGGCATGGTTGCCAAAAAAACAGCCGATGAGCTTATCCGCCTTAACAGGTATATAGCCAACTCAGGCGTGTGCAGCCGTCGCGAGGCCGATGAGCTGATTGCTAACGGCATGGTTACCGTTAACGGCAAGGTGGTTACCGAACTGGGTACCAAGGTTCGCCGCGATGATGTGGTTATGTATAAGGGCAAGCGGCTAACCGCTGAGCGCAAGGTTTACATCCTGCTTAACAAACCCAAGGATTACGTTACCACCGTTGACGATCCCCATGCCAAGCATACCGTGATGGAGCTCATTGAGGGGGCCTGCGATGTTCGTGTTTACCCCGTAGGTAGGCTGGACCGCAACAGCACTGGCGTGCTTCTGCTCACCAACGATGGTGACCTCACCACCAGGCTGACACACCCCAGCTTTAAAAAGCGTAAAATTTACCATGTGGGACTCGACCGCAATGTTCGTCCGGAAGATATGAACAAAATATTTGAGGGGGTTGAGCTCGACGGCGAAAAAATTCAGGTAGATGCCATTGATTACGTTGATGGAAGCGATGGCTCCGAGGTGGGTATCGAAATCCATAGCGGCCAAAACCGCGTTGTGCGTCGTATCTTTGAGTCACTTGGCTACAAGGTAATAAAGCTCGATAGGGTTTACTTTGCCGGCCTAACCAAGAAGAATTTGCCACGCGGCAAGTGGCGCTTCCTTACCGAGAAAGAGGTTAACATGCTTAAGATGAATAGGTTTTATTAGGATTTAATCATCTTTGGCCATGTCGCACAAATCGGGTTTTGTAAATATTATTGGTAACCCCAATGTGGGTAAATCAACCCTAATGAATGCCCTTGTGGGCGAGCGGATTTCCATTGTTACCAGCAAGGCGCAAACCACCCGCCACCGCATAATGGGCATTGTTAACTCCGACGATTTTCAGATTGTTTACTCCGATACGCCGGGCATTCTGAAGCCTGCCTACAAGCTGCAATCGGCTATGATGCGGTTTGTGGAATCGGCGCTGGAGGATGCTGATGTAATCCTTTACATTACCGACACGGTTGAAACACCCAATAAGAATCAGGAATTCCTGGACAAAATCCAGCAGTTGGATATTCCAATTATCCTGGCAATCAACAAGGTTGACCTGTCCACACAGGAAAAGGTTTCGCTCCTAATTGAGCAGTGGGGGCAAATGATGCCCAAGGCCGATATTCTTCCAATATCAGCCCTGCACGGCTTTAACACCGATGCGTTGGTAAACATGATTGTTGAGAGGCTGCCCGAAGGGCCTGAGTATTTCCCCAAGGATACCTTAACCGACAAGACACTCCGCTTTTTTGCAGCCGAAATTATCCGGGAAAAAATCCTGCTGAACTACAAAAAGGAAATCCCATACTCGGTTGAGGTTGAAATTGAGGAGTACAAGGAATCGGAAACAATTGACCGTATTAGGGCGATAATCTATGTGGACAGGGAGTCGCAGAAGTCAATTATTATTGGAAGCCAGGGACGAATGCTAAAAAAGGTGGGAACCGAGGCACGCCTCGAGCTGGAAACCTTTCTGGGGAAAAAAGTATTCCTGGAGATTTACGTAAAGGTTGACCCCAACTGGCGCAACGACGAGGGCAAGCTCGAACGCTTTGGTTACCCCTTGTAAATCGATATTGGTAGTATTTCATTTAAAACGATATTTAGGGCAATGGGAAATTTAGTTGCTATTGTAGGAAGGCCCAACGTGGGTAAATCGACATTCTTTAACCGTTTGGTTGGCTGGCGACATGCCATTGTTGACGAAATTGCCGGCGTTACCCGCGACCGCATTTACGGGAAAAGCGATTGGAATGGAAAGGAATTCTCAGTGATTGACACGGGCGGTTGGGTGGAAAATTCCGATGATATTTTTGAGGAGGAGATACGCAAGCAGGTGCTTATTGCTATTGATGAGGCCGATGTTATCACCTTCCTGGTTGATGCCCAGGAGGGCATAACCGACATGGATATTGCTGTAGCCGAGATACTGAGGCGGAGCTCAAAGCCCGTTTACCTGGTGGCCAACAAGGTTGACAATAACGCCATACGAATGCAAGCGGGTGAGTTCTACAGCTTGGGTCTTGGCGACCCATGGTGTATTTCATCCATCAATGGTTCCGGTACCGGCGATTTGCTCGATGATATAGTGAAACATTTCACCGATATTGATGAGTCAGCTGAGCAGAACGAAGTGCCCCGCATAGCCGTTGTTGGCCGTCCAAATGTGGGTAAATCGTCGTTAATCAACACCTTTATTGGTGAGGAACGTAACATTGTAACCCCGTTGGCCGGCACTACGCGCGATGCCATTGATACCCACTACCGTAAGTTTGGCCACGATTTTATTATTGTCGATACTGCTGGCCTACGACGTAAAACTAAGGTAAAGGAGGATTTGGAGTTTTACTCCGTGATGCGTTCCGTAAGGGCAATTGAGAGCTCCGATGTATGCCTTTTACTCATTGACGCTACCCAAGGAATTGAACGGCAGGACATGAATATCTTCAGCCTTATAGTCCGCAATAAGAAAGGTTTAGTGCTGGTTGTAAACAAATGGGATTTGGTGGAAAAGAACAACAAAACAGTTGATGAGTACACCAAGCTCATCAAGGAACGAATTGCCCCTTTCAACGATGTTCCCATCATTTTTGCATCGGCATTAACCAAGCAGCGTGTTTTCAAGGTGATTGAAGCCGCCATGCAGGTTTACGAAAATCGTAAGCGCCGCATTTCCACTTCGGAGCTAAACAATTTTCTGCAGGAAACACTGCAAATCAAGGAGCCGCCGGTTTATAAGGGTAAACTTGTGAAAATTAAGTATGCCACGCAGTTACCCACCAAAACTCCACAGTTTGCATTTTTCTGCAACTTGCCGCAGTATATAAAGGATCCTTACAAGCGATTCATTGAAAATAGGTTAAGGGAAAAGTTTAACCTTACCGGAGTACCTATTCAGATATACTTTAGGGAGAAGTAGCATTTCTCAGGGCTGGCTTTGGTTACGCCAGCCTTTTGTATACAACTTTGCCAGTAGTGTTAGCTTGTACAAGTCCATCAGCAGGATTGATGGACGGCTACCGCAAAGCTGCTTGCGGAGTAGGGGAGTGTATACACGCGACACCCACCTTAGGGGATAGAGCATTCCAACCTTTCGCAGGAAACGGAATACCTTGAGCAGGGTAATTGATTTTTCAATATCCCTACGCATACAAGGCATAATGTGCAAAATCTTTACAAGATTTTTCACACCCTGATCGGTTTTTTCCAAAAACTCCTGGTTGCTATCGAGCCCCATGTGTATGGTTGGATTGTCGATATGGAGGATATCAACCTTATGCTTTTTTAGGTCAAGGCCAAGGAGGGTGTCCTCGTGCCCGTACCCCGAAAGTTCCTCGTTGAACCGGATACTGTGGAAGGTGTCGTACTCAATCAGGAAGTTTCCGCTGATAAACGAGCTGTATGGTTTTAGCTGTCGGGAGTATGCCGAGCGGCATTCGCGTTTAACGCCGTATTTCCAACGGAGCAGAAGCTCGGGACGGAACGGCTTGGGACCATACTTACGTCCGCCACAAACCACCTTTGCGTTAGGTAGATTTTCAATGTAACGTTTCAGGTAATTCGGGTCGTCAACCATTACATCGCAGTCGAGGAATAACAACCATTGCCCGGTAGCAACATCGGCTAGGCGGTTGCGAATTTTTGAACGGCCTATGTTGAAATCGAACTCAAGGTAGTTGACCAAGCTATGTGAGGCAAGCTGCGAGTTGCGGTTCCGGAAGTAGCTGTGCGAGTGGTCGTCGAATATGAGAATCTCAATAGGGTATTGCAACCGGTTGGCCTGAGCAATAAGCTCACCAACCAGCTCGGTAACATCGAAATTGTAAACCGGAATGCAAACCGAAATCATTCTAAGCCAATTAAACTGCTAAAGTAACACAAATTGCCTCATTGTAATACGATGAAATCGAAATTTTTGTTTGCCTTACTCATCCAATTCGTTATCAATAGGCAGGAAATCGTCGGGGATACTCTTCTTTGCCTTTGCTCCTAGTTCCTTTAGCTGCTGTGCCTGAACCACAAGGTTGCCCCTGCCATCCTTTAGCTTCCCAAACGCTTCCTCGTATTTTTTTTGAGCAGATGTGAGGCTATCGCCTATTTTACGGAAATCTTCCAGGAAACCCACAAACTTATCGTAGAGCTGGCCGCCCTTTTTGGCAATTTCCTCGGCGTAACGGTTGCGGTACTCGCGCTGCCACAGGTCGTATATCAGCTTTAAAGCAGCAATCAGGTTTGTAGGGCTGATAAGCAAAACACGCTTTTCGTAGGCATAGTTCCAGATTGCCGGGTCGCGTTCCATCACAAGCATAAATGCGGGTTCAATTGGGATGAACATCATTACAAAATCGAGCGAATCAACCAGCTCGTCATAGCTTTTTGCCGATAGTCCATCTATATGTCGCTTAACCGATTGTAGCAAATCGTTTACAGCAGCTTGCTGCTCCGTTGGGTTCGATGCCGAGCAATAACGCTCATAGGCCACCAGTGTCACCTTTGAGTCAATCACCACCTTACGGTTGTCGGGGTATGAAATGATAACATCGGGCTGAAAACGCTTCCCCTCCTCGTCCGTTATCGACTCCTGCACGGTGTACTCACGCCCCTTTACCAGCCCCGATTTGGATAGAATGGACTCAAGAATCATTTCGCCCCAGTTTCCCTGTGTTTTCACCTGCCCCTTCAGCGCCTCGGTTAGGTTCTTGGCCTCCTGGCTGATGGTTCGGTTAAGCTCGCTAAGTTCCTTAACCTTCTCGCCCAGCGAGAAACGCTCACGGCTTTCCTTCTCGTAAACCTCTTGAACCTGCTTTTGGAACTGCTTTATATTCTCGTCGAGCGGCTTCAGCAGCCTATCGATGGTTTCCGCGTTCATTTTGGTAAACCGTTGCGATTTATCCTCAAGGATTTGGTCGGCCAGGAGCTTAAACTCCTTGGTGAACTGCTCACCAATTGCCTCTAAGTCCTTCTTTTGCTTTTCAAGTGATTCTTTCAGGTAGATATTCTCCTTTTCAAGCTCTACTCCCCTGTAACGTGCCTGTTCAAGCTGATGCTGTTTGGTATCGATGTCTACCAGTAGCTTCTCAATTTCCTGCCTCAGTTCAGCGGCTGTTTTAGTGGCACTCTGTAGCGATGCTTCAAGCGATGAAACCTTTGCGGTTAGCGCTATTCTTTCCTCATCGCGTTGTGCAAGTGTGGCTTGTAGTGTACTTATGGTTTCGCTGGCATGTCGGTTCCTTTCGGCTAATACATCAGCCTCGGTACTCAACTGGTTCAGCTTTGCGGTCAACTCATCAATATAGGCTTGCTGTTTTGCCGCATTAGTTGTTTTGCCTTTTAAAATCAGGTAAATAAGCAATGCGCCTACTCCAACTCCGGCTAACCCGATAATAACTTCCATAAATTTATGTTTATCAAACTATTAGAAAAAACGTTACAGTCTATAAAGTTACTAAAAACTGCTTTTCCACTCCTATGTATTTAGTAAAGTTGTCAACAAGTTTGGGCTGTTTATCAAACTTTTTTAAATTGTTGGTGTAAAAAGAGCGACATTTCTACCCCTAACGAGCAAGAATTTTTGTAATTTTAGATACTTGATACTATGAGTGCGATGAATTGGAAAGCAGGGTTTACTTTAATTTTACTATTCTTTATCGGCATAAATGCTTATGCACAGGATAAAGAACGGTTTCAAAAGATTTTTGAAAAGGAAACCTCCGGTGAAACAGATAACCAGAAGCGGTTTAAAAATGTATCGCGCCTAAGCTACTACCCCGATACTTTACCCTCATGGTTTTTTAATCCACACGCTAACGGTATGGGTTACTATGCCATTGGAGTTTCCGACCCCGACATGGTGCTCGATGAAGCCAAAAAGCAGGCTATAATCCGGGCAAAGTCAATAGCGCTCTTAAACGAGGAGTGTAAAATTCAGTACTTCAAGGATATTTACACCGATGCAAAGGAAGTTCAACGCTACACCAACCTTAACGAGCGGTTTGATATCTACTTTAAGCTGACAGCCAAACGCAAGGTTTCCGATGCTATGTTTGCTGTGCTCGACACACATGTAACACGCTATAACGAGTTTGTGGTGCTGGTTAGCTATAACCCACAACGGGTTAATGAGTCCGATACTCTTTACCCACTAATGGCCAGCGCATCGGCGTTTTTTGTTTCGGCAAGCTACGATGGAGCTGAGGATAACCAGGCTGAGTACGAAATGAAAAACTACCTGCTTACTCCCGACCAGAAGGTTACTGGTGCCGAATTCCTATTCAGGGAGAAAGGTAATAAGTTCCTAAGCGTATCGAGCTTTAACGGTGAGCAGCTTGAATATCCGGCATTCCCTTACTCCTACACATCGCCCGATGCCACATCGCGGAATCAGGTTCTGGTAACTTACAATGGTTTATGGAGCATTCTATCGAGGCAAATGCTTTTTACCCTGATGCTAAACACTCAGCCCTACAGCGTTAAGCTGAAAAATGTTGACCAACAGTACACCAGCGGCGTTACCCGGTTAGCACGTGAAATAGCATCATTTTCATCCACCCTTGAAATTAACGGCATCAAATTTGTAAATGATACCTTGAAGTTTGACCTGAACCTTAAGGGTCAAACCAATAGCATGTGGTAAAAGCTTTATATGTAAAACTAAAATAGATGGCGCAATGAAAACATTTATCAAAGCAACGCTACTCTCAGCATGGAGTATCATAGGTTTACTTGCTACAACGCAAGCGCAAGAATTTAGCAAGCTAACGCCTAAACAGATAGGCGATAAAATTACTCTTGAATACGCCATTTCCGGCGAGGCTGTGGGACAGCAATTTACAGTTTCGCCCTTCTACTCCATCGATGGGGGGAAATCGTTCTTACCGCTCAAGAGCGTTAAGGGTAATGTGGGGAACAATATACCCGGTGGTAGAAATCAAATAATTGTTTGGGATGTACTAAAAGACCTCAAGGAACTCGACTCCGATGTGGTTTTCAAGCTCGAGGGGGTCTCAAAAAGCGTTGTGCCCCTTCAGGACGATTTCCGTGACGTTCTCTTTAAGCTGGAGAGCTTAAATCGCACACCCGATGGGAACGTTGAGCTGATACTCTCCATTACCAACAACGGCCCCACCCGCGATTTAAAAATGATTAACGGGTTAATCACCATCACCGATTTCAATAAACGTAAATACGATGCCCAGAAGGGTAAAATAGCAGAGGTTGAAGGGAACGAGCGTTACTCCACCCCACAACGAACCATTAAGAAGGGCGAGAACGTTAAGGCCCGCTTCCTGTTTGAGCGTGTACCCGCCGAGGTTGACCGCGCCATGAGGCTCGATATAGGTATTGAACTCATAACCGATGAAACTTACGGTATTGACCTGAAAATTGGAAAACTACAATTCCGCGACCTTCCCGTTAGTACCGTTCAAACTACAGGGATGCGTGTTGAACAAACCAAAAAACTTCAGCTAGCGTCATCGCCTGAGCATTTTACCATTCGCAAGGTGGAGGTAGTTGATAATAACCCGCCGGTAATTGAGCTTATTTCGCCAGCCAACATCCCGCTTGTAGGCAAAGAGGCAACTCGCGGTCGCCCCTACGCACAGTCGTCCATTGGGATGGACGATAAGCGGCTCCGCTCCCTTGCTACCGGTGAGGAACTTGCCACCACTGATGAGTTTACCATGGTTAAGGCCAAGGTTACCGATGAGAGCGGGATATACGATGTAACCGTTAACGGTATTTCTACCGAGCCCTCAAAGGATGGAGTATTCCAGGTTAAGGTTCCTTTGGAGATAGGCAGGAACGAGATTGTAATCCGCGCAGTTGACCTACGCCAGAATAGCATTGAAAAGAAATTCTTCGTGCTTCGGAAATCACCCTCTGGAAAGGTAGCAAAGGGCGACACCGAAGAACTTGACCTGGTTTTTGATTCTCCAAAAACCGCCCCTCGTTACTTTGCTCTAATCATGGGTGCCAACGACTATGCCGACGATGCCATTACCGATTTGGATAATCCCATACAGGATGCCACCAAGCTTTATAACGTTCTGGTTAACCGCTATACATTCGACCCAAGCAATGTAATCTTCCTAAAAAATCCAACCCGTGAGCAAATGATAAATGCCATGGATTGGCTTACCCGTAAGGTAACCAAGTACGATAACCTATTGGTATTTTATGCTGGCCATGGTTTTTGGGATAAGGAAACCGACTTTGGTTACTGGATACCCACCGATTCAAAATCGAATAGTACTGCCAACTGGCTGGCTAATAGCCAAATAAAGGATTATGTTGCTGCCATCAAATCGAAACATACCCTGGTGATTGCCGACGCATGCTTTGGCGGAAGTATTTTCCGTTCACGTAAGGCTTTTGAGGAGGGGTCACAATCAGTTAAAAAAGCATTTGATGCCCCAAGCCGTAAGGCTATGACTAGCGGTAACCTTACCGAGGTGCCCGACCGTAGCGTATTCCTTGAGCAGCTTGTTGACAAGCTAAACAACAACACCAAGAGCTATGTTACTGCCGAGGAACTTTTTGCCTCAATCCGCAATGTGGTATTAAGTAGCAGTCCTGTAACCCCAATGTACGGCGATATTAAAGATGCCGGCGATCAGGGTGGTGACTTTATTTTTGTTCTCAAATAGTTTATCAAAAGTCGGGGCTTTACACTGCCCCGACTTTTTGTAACCTGTAACTTGCTTTTTCGTAAGAATTTTAAGAATTTGCAAATGAATTCCTCTGGTAAGTAAATGAATGTTAAACATAATAACCCTATTTAGCATGAAAAAATTTACTCTTTTAAGCATTGTTGCAGTTTGCTTTTGGGCTATCGCCGTAAACGCCCAGGATGAAAAGTTACAGAAACTTGAGGCAAAGGTTGAAGCCGCCAAGGCTAAGGTTGAAAAAGCCGATGCCAAGATTTACTCAGCCGACAGCTTGATAACCGAAGGGAAAAGAATTATGCAGGATGCATCCGTTGATATTAGAGCGCTTGAAGCTGAACAGAAACAAATGGAAAAGGCCCATTTTAACGAGATTAAGCCATTGGAGAAAAAACTCCGCTCCAAGGATAAGGATGAGGTAAATAGCGCTAAGGCTGAAATAAAGGAATCGGAGAATAAGTTTAAGGAAGAAGTTAAGCAATGGAATGCCAAGTATAAGGAAGCTCTCAAGGTTTATGAGAACGGTCAAAAGATGGTGGCAAAAGGTGAGGAGAATATGAAAAAGGCTAAGGGCGAAAAGAAACTTGCGGAGGATGCCCTCAAGGAGGCCCAAAAGGCTTACGAAAAGGCAAGCAAAACAAAGTAAAACTTACTTGCAATATAGAGGCTGGGGGGATAATATCCCCCTTTTTTTACAATTTGATTTTTATCATGCTTACAAATGGGAAAAAAGTTGAATATTGCGAAAATTAATTGTGAGTAACTATGAAAAAAGGCTTTGGCTCGTTTGGTAAAAGTTTTTGGACTGCCATTACCATGGAATTCTTTGAAAGGGGCTCATACTACGGTGTGATGTCGATTCTTTCGGTTTACCTGGTTCTTAGTACTGATCAAGGCGGATTGGGTTTTACCAAGGAAAAGGTAGGAATCATAAAAAGCGTTATTACGCCGTTACTATATATACTCCCCATAGTGGCAGGGGCCATAGCCGATAGATTTGGCTACCGAAAAACACTATTCTTTGCCTTTGCCGTAATGAGTTCAGGGTACTTCCTAACAAGCATTAGCACCTCATACTCTGCTGTATTCCTAAGTCTTACGCTCATGGCAATAGGTGCGGGAACCTTTAAACCAATAATTTCCGGAACAATAGCCCGAACCACCAACGAGTCGAACTCATCGTTAGGATTTGGAATATATTACTGGTCTATAAACCTTGGGGCCTTTCTTTTCCCATTACTCTTAGTCCCTTACCTTAAATCGTTGGGTTGGAACTACATTCTGCTGATGGCCGCATTTGGGACAGGTTGGCTGCTATTATTAAATTTCTTTGTGTTCCGTGAACCCTCAAGGCCACAAAGCCAGAAAAACCTTGTTCAGGTTTTTGCCGATATGCTTTTGGTTCTAAAAGATTATAAGTTCATACTAACCATTGTAATATACTCAGGTTTCTGGATTCTTTACTTTCAGATGTACGACTCTGTACTCTGGTTCTTAAAGGAGCGTATCGACATGACCCCGGTTAACAATGCTGTAAATTCTTTTTTGACCATTTTTGTCGATAATCCATCGTGGAGGTTTGATGCTGAACATGTTACGGTAGTTAATGCGGGAACCATAATACTTTTGCAGCTTATAGTATCGGCAATTCTAAAGAATGCCAAACCATTACAAACCATGATAGTTGGAATATCGTTTGGGACACTGGGACTTGGCCTTTTGGCCATTTCAACCTATGCATGGGTATTTATTTTAGGATTAGTGATTTTTACCATTGGCGAGATGACCGCCCACCCAAAGTTTATTTCCTATATAGGTTTAATTGCGCCACAGGATAAAAAAGCGCTTTACCTGGGCTACTCATTCCTTTACGGAGTAATAGGTAGCGGTATTGGTGGGGTTCTTGGTGCTTTTGCTTACGTTAAGTTTGTAACTAACATGAACCGCCCCGAGTTGTTCTGGTTGATGTTTTGCGGAATTGGAGTATTGACCATTATCGGTTTAATCCTGTTTAACAGGTTCGTTCTAAAGGGTTCAAAGCCGAGCTAACCAGTTAAGCTTCATAGAGTGGGAGATCGACCGTAAAGGTTGTGCCAATGTTTTCGGTAGAGGTAAAATGGATGTTACCTCCGAAATTCAAAATTATTTCGCGTGTGATGGCTAGCCCTAAACCGGTTCCTCCCGATTTGGTTGTGAAATTAGGCGTAAAGATTTTTTCCCGAGCATGTTTTGGTATGCCAATGCCCGTATCGGAAACATCAACTCTTACCATACTGCTGGATGTTTTTGATATACTTATGCTAACCTCACCGGTTTTACCACGCTCAATGGCCTGTATGCCATTTTTAACAAGGTTGTTGAACACCCTTAAAAGTTGATCCCTGTCGGCAAAAACAAACGGTTCGCCCGCTGCATTGTTAAGCACTATCCTGATATGTTTATAGCTGGAGTAAAGGGTGATAACATCGTTTATAACAGCAATAAGGTTAACGGGCTCACGTTTTGCGGTGGGAAGTTTTGCAAACGACGAGAACTCATTGGCAATAACCGTTAGGGCTTTTATTTGTTCGGTTAGCGATTGTGCAAACTGCTCAAAACGTTCGTCCCAGTTTGGCAAACCTTCGCGCTTGGCTTTAACCAGGTGTTGCAGGCTAAGCTTTATTGGCGTTAAGGGGTTTTTAACCTCGTGGGCAATCTGTTTAGCCATTTCGCGCCAGGCTGTTTCGCGCTGGCTACGGGCAAGTTCTTCGGCGCTCCGAGCTAATTCTATTACCATTCGGTTATACTCGGCAATGAGCTGTCCTACCTCATCGTTTCCCGCATACTCTATGGTGGCATTATTGCCGGTAATGTTTACCCGGCTCATGCTCTCACGGATCAGCTCTAGCGGTTTGGTTAGTTCCGAGGCTATTGCTACCACCAACGAAATTGAAAGCATGGCAAGCAGTGCGAATATGTTGATAATTGCCACAATAATTCCATAGAGTTCATTGCGAAGTTCCTCCTGCCGGGTAAAGTAGGGTAAGTTGAGGTAGGCAACTGTTTTACCGTAGGGGTTCAAAAGGGGTACGTAAGCGGAAAGGAATTCGGCTTTCCCTATGCTCTCCCGCTCTAAATACTTGGGATTGTGTAGGTGATGAAGCTGATACCATGCAATGGGGTTCATCATTCGGCCTAATAGGTTTTTATCAAAAACCTCAGAACGCGATGTGGCCAACAGAACTCCGCTTGTATCGTAAATGTTAATGTCCGTGTAAAATGTGTTAGAAAGGTCAATCAGCTTCTCTTTAAGCTGCTCAACATCCTGCCTGTTCTTGTTCATGTAGGGAAGCATGTGTTCCAGTTCAAACTGGAGCGAGAGCAACTTTTCGCTTAGGCTACTTCTATTTCTGTCATCAAAGTTCTTAACATTATAGTAAATTGTGGCTCCAGCCACAAGCACCATCGATAGAATAATTATTGACACCATTGCCCATCCAATTTTGTGCTTCAGGCTGGTAAATTGGGTGCTTAGCTTTATTCCAAGCAGGTATAGGTAAAGCGATAGAATTATCAGGAGAAAAACTAGGATGTATGCAAACGAAGCCGTTGAGCTAAGGGGTTCCTGACGAGGTCGGCTAATTACAATTGTATCGGCCTGGTTTGGTTTATAGGACAAGTGGTTGTACCTATTCTCATTATAAAATTTGTAGGAACCCGTAAGGGAATCGGAATCTGTTACTGTTAACCTGTACTCGTACGCCCCCGATTTTGTAACCAGCTTTCCCTTGTGATACTTAGCCCACGAGTAACCCTTTAGCTGATTACGTTTGTTTTTCCCTTCAATAAGTAGTTCAGGATACCCCAGGAGTTCCCAGCTCGGGCGGCTATTCAGCTCTATGTAAAGGTTGCGAACCTCATCGTCGAATCGGTAGCTCAACACGCCAATGTAGTAGATGTAGCCCGATTGGGTTGATAGGTAGTAGAATCTTGAGCTGGGTAGGATAATTCCGTAACTTGAAATCAGGTTATCAAAAAATAGATTGCAGTTTGTTTTGCCTCCCAACTCGTCGATAAGTATTGAGTTTTCCAAGCAAACCGTGGCGGTTAAGTCGTACCGATTAAGGTAGTCCTTAAAGTATTCTCGGCGTAAGTAATCGTAAAGCTCAACGTTTTTGTTCTCAATATCCTTAACGCAGCTACGGGCGTAGGCATCGGTTGTAAGCGCCTGGTAAAGCTGTGGCAGTATGGTTTCAGCCAGTGGATCCCGCTCACTACTCAAGCTTACTGCAAGAACTTTTCGAACGGCAACCTCCTTTTGTCGGCTGTAGATTGAAACTATTACAGTGATATAGATTGACGAAACAGCTGCAAGAAAAAGCAGAGCCTTGGCTCCAATTGCTTTGTTTTTTACCCAACAGAACCAGTAAAGGGTTACCGAAACTAACAAGAACCACCCATAGCCAAAAAGGGATATGTGGCTAAAATCGGTTAGCATAAAAAATGGGAGAGCAACAATAAGTGCAGCGAGCGATGCGTATTTAATAAAACGTTTACCTTTGGCCTTTTCGTTAATCCGAAGCCAAAGCAGGTTGAGGGTAATTGCAGCAAGAACCCAGAAAAACACTGAAAGGTATCCTATTACCGAGTAAATGTTGAGGTTGAAGATATTTGATGTGTCGAGAGGAATTGTAGAGTGATTAACCAGCGATACCATTGTGGCATGGGCAGCAATATAGCAAAGGATTGTGAGCAGCAGACTGATAGCCGAAATTATTCTATCGCCTAATAAGCCAATATTTACCCTGTAATTACTTAAGTTACGGAAAGCAAATGCTGCCGCTACCAAAACTAACACTGAATTTATTAAGAAATCGCCAAGCGAGGGGTTGTACCAGGTATGAGCGTAAAGTTCAGGATTAAAAATAGTTAGTGGAAGTATCCCCGGGAACGATGTTTTAAGACTAACTAGTCTAATAGCCACAATTGCAGCTATAAATATCATAACTTTTATTGCCGGGTGAATTTTTTTGAAATATTGGTTTAGCAAAAAGGTCAGCGAAACTAGTATCAAAACCAGCGAAATGTATCGTAAACCCGTTTTAAAGTTTTCTTTTAGGACAGTCCCTGTTTTATCGGTTGGAACCAAGTAAAAGGGCTCAAAGTTTTTAGGCCTTATTGGAATGCAGTACGATTCCAATTGCTTTGATATGCTAAACCCTGAGAGTATATCAAAATCATTGGTGTAGCTGTTTACAAGATACTTATTTTGGTAAGGGTATTCGTTCGATACATGGATAAGAACCCTTGCGGATAGCGAAGAGTCGGCATTGTAGTTCCAGAATGAGATGTAGTAAGCGCTGTTCAGCTTCACCAGCTGAGCAATACCTGTTCTCTGTGGACTCTCCTGGGGATCGATATTTGTTGACCAAAAGCAGGTTTTCCCATTTTTTAGAATAAAAATCTCAAAACGGTCATCATCTGACAGTGAGTTAATAAAGCTAAGGCATGTTTGAAACGATTTTGATGAGCAGGAACTATCAATTTCTTCCAACAGTTTCTTCGATAGGTCAAATGCTTTTTGGGTCTTCCTCTCAAAGATTTTTTCTATGGATTTTTTTTGAACTGTTATAGGTTGCACATAAGGGATTCTACTTAGTCCATACTCCGCGATAAATAGGAGTGCGAACGTGATAGCAAGAAGGATTATTGGTATATAGCGTATTTTTTGTTTCATTACTTAAATTATAGCAAAAATCGAGCCTAAATCAAGGATTATGGTAAGGTTCCCCCTTAATGATTGTGAAGGCCCTGTAAAGCTGTTCGGCAAATATCAATCTAATAAGCTGATGCGAAAAGGTCATAGGCGAAACGGAGAGTTTTCCGTGACATGCAGCTTTTGCCCGCTCATCGAAACCGTAGGGCCCACCAATAAAGAAAGCCATATCGCGTTGGCCGGAGTTCATACGTTTTTCAATTAGACCCGCAAATTCAACCGATGTATAAAGCTTTCCGTGCTCATCGAGCAGTATGCACTCCTGGTAGTTTTCCATCTCGGCAAGTATCATATCACCTTCCTTTTGCAGCTGCAGCTCAACCGGCATCGATTTGGTATTTTTGAGTTCAGGAAGGACTTTAAAGTCAAACCTGCAGTAACGGCTAAGCCGTTTTGTGTAATTATCGAACCCCTCGGCAATGTATTTTTCACTTGTCTTTCCTATTGCTACAAGAGTTATTTTCATTGGCAAAATGGTAAAGATTTTATGGTTTCCTGTTAACACAGAAACCATAAAATTAATTAAAACTTGATATAGTTGTTACAGGTTGTGCAAATGTTTATTGCTTGATGGGGGATAGGCGTGGGTTAAATGGCACAGTTTAGATGGCATTTTGCAAACATCGCAGAATGATAGTTGTGCAGGAATTATAAGATGGTTGACACTAAAAAAACCTCATGTGTAACGTTTCTCGTGACCCGTCCTGAAAAATGTCTACACAAACTTATGTGTATGGACAAAAATAATTTTGTGACAAAACGCTACAGCGAGGGCTTCAAGCTGAAAATTTTATCCGAACTTAGCAG